>ENA-UOJJ01003144-UOJJ01003144.1-human-gut-metagenome-genome-assembly--contig:-CS66-NODE-3144-length-18475-cov-48.715798_pt1 | contig 18475 bp, 14 predicted proteins | sample MGYA00242343_ERZ723890 | MGnify/ENA metagenome assembly ERZ723890 | reverse complement strand
TGGGTGACCACCGGCCATGTGTCCAGCTTCTCGGACCCCCTGCTGGACTGCCGCGCCTGCAAGGCACGCCACCGCGCCGACAAGCTGATCGGTGAGGAGCACCCCGAGGTGAATGTGGACGCCATGAGCTTTGACGAGATGGACGCTTTCATCGCAGAGCACGAGGATATCGTCTGCCCCGTGTGCGGCAAGCACGATTTTACCCCCATCCGCAAGTTCAACCTGATGTTCAAGACTGCCATCGGCGTGACTGAGGATAGCTCCTCCACCTGCTATCTGCGTCCCGAGACTGCACAGGGCATCTTTGTCAACTTTGCCAACATCCAGCGCACCACCCGCCGCAAGCTGCCCTTCGGCGTGTGCCAGGTGGGCAAGGCTTTCCGCAACGAGATCACCCCGGGCAACTTCACCTTCCGCACCCGCGAGTTCGAGCAGATGGAGTGTGAGTTCTTCTGCAAGCCCGGCACCGATCTGGACTGGTTCGCTTACTGGAAGGACTACTGCGAGAACTGGCTGCTGAGCCTTGGCATCAAGAAGGAGCACCTGCGCCTGCGTGACCACGAGCCTGCAGAGCTGGCCTTCTACAGCCGCGCTACCACCGATATCGAGTATGCCTTCCCGTTCACCGACTGGGGCGAGCTGTGGGGCATTGCAGACCGTACCAACTACGACCTGACCCGCCATCAGGAAGCTTCCGGCAAGAGCCTGGAGTACTTCGACAGCGAGACCAACGAGCACTACATCCCCTACGTCATCGAGCCCTCTCTGGGCTGCGACCGTGTGGCGCTGGCCTTCCTGTGCGAGGCCTACGACGAGGAGCACCTGACCGACAGCAAGGGCAAGGAGGATATCCGCACCGTGCTGCATCTGCATCCGGCTCTGGCTCCCTACAAGTGCGCTGTGCTGCCCCTGAGCAAGAAGCTGGGCGACAAGGCCATGGAGATCCGCAACGAGCTGAGCAAGTACTTCATGGTGGACTACGACGATACCGGTTCTATCGGTAAGCGTTACCGCCGCGAGGACGAGATCGGCACCCCGTTCTGCATCACTGTGGACTTTGACACTGTGGGCGACGAGGCCAAGGGCATTGCTGCCGACAACTGCGTCACCGTCCGTGACCGCGACACCATGGAGCAGGTGCGTATGCCCATCAGCGAGCTGAAGAGCTACATCGAGAGCAAGATCGAGTTCTAAAAAATACACTGTTACGCAAAAGCAGCCCCGCCGGAGCACCGGCGGGGCTGCTTTTTTAGTGTCGTGACGGCTGAAAAAAGTGGGTCAGAAACGTCCGCAGACGTTTCTGACCCACAAAACTCTAAAATCGTCAGGCGGGCGGTTTACTGCTGGGCAAAGATCTTTACCTCGTCCTTGTCCATAAAAGCAGCGCCCGCAAAGCCTGCGGCTTCCAGCTGACCCAGCTGCTTGCCCAGCTTTTTGCCCTGCAGCAGCACGGTGACGTTATACTGCTCGCGCAGCGCGGCGGCCTTGCGCAGTACAGTAGGGAAGTCGGTGTCCTTGCCGTACAGCAGGGCGATCTTCTGCTTTGCGCCGGGGATCTGGTATCCCTGCTCCAGCAGAATGCCGCACACCCGCTCGAAGCCGATGGAGAAGCCCACGGCGGGCACCTGCACGCCAAGGAACTTGCCCACCATGTTGTCGTAGCGGCCGCCGCCGGCCACAGCACCGCTGAACTGCGGGCAGGTCACCTCGAACACCATGCCGGTGTAGTAACCCTGACCGCGCACCAGACTGGGGCAGTAGGCTACCTGATAGCGGCCGGCAGCCAGCGTGTTGGCGGTAGCCAGAACATACTTCAGGTCGTCGGCAATGGCGGGGTCGGCGCAGCGGGCAGCTACGGCGTCCAGCGTCACGTCCCCGGCGGCAATAAAGTCTGCCAGTGCGTGGATGGCGCTTTCCGGCAGCTGCTTCTCGGTCAGCTCAGCCTTCACGCCCTCGGCACCGATCTTGTCCATCTTGTCAAAGGTGATGCAGACGGAATCCAGCGTGTCGGCGGCAAAGCCCATGCTCTCCAGCATCCCGCGCAGGATGCGGCGGTCGTTGATGTTGACGGTAAAGCCGGTAAAGCCGATGTTCAGCAAGGCGCGGGTGGTCACATCGATCAGCTCCACCTCGGCGTTGGGGGAGGCATCGCCCAGAATGTCGATATCGCACTGCACGAACTCCCGCAGACGGCCCTTCTGCGGGCGCTCAGCGCGGAACACCCGGTCGGTCTGGATCACCTTGAAGGGGTTGGGCAGCTTGTCCTTGTTGGCGGCGTAGTAGCGGCTCAGCGGCAGGGTGAGGTCGTAGCGCAGACCCATGTCGGACAGCTGCTTGGGGTCGCCGGTGTTCAGGGCAGCGGTCAGCTTATCACCGCGCTTGAGCACCTTGAAGATCAGGTTCAGGTTGTCGCCGCCCTCGGATTTGTCCAGATTTTCCATATCCTCCAGCATGGGGGTGGAGATCCGCTCAAAACCGGCAGAGCGGTAGGTCTCCAGAATCTTGCCCTGAATGTAATCGCGCAGGGTCTGTTCGGCGGGCAGCAGGTCCCGCATACCCTTCAAAGCCTGTGTTTTCATAATAGTAATTCCTCTCTATCTGTAAATTGTACCCGCCCTCGATGCCTGAAAAGGGGCGGGAGCGTTTTTTAACTCAGTACTTTACCATTATAAAGGATAATGCCGGATTGTCAATCCAAATGGGCACACTATCGCAAATTGCACAAATCTTTGAGGTGAAAGTATGAAGCAGCAGTTTGCAGCAAAACATCCGTGGACCATTCTGGCTGCGGGGGCAGCCATTCAGGTGCTTACCGGCTTACCGGCGGCTTGGGGCGTTTTTCAGCAGCCGGTCATGGAGGAATACGGCCTTTCGGAGCAGGGGGCGGGTTACGCCTTTGCCCTGCTTATTGCCGCCTTTGGGGTGGGGTGTGTGCTGGGCGGTTTTTTACAGGATAAAAAGGGCCCGCGCTGCGCAGCATTGTGGGGCACAGCCCTGCTCTGCGGCGGTTTTTTTGCAGCGGCCTTTCTGCCGGGCTGGGCAGGGTGGGGGTTCTTTCTGGCCTTCAGCATCCCGGCGGGGCTGGGCACAGCCTTTTTGTACCCCTCTATCCAGTCCTGCGCTCAAAAGTGGTATGCAGGCCGCAAGGGATTGGCGACCGGGGTCATCGGCGGAGCGGTGGGACTTTCCGGCGCGTTCCTTACCCTGTTCGTCCGGGCGGCGCTGCGGGGCTTTGGCCCGGTGCAGGGAATCCGGGGCGCGTTCTGGGCGCTTGGTGCGCTCACCCTGCCAGTGTGCCTTGCGGGCAGTGCGGTACTCAGCGACCCGCCGCAGAAAAAACAGCAGTCAAGCGGCAAAAACACCCTCGATCTCTCCCCGGGGCAGATGCTGCGCACAAAGCAGTACTGGCTGTGCGCGGGCGCGGTGTGCTTTTCCACCCCGGCGGTGCTGCTGTTCAGCCCTATCATCTTAAAACTGGGCATGGAGCGCGGACTGGACGAGACCGCTGCGCTGTGGAGCATCGTACTGGGCAGTGTGGGCAGCGCCGCAGGACGGATGCTGATGCCCATGCTCAGCGACCATATCGGCCGCCGCGCCACCGACCTTGGGCTGTTTGCAGCTTCGCTTGGGCTGTCGGCGGCGTTCTGGGCGGCGCGGGGCTGGTGGGTGGTGGTGTGCTACGCCGGGCTCACCTTCTGCTACTCGGCGCTGGCTGCGGTGCTGCCCGCCCTTTCCACCGACCTGTTCGGCCTGCCCCATGCCGGGGTGAACTACGGCTTTCTGGCGCTGGGGCAGAGCGTGGGCAGCCTTGCATTCCCCTTTGCTGCCAACCTGCTGGCGCTGGAAAACGGGCGGCACCTGCTTGCTATGGCCGGTGCGGCGGCGGGTTTTGCGGCCATCTGGGCGCTGCATCCGGTGCAGAAAGACCCGCGCTGAAACGCGCAAAAAGAAAAGGGTGCAAAAAAGTTTGCCGGTGCTTACGGCAGAATTGACAAAAACTTGACGACTGATTTGTGTAAAGCGGTGGAAATGCCAGTTAGCGCCGGATGACCGTAAAACCCGGCTGTACTTTTTGCAGGAAATGACTTGCAAAATTCGTCCGTTTTCTCTATAATAAAATCATGCGTGGTAGTACCGGTGCAGGCGCTGAAAGAGAGCAGCGCACCCGGTTCGGATGCAAGCAGTATGGAGCAGCAGCTGTGCCGGCAGGGCGCGGCGGCGGTTTTGTGCTGCCAAAGCGACATTTGTCAAAAGGAGAGTATGATTATGACCTATTCGCAGCAAGTACAGAATATGTGCCCGATCACCAAAGGTCCTAAGCATGGTCCGGCTCCCATCCCCGAAGAGGGCGCATGGGTCAAGGCCTATGAGATCAAGGACATCAGCGGCTACACCCATGGTGTGGGCTGGTGTGCACCCCAGCAGGGCACCTGCAAGCTGTCTCTGAACATCAAGAACGGTGTCATCGAGGAGGCTCTGGTGGAGACCATCGGCTGCTCCGGCATGACCCACTCTGCTGCTATGGCAGGCGAGATCCTGCCCGGCAAGACCATTCTGGAAGCTCTGAACACCGACCTGGTGTGCGACGCCATCAACGTGGCTATGCGTGAGCTGTTCCTGCAGATCGTCTACGGCCGCAGCCAGACCGCTTTCTCTGAGGACGGTCTGCCCATCGGCGCAGGTCTGGACGACCTGGGCAAGGGCCTGCGCTCCATGACCGGCACCATCTTCTCCACCAAGGAGAAGGGCGTCCGTTACCTGGAGCTGACCGAGGGCTACATCAACAAGCTGGCTCTGGATGCCAACGATGAGGTCATCGGCTATCAGTTCGTCAAGCTGGGCAAGATGATGGAGGATATCCGTCACGGCAAGACCCCCAACGAGGCTTACGAGAAGAACGTGGGTACTTACGGCCGCTTCAGCAAGGAGCAGGGCGCTGTCAAGTACATCGACCCGCGTGAGGAATAAGAGAGGAGGAACAACTCATGGCAACTTTTGAATCTATGGATCGCCGCATGCCGAAGATCGAGGCATGCCTGAAGGCCAACGGCCTGGAGTCTCTGGACGCTTGCAACGAGATGCTCCTCGCTAAGGGCATCGACTGCGACAAGATCGTGCGCGGCGTGCAGCCCATCTGCTTTGATAACGCTGTCTGGGCATACACCCTGGGCACCGCCATCGCCGTCAAGCGCGGCCTGACCGATGCTGCCGAGTGCGCTGCTGCCATCGGCGAAGGTCTGGAAGCCTTCACCATCCCCGGCTCTGTCGCTGAGCAGCGTCAGGTCGGTCTGGGCCACGGCAATCTGGGCGCTCGTCTGCTGAGCGAGGACACCACCTGCTTCGCTTTCCTGGCAGGCCACGAGTCCTTTGCTGCTGCTGAGGGTGCTATCGGCATCGCCCGCACCGCAAACAAGGTCCGCAAGACCCCCCTGCGCGTCATCCTGAACGGCCTGGGCAAGGACGCAGCTTACATCATTTCCCGTATCAACGGCTTCACCTATGTGCAGACCGAGTACGATATCCCCACCCAGACCCTGACCGTCGTCAAGGAGATCCCCTTCTCCGAGGGTGAGCGCGCTGCTGTCAAGTGCTACGGCGCAAACGACGTTATGGAAGGCGTTGCCATCATGAAGAAGGAGGACGTTCAGTGCTCCATCACCGGCAACTCCACCAACCCCGTCCGCTTCCAGCACCTGGTTGCAGGCACCTATAAGAAGTGGGCCATCGAGAACGGCAAGAAGTACTTCTCCGTCGCTTCCGGCGGCGGCACGGGCCGTACCCTGCACCCCGATAACGTGGCTGCAGGCCCCGCAAGCTACGGCCTGACCGACTCTCTGGGCCGCGTGCACGGCGATGCTCAGTTCGCAGGCTCCTCTTCTGTGCCCGCACACGTTGAGATGATGGGTCTGATCGGCATGGGCAACAACCCCATGGTCGGCGCTACCGTTGCCTGCGCTGTTGCTGCAGCTCAGGCCAACGCCTAAGTCTTTCCTAAGTTTCAGCGAGGGGGAGCTGCTTTCCGAATGAGCAGCTCCCCTTTTTTTGCTGATAGATATCCGAACACAAGCAACCCAAAATAAGAAGGATGAAACAATGAAAAAGAATCAGATCCGCAAGAGCGTGGCTGCGCTGGCCATGGCGGCTGTTGTAAGCGTCAGCCTGCTGGGCTACGGCTGCGGCAGCAAGTCTGCCTCCTCCACCGCAGGCGTGTCCGGCGAGTTCACCGGTACGGCCAAGGGCATGGGCGGCGATGTTACCGTCACTCTGACTTTGACCGACGGCAAGATCACCGGCTGTACCGCCGAGGGCAAGGATGAGACCCCCGGCATCGGCACCATGGCTCTGGAGCAGCTGCCCGGCGCGATTGCCGAGAGCGGCAGCATTGCCGTGGACGGCGTGGCCACTGCAACTATCACCTCCGACGCCATCAAGGAGGCTGCCGCTGCCGCTCTGGCCGCAGCCGGCCTGAACGCTGATGACTACAAGACCGAGGTCAAGGCCGACACGACCAAGGCCGAGGACTCTACCATTGATGCAGACATTGCCATCGTGGGTGCAGGCGGTGCAGGCATGACTGCTGCCATCACCGCTGCTGCCGAGGGCAAGAGCGTGGTCATTCTGGAGAGCCAGCCCATGGTGGGCGGCAACTCCGTGCGCGCTACCGGCGGCATGAACGCCGGCAAGACCGTGTATCAGGATGAGAACGAGTTCGGCGAGTCCGCAGGCGTGGAAAAGACCCTGAAGACCGCTGCTGAAAAGTACGCCGACAACGCCACCATCACCGCTCTGGCAAAGACCGTCTCCGAGCAGTGGGCTGCTTATCAGGCAGACCCCAAGGGCTACTTCGACTCTGTGGAGCTGATGGAGCTGGACACCATGATCGGCGGCAAGGGCATCAACGACCCCGCTCTGGTGGAGACTCTGTGCTCCAACAGCGCTGACGCCATCGACTGGCTGGGCGAGCACGGCATCACCCTGCACAGCGTTTCCAGTTTCGGCGGCGCATCCGTCAAGCGTATCCATCGCCCCGTGGATGCTGAGGGCAAGACCCTTTCTGTGGGCTCTTACATGATCCCCTTGCTGCAGGAGAACTGCGACAAGGCCGGCGTGCAGACCCTGCTGAACACCACCGCTACCGAGCTGCTGACCGATGCAAACGGCGCTGTTGTGGGCGTGAAGGCTACCGGTTCCACCGGCGAGACCATCACCGTGAATGCCAAGGCTGTGGTGCTGACCACCGGCGGCTTCGGCGCAAATCTGGACATGGTCACCGAGTACAAGCCCGAGCTGAAGGGCTTTATGACCACCAACGCCGCAGGCGCACAGGGTCAGGGCATTGAGATGGCTACCGCTGTGGGCGCTGACACTGTGGACATGGATCAGATCCAGATCCACCCCACCGTGGAGGCTAACACCGCTGCTCTGATCACCGAGGGTCTGCGCGGCGACGGCGCTGTGCTGATCAACGCCGAGGGCAAGCGCTTCATCGACGAAGTGGGCACCCGTGACGTGGTTTCCGCTGCCGAGATCGCTCAGACCGGCAGCTACAGCTGGCTGGTGGTGGATCAGGCTATGGTCGATGCCTCCAGCGTCATTCAGGGCTACATCAAAAAGGGCTACACCGTGACCGGCCAGACCTACGAGGAACTGGCAAAGGCCATGGGCGTGGACGAGGCTGTTTTTGCCGAGACCATGAAGACCTGGAACGGCTACGTTGAGGCCAAGAACGACCCCGACTTTGGCCGCACCAGCTTTGCAAAGGCTCTGGATAACGCTCCCTACTACGCCATCAAGGTTACCGCAGGTGTGCACCACACCATGGGCGGCCTGAAGATCAACACCAACACCGAGGTGCTGAAGGCTGACGGCTCTGTGATCCCCGGCCTGTTCGCAGCAGGTGAGGTGACCGGCGGCGTGCACGGTGCAAACCGTCTGGGCGGCAACGCTGTGGCCGACTTTACCGTCTTTGGCCGCATTGCCGGTGCAGCTGCCAGCAAGTACGCTGCATGAGCATAAAGCAAAAAAACTCTGACACCGCCGCCCCCAAGGGCAGCGCGTGGAAGAAAAATGTGATCTTTGCGCTGGTGGTGCTGGTGCTGGCCGCAGGTATTTTTCTTGCGGTGCGGGCGCAGCACCCAGCCAAGGGCAGCGGCTTACAGGCCGTTGTGGATTTCGGTGACGGCGTTACCGAGACCCTGCCCCTTGCGCAGGATCACGATTACCTGTACGAGGTAGGGGACTACATCGTGCACCTGCAGGTAAAGGATGGTGCCATCGCGTTTTTGGACAGTCAGTGCCCGGACCATGTCTGTGAGCAATTCGGCTGGCTGGACAAGGACGGCGCATGGGCCGCCTGTGTGCCCGCAGGGGTGTATGTGGTGGTAGAGCCCACCGCAGACGCAGAGTAAAAAAGAATAAATCAGCCGGGCCTTCGGGTCCGGCTGATTTTCTTTTTGAGGGAAAACGATTCCAAATGGCCGCCGCGTGCGCTTTGGCCATATTTTAAGGAATTTGATTTTTTGTCTGAGATTCTGAAAAGCCTGCGGGCTTTTCAGAACCCTTTTTCACAGGAAGGAGAGCAGAGAAGAGGCAGTTTGAATCGTATTATATAAAGATATGCAACTGCTCAGCGGCGCACAAAGAAAGCCATTCTTTGTAAAAAAAGTCTGAAACTTTGTGGAAATGCCGTGAAACGAAAATTGGACGCTTGTTTATCGGGGCAAAATGCGATACACTACAAATAAGAGTTTCTGACGGGTGCTTTTGCAAAAAGCACCTTGTCATAAAAGAACCTAGGAGGAACGGCAAGAATGATCTGGAACAAGTCTAAACAGCCCGCCGACCCGCAGCAGGACGCAGCGGCTGCACCCAAAAAAGGCGGTGCGGCAGCCTTTGCCCAAAAGAACTGGAAGTGGTTGGTGCCGGTGGCCATCGTGGTGCTGGCAGGCGGCTGGTGGCTGCTGAAGCCCAAGGGTGCAAAGCCCGCCAACGTGGATACTTCCTATACGGAAGCAGTGCCGGAGACCCGGGATGTCTCCAACACGCTCAGCGGCACTGGCACGCTGAAGCCTGCCAATACTTACAGCGTCAAATCGCTGGTGCCCGGCAAGGTGCTGACCGGCGGCTTTGAGGAGGGCGATATCGTGGAGGAGGGCACTGTGCTCTACACGGTGGATTCCTCCGATGCAACCACCAAGGTGGAGCAGGCAGCCATCACCCTGCAGCAGGCGCAGCGCAGCTACGACAAGACCGCCGACCATCAGTATGTGCGTGCCGAGGTGGCGGGCGTCGTCAGCAGCCTGAAGGTGAACAAGGGCGATGAGGTAAAGAGCGGTCAGGAGGTGGCCGTGGTGCGGGACAGCTCCAAGATGAATCTGGTGCTGGAGTTCCCGGCTGCGGATGCTGCTAACTTCTCGGTAGGGCAGACCGCCCAGGTGACGCTGGACGGTACTTTTGAGGTGCTGCCCGGCACTATTACCGCTGTGACCGGCACCGATGCCCTGAGCACGGGCAACCTGCTCACCCGCACTGTGACCCTCTCGGTGTCCAATGCGGGTGGTCTGACCACGGCACAGGCTGCAACGGCTACTATCAACGGGGTGAGCTCCATTGCAGCAGCCAACTTCCAGTATCAGGCCGAGCGTACCCTGACTGCGCTGGCTTCCGGTACCGTCACCGCCATCAATGTGCGGGAGGGCGGCAGCGTGAACAAGGACGATATCATCCTGACCCTCAGCGGTGAGGAACTGACAGAGTCCATCCAGTCTGCCTCCGAGACCCTGCGCGGCGCGGAACTGTCCATGCAAAATATGCAGGACGCCATGGATAACTACACCATCACCTCGCCCATCAGCGGCACCATCATCGAGAAAAATGCCAAGGTGGGCGATGCCCTGAGCACCGGCAGCGACCTGTGCACCATCTACGACCTGAGTTATCTGGAAATGACCATCAACGTGGACGAGCTGCAGGTCAGCAGCCTGAAGGTGGGGCAGTCCGTACAGGTGACCGCAGATGCCGTGAAGGATAAGACCTACGAGGGCTTGGTCACCCGTGTGTCCATGAAGGGTGATACCAGCGGCGGTACCACCACCTACCCGGTGACCGTGCGCATTGACGAGACCGATGGTCTGCGCCCGGGCATGAATGCCAACGCCGAGATCGTGGTGGCGCAGGCGAAAAATGCGCTCACCGTGCCTAACGCCGCCATTGTGCGGGGCGGTTATGTGCTGGTGCGGCAGGATTCTCCCAGCGCCGTGAACGCCGATGATTCCATGAGCGCACCGGAGGGCTATGTGTATGTCAAGGTCAAGACCGGTGTCAGCGACGACAACTATACGCAGGTGACCAGCGGCCTGTCCGAGAGTGATACCATCGCCTACGACCCCAGCTCCGTGAGCAGCGACAGCTACTATGACGACGGCGGCTATGACGATATGGACGGCGAAGTGATCGGCGGCGCCGGAAACAATGCAGACCTTGCCGAGGGCGGCGAGGAGACGCTGCCGGAGGAGACGGAAAACGGTGAAGCCCCCGCAGCGGACGCTGAAGAGCCCGCAGAGGGCATCGACCCCGCCGAGACCGGCGCAGTCGTGGTGGATTGACGCAGGAGGGATGAATGAGCGCTCTGATCGAGTTTGATGAAGTCTGCAAATATTACCAGATGGGCGATACCACGGTAAAGGCTGCCGACCACATCACCATGAAAATCGAAAAAGGCGAGTTCGTGGCCATCGTGGGTCAGTCCGGTTCGGGCAAATCCACTTGTATGAACATCATCGGCTGTCTGGATGTGCCCACCCACGGCACCTACCGGCTCAACGGCCGGGATGTGGGCAAGATGAACCGCAACGAGCTGGCCGCTGTCCGCAACGAGATGCTGGGCTTTATCTTCCAGCAATACAATCTGCTGCCCAAGCTGAACCTGATGGAAAACGTGGAGGTGCCGCTGGTGTATGCGGGCATCTCCCGCGCCGAGCGCCACATCCGCGCCCGGGAGGTGCTGGAGCAGGTGGGGCTTGGCGACAAGCTGAAAAACCGCCCCAACCAGCTTTCCGGCGGCCAGCAGCAGCGCGTGTCCATTGCGCGGGCACTGGTGCGCAACCCGCCGGTCATTCTGGCGGACGAGCCCACCGGCGCGCTGGACTCCCATACCGGCCGCGAGGTGCTGGGGCTTTTGCAGCAGCTGCACAAGCAGGGACACACCGTAGTGCTGATCACCCACGACAATTCCATTGCCGTGCAGGCCGACCGCATCATCCGGCTGGAGGACGGTCAGGTGGTGTATGACGGCGACTCCCACGCACCGGAGGCCATGGTGCAGCCCACCTTGCTGCCCGAAACGCCGGAAAAGGAGGAACAGGCATGATCTTTGAAACCTTCCGGCAGGCCATCCAGAACGTGTGGAGCAACAAGCTACGCACCTTTCTGACCATGCTGGGCATCATCATCGGCGTGATGGCGGTCATCGTCATCGTGGGTCTGGGCAACGGCATGACCAAAAGTATGCGGGACAGCTTTTCCGCACTGGGCACCAACACCCTCAGCATTCAGGTGTGGGGCTATGGCTCCCGTACCGTGCCGGTGGAGGAGATGTACGATATCTGCCAGCGGCATTCCGACCTGATCAAGGCGGTGTCGCCGCAGGTCAACCTCAGCGGCAGCGCCAGCGGTACGCTGAAGATCGGTACCACCAGTTACCGCTGGTCCAACATAAGCGGTGTGGACGAGAACTACACTGAAATGAAGAACTACCAGCTCGCACAGGGGCGCGGCCTGCAATACATGGATATGCAGGACAATAAGCAGGTCTGCATCATTGGCGATTACCTGAACCGGGTGGCCTTTGGCGGAAACGGTGTGGGACAGACGCTCAAGATTGGTGCCAACAAGTTCCGCATTGTGGGCGTGCTGGCGGCCAAGGTCAGTGACCCCACCATGCAGCAGGGCAGCGATGATGACTGCGTTTACCTGCCCTACACCACCGTGATGCGGCTCTCCAGCCAGAGCTCGGTCAACAACTATACGGCTATCATGGTGGATGAAAGTTTTGCCAATGAAACCAAGGCCACAATAGAGGAGGAACTGCAGGCAATCCTCCAGACGGAAAACGGCTACTATGTGTACAGCGCCAGCGAGTGGCTGGAGGAAATGAACAAGATGATCAACATGGTCATCGTGGTGCTTACCGGCATTGCCAGTATCTCGCTGCTGGTGGGCGGCATCGGCATTATGAATATCATGCTGGTGTCTGTGACCGAGCGCACCCGCGAGATCGGTATCCGCAAGGCGCTGGGCGCAAAGGAGCGCACCATTCTGGCGCAGTTCGTGGTGGAAGCAGCCACCACCTCCGCGCTGGGCGGCGTTTTAGGCATTGCGCTGGGCTATGTGGTGTCCATGGCGGCAAACAAGGTGCTGCCCATGTTCATGACCGATACCACCGTTACGGTAAGCCCCTCCTTCAACTCCATTGTGGTGGCCTTTGGCATCTCGGTGGGCATCGGCGTGCTGTTCGGCTACCTGCCGGCGCGGCGCGCAGCCCGGCTGAACCCCATTGAAGCATTGCGCTACGATTGATCGCGGCGGCGTGATAAACAAAGAACAAGAGGTACGACCAATGAAAAAACGGATTCTCGCATTTCTGCTGGCGGTCAGCATTGCGGTGTCGGTGCTGGTGCTGCCGGTCTCGGCGGCCAGCATCAACAACACGGCTCTGCAGACGGCTATTACTCTGGGCGCTGTGCCCACCGGTCAGGAACTGGGCGCCAACATTACCCGCGGCGCCTTTGCCAAAATGCTGGTGTCCTTTTCCACTTACCGGGAGAGCGTAGGCGCACAGGGCACGGTGGGCACTTTGTACCGGGATGTGCCCGGCAGCTCCCAGTGGGCACCCTACATCCGCATTGCAGTGCAGCAGGGCTGGATGAACGGTTACACCGACGGCTCCTTCCGCCCGGACAACACCGTCACGCTGGAAGAGGCCTGTGCGGCGGTGCTGAAGCTGCTGAGCTATAAGACCACCGACCTGACCGGCTCCTTCCCGCAGGCACAGCTGAACAAGGCGCAGCAGATCGGTCTGCGGGACCAGCTGATCTGCACGCAGGGACAGGCCATGACCTACGAGCAGTGCACCCTGCTGCTGTACAACGCCCTGCGCGCCAACACCGCCAGCGGCAGCGCTTACGGTAGTTCGCTGGGCTTTACGGTGTCCAACGGTCAGGTGGATACCTCTTCGGTGCTGCTCAAGAGCCGCAAGGGCCCCTTTGTGGCCGCAGAGGGCACACAGCTGCCCTTTACGCCGGTGAGCGTCTACCGCAACGATAAGGCCTCTGCCTCGGCAGAGCTGAACAGGTACGACGTGTACTATTACAGCGAGAGCCTGCAGACGGTGTGGATCTACACCCGCCGCGCCGCAGGCCGCATCACGGCAGTATCGCCCAGCGCCAGCGCGCCTACCGCACTGACCGTGGCGGGCAGCAATTACACGCTGGGCAGCTCTGCCGTGGCGTCCAAGATCTCCTCCCTGAACGGCGGCGGCGTGGGTGAGGTAGTCACCCTGCTGCTGGGCATGGACAACGAGGTGGCCGATGTGATCACCGGCGAGGAGGCCGACAGCGTGTTCTACGGCGTGGTGCAGACCGCCACCCGCAGCCTTGTAGAGGATAACGGCGCCGATGTGCTGCAAAAGATCTCGGTGATGTGCACCGACGGCATCATCCGCACCGTGAACATCGACAAAAGCCTGAACTACCCCACCGGCTGGCTGGTGGAGATCAGTGTGACCCCCGAAGGGGAGCAGGTGACCGCTATCGAGTCCAAATCGGTCAGCGGTACCATCAACGACACCGCCACCGCGCTGGGGGACTATGCTCTGGCCGATGACGTACAAATCTTGGAAACGACATCGGAGGGGTTGGCTGGGACGGTTCGTCCCAGCCGAATAGCGGGGACAAAGCTGAATGCACTGGCCGTGCGCTACTATACGCTGAATGAGCAGGGACAAATCGACCGCCTGATTTTGAACGACGTCACAGGTGATCTGTGGAAATACGGCGTGCTGGACGATGTGAAGAATCTGGCTGTCAACGCCAGTTCCATTCTGGGCACCCTGACCGGCAGCGGCTCCTCCGGCTCGGGGGATAGCTCTTCCGGGAACAGTTCTTCCGGCTCCGGCAGCGGCTCCACCGGGAATAGTTCCTCCGGCTCTACCGGCGGCACCACCAACAACAAGACTGTGGCGGATGATCTGCGCGATGTACTGGTGCCCACCACCAGCGAGATCCTGTGGGGCGTCATTGACGGCTCGCTGCTGAGCACGGTCTGGAACCGCATTACCAGCAGTTCCGGCTCACTGCTGAGCATCGGCCTCAAGCAGCTGGCCAACATTACCGGCCAGCCCATGAGCACCATCCTCAACTTTGTGGGCGGCGGCGCTACTTACATCTGCTACGTCAACGGCAGTCAGGCCAGCTTTTCTACCTCCATCAAGTATCCGGTGCTGGCGGGCGGTCTGGCAGTACGGCAGAACGTGAACGGCACGGTAAAGGCCATGATCCAGCTGATGCCCATGAAGATCGACAGGGTGGGCGCAGCCTCGGTGATGAGCAACGGCACCCGCTACGAGACGGCTGACGATATGCAGGTGTACCTGTGGTACAAGGGGCAGTATTACGCCACCAAGCTCTCTGAGGTGAACTCTGAGGGCTACTACCTGACTGGCTGGTACGATAACTTTGGCTGCGCAGCAGGCAAGCGCGTGCGGGTGATCGTGGCGGTCAAAAAGGACTGATGGACTACTATGACCCCCGGCGCAGGGCGCTGCGGGCGGTACGGCAGCTGCTCTACCCGCGCGAGTGCCCCTTCTGCGGCCGGGTGCTGGGGGATGTACGGGATTGCCCGGACTGTGCAGAGCAGCTGGAAACGCTGCGTCGCAAGCCGGGCATCCGGCTGGACCCGGCGCAGCACTATATCAGCAATCTGGCCGGTGCTGCCGCACCCTACCGTTACAGCGGCTGTGTGCGGCGCGGCATCCTGAACGCAAAGTATCAGGGCAAGCCGTGGCGGGCTGTGGAGATGGGCAACCGTCTGGTACAGCTGGCCTTTGGCGGTGAACTGACCGTGCAGTACGGCGAGCTGCTCCCGCAGCCGGTGCCGTGGGCGGCCATCGGGTACGACCTGATCGTACCGGTGCCGGCCTCCGGTAAAAGGCGCGGCTACAATGTGCCGGAACTGATGGCGCTGCCGCTGGCCAAGTCTATGGAGGTGCCGTTGGCACCGCAGGCACTGGAGCGCACCCGCGCCAAACGGCATCAGGCCGGTCTGCCGCTGGAACAGCGCATAGCCAACGTTGCAGGTGTGTTCCGAGCGGCACAGCCGCAGCAGATGGAGGGTAAGCGCATCCTGCTGGTGGATGACGTCATCACCACCGGCACAACAGCTGCCGCCTGCGCGCAGGCACTGCTTCACGCTGGGGCAGACAGCGTGTTCGCGCTGGCCTTTGCTACGGTGGAGTTTAACGCACCGCCGGACGACACCACCCCCATCCATGAGGACGATGAGGAAGATGTGTATCGCGATTTTTGAAAATAACGCTCTTTCGCGCATCCTTTTGGCGTGCAAAAGCCGGGACAGTAAAATGTAAAAACTACACCAGAAATTTGGAAAAAGCGCTTGACAAAACGGACAAAGTCGGGTATACTAATCAAGCTGTGAGCGGCAAACGCAAACAGATATCCGGGTGTAGCGCAGTTTTGGTAGCGCGCTTGAATGGGGTTCAAGAGGCCGTGAGTTCGATTCTCGCCACTCGGACCAAAAATCCAACGATTTCACGTTAGAAATCGTTGGATTTTTTTGTTTGTGGGCTGACCTCATTTGGTTTTGACCACAATTTTGACCACAATGCCAACGATTTTATCTGGTCTAATTAGTGCCGTTCCGTCCAATTTTCAGGCCGAAAACGCCTCATTGAACAACTGGATCGCACTCTGCCGAATGGATTCCTGAACATGGAGATAATGCTCAGTCATCTCGGTATCGGCATGGCCTACGATGCTCTGGATGGTCTGGATATCCACGCCCAACGCCTGCATCTGCGACACATAGGTGTGGCGGCAGCTGTGCGGCGTGAGCAAGCGGACATCGCCCGCTTCTTCCAGAGATTTGCGGAATACATCCCGGAAATGGGTGGGATTGCAGGGCAAGCCGGTCTTGGGGCTTTCCCAGATGAACTGGTCGGTGGTATCCCGCAGCTTGATGGCGCACGGGCGAACATTCAGCGGCACCGGAATATCCCGGATACTGTCTTTGGATTTCGGACTGCCGATGCTGACTGTACCTTTTACGACCTTTACTGCCTGCCGGATGTGAATGACAGAGCCATCTTCTTCAATAAACTGCGGCTCCAAAGCCAGAAGTTCCTGCATTCTCATTCCAGTGCCGAGCAAAAGCCGGATGCTCAAGCCCATGCGGTCATCGGGGAGAACTTTCATTAAGTGGGCGACTTCCGCTGTGGTAAAGGCTTCCTTGCGCTTTGCGGTGCCGGTTGCCCGCATCTTTTCAGCAAGCCGGACCGGGTTACGGCGCACAAGGTCATTGGCTTCTGCCTTTTGGAAAATCTGGTAGAGCATTCCTCGTGCCTTGCTGATGTAAGAATCCGAGCGGCCATCGCGCCGCATCCCTTTCAGAAAGTTTTCAATGTCGATCGGGCGTATGACGGTCAAGGGGCGATGATAAAATCCCTCTTTGAGCATTTTCAGGCAGTATTTATAGCTTTCCTGTGTCGTGGGAGCGATATTATCCTTGTGACCCTCGAACCATGTATCTGCCCAATCCTCGAAGTACAGGATCGTGTCCAGCTGGACACCGCTGATAAGCGCATCCTGATACTCTTTCAGTTTGAGCTTGACCTCCTTCTGAGTCTTGCCATAGAAGGTCTTGAAGCGCGGCGAACCATCTTTCTGGTAGCCGTCCATCATACGTAATTCCCAGCGACCATCGCTGCGGTGGCGAAGCGTACCCTCGCCGTGTGAACGTTTGCTTGGCATATTGCCTCCTTCCTGATGTCAAGTCGTTTCGGGAATAGTATAGAAAAAGAAACCTCTTGAATCAAGGATGTCAAATCAGCCATTTACGCTGTCCGTGATCCACTGAAGAAAACGGTCTTTGGGTACGACCATCCGCTTACCGATGTGGAGCGTGGGAAAGCCGTCCGAACGGAGCAGGATGTAAGCGTTGGCGCGGGAGATGCCCAGCGCAGCAGCAACATGATCGGCTGTCAGGGTGATGGGAAGCTGCTCATACGAAGTGAACTGAGAGCGCATAGAATACCTCTTTTCTCTATATGTTGTGTTAAACGAATACAGGAATACTATATATTGCACTTTGATATGTAACAAGGGGCATCTGCGGTTTGCGGATGCCCCTTGTGTATATGGGAGGTATGCCTGAAAATGTCAGAATTTCATCGGCAGTGCGTCTTTTCTGCACTTGCCGTTGTAGGCGGTGTAGATGGGAAAAACGTATTTTTTCCATCCGCGCAGCTTTGCGGGGTCGTCCTGCCCGATGCGGTAAATATCGACCGGGTGGATGTTGCGCAGCGCACGGAGCAGCCGTTCTTCACTGAACTCGCCGTGGTACAGCTCCACAAAGTGCATCATGCCTTTCAGAACAGATGCCCGGAACGAATCGGGCTTGCCCTCCCATGCTGCCACGATCAGCCGCATCGTTTCACAGTAGAGCGGTTCGCCCATCTGCTTGTAGAGCCGGAAAGCCGTACCAACGCAGCCGATGCGGTAATCGGTCAGCTGCTGGCTGTCATAATTGAGGCTCAATCCCACCCGGTTGGTGGCTGCGAGAAAGGCTTTGGAGATGGCATCGCCGCCCACCACCTTGGCACGGAGCTTGATGCCTGCCGTCAGCGGCGCAGAGAAGCCGTTCTGCTCGGCAAAGAGCAGGGCTTCCTGCTCCACGGTCATGCCCGTGTACACCTTGCAGAGAATCGGCAGATCCTTGCCGCCGTTGCGGAGGATGCGCCCCTCGATGGTGTGCTGCCCATCCGTTACGATGAACTGACCGTTGCGGAAACTGACCTTCGGCTCATTTGCCACATATTCGTTGAAGTGGGCGGCAATCAGTTCCACACGCTTGCGCTCCACACCGCGCTGATACAGTTCGCGGGGGTAGACCAGCTTGCTGCTGTGGATGACCATGAGCTGGTACGGCGGGTTGACATGGATGAAGGGATTGGTGTTGTCTTTCAGGCGCATCGCATTTCCTCCTTGATTCTCCAGATGTACGTTTCGGCTTCTTTCAGGATTTCAGCAACCTGCTGCTTACGCTTCGGGATGGTGAGCAGACTTGGGTTGAATGTGAAACTGTATTCCAGTCGCTGGATCATTGCGTGTACCGCAGCTTCCAGTTCGGTGTACAGCATCATGTCCTCGACACTCCCAGCATCCTCAAAGGACGATTTGATGGG
>ENA-UOJJ01003139-UOJJ01003139.1-human-gut-metagenome-genome-assembly--contig:-CS66-NODE-3139-length-18499-cov-4.592550_pt1 | contig 18499 bp, 14 predicted proteins | sample MGYA00242343_ERZ723890 | MGnify/ENA metagenome assembly ERZ723890 | reverse complement strand
TTTTCTAAAACATTCCATAAAAACTTCAACCAGTACCTGAATGATGCCCGGTTGGGATATGCATGTCAGCGACTTGAAAATACCAATGATACAATCACGGAGCTCTGCCTTGACAGTGGATTTAAAAGTTTGCGCACCTTTAACCGTGCGTTTAAGGAAAAGTTCAAAACTTCCCCCAGTGAATACCGGAAAACATTTGTTAGAAATTGGAATATGATGTGATGTCAAGAAATTGGAATATGATATGATTGCCGAGCGCATGATCCTATGATATACTGATGGGACGGCAAGTCAGAGCACATTAATATGACCAGACAATATATGCAGAGAAGATATTCGAATATCTGGAGTATCACTTGATACAGAAAAGAAAGTTTCCTGATCTTCGCGGAAGTAATTCTATCCATATTAACATATTGTCTAGTGAATGATAAAACCGTGGGACACAAGTGGATAGCTCGCTTATGCTTTGCCCTATCAAACAATCGAACGAAAATCCCCCACTTCAAGCGTTTGCTAAGTGGGGGTATGTCGCATAGGATTTTTTTGTTCATACTTGATTTCATATTGTCCATGACATTAAATTCACATGTACATGCAGATAGGCACTTTCGATTCCAAAAGTGCCTGCTGTTTGTCAAACTCTACATTTTTCTTTATCTTTATAGTATAACTCTATGGACTGATCAAATGCATTTTCCTCATAACACATTTTTTCCTGTCCGCGGCCTACAGCCCCGCCTTTTCGGGCATCCATCTTAGGGTCTGTGTAACGATCAAACCACTCTTCCATTTCAGACTTTAAGCGCTGGATCTGCTCTTCCCAGACTGGGTTTCCATAAAGGTTATTTTCTTCATCTGGATCCGTGGAAAGATCATAAAATTCGCAGGGGCCATCACCGTAGCGGTGGATATATTTTAATTTTCCCTTCTTGATCATACGGGTCTTGCTGTATTCATCAAAAACTACGATACGATCCTCATATTCAGCAGTTGGATGATTGATCTGTTCCAGCAGACTCCTTCCAGGTTGCTTCAACTCCAATTCATATTCACAGCCGGCCAGGGACAGAATGGTTGGGAAAATATCGTACTGTCCTGCCATAGCAGAGCAAGTGCTTCCTGGTGCCTCGCAGCCAGGTACTTTGATGATGAACGGTACCTTTACAGAAGAATCATACATATTTGGTGGATAGGTTCCGTTTCCTTTACCCCAGATACCATGCTGTCCTAAGTTCATACCATTGTCAGAAGCAAAGATGATCACCGTATCGTCCTCCAAGCCATGGCCCTCTACCCAATCCATGATCTTGCCGACACCCGCATCCATGGCAGAAATTGCCGCATAGTAGCCGGTCAGGTATTCCCGTCTCTTCTCCGGTGTATCCCCGATCGGACAGGTATTTGCCTGCCACGGGTGAATCGGCAGATCCGGCGTATCCTTAAATTCGCAGTCCTTGTAAAGATCCCTAAATTCCTTTGGATGTTCATTTTCTTCCCACGGGCTGTGTGGCGCTGTGTAATGGACACTTAAATAAAACGGTGCGCCTTCACCGGACATTTTATCCAGATACTCAAGAGCATGGTTTGTAATGGTGTCAGTGATATATTCATGAGAAATGGAAAGCACTCCGTTTTCAAAAATATCTGCATCATAATAATGGCAGCCGCCTCTTCCAACGGTGAAATAGTACTCAAATCCTTTTTTCTTGTTGATGTTATCACCCATGTGCCATTTTCCACTTAACGCACAATGGTAACCATTTTCAGCCAGATACTCCATATAAGTCTTGTGGCCTTTTAAATAATCAATGGCTTTATCTTCCATGTCGAAACCGTCCATCACAGCCATATGGGGGTATTTCCATGCATCCAGATTGCCTTTTTTCAGCCAGTCCTGGATACCATGGCAGGAAGGGATTTTTCCAGTTACAATGCTGGCTCTGGCCGGTGAACACACCGGAGATGTGCAGTAAAACTCATCAAAAGTGGTTCCCTGCGCTGCCAACCGTGTTAAATTCGGAGTCTTAATGTCATGGTTTGTCTCCGATTCTACTGCCCATGCCCCCTGATCATCCGTAATGATAAAAATGATATTTGGTTTCTTTTTCATAATCAATCCTTTATCCTTTCCTTTATCCTTTCACACCACCTGCTGTAAGACCGCCGATATAATACTTCTGCGCTGCCAGGAAAATGGCAAAGATCGGTAAAATGGAGATAACGCTGGCAGCCATGATCAGGCTGTATTTTAATCCAGTTTCATCCATGAAGTTTACCAGTCCCAGGTTGATGGTGTAGAGATTTTTATTATTGATGAAGATAAGTGCATTATCATAATCATTCCAACTCCATGTAAAGAACAGAATGACCAGTGTTACCAGCGCCGGCTTGCAAAGGGGTGCTATAATCTGGAAACAGATGCGCATATCTCCCGCCCCGTCAATGCGAGCTGCTTCAGAAAGTTCCTCCGGTATCTGCAGCATGTACTGGCGCACCATAAACACGCCGTAAATGGAAAATGCAGCCGGAAGGATCAGTGCCCAATGGGTATTGTAAATGCCCATTTCCTTAAACATCAACATTTTGGGCACCATTAAAAGCTGATGGGGAATCATCATGGTCGCCAGATAAAGAAGAAAGATCTTATCCCTTCCCGGAAACTTTATCTTGGAAAATCCATATCCCGCAAGGATGGAAGTTGTTACTGCAAACCCAACGGAAAGCAGTGTTACCTTCGCTGAGTTTAAAAACATCAATGAATAACTGTATTTACCAAACCAGACTTCTTTGAAATTCTGAAGGTTCAGATAATCCGGAATCAGTCGGAATGGCACTGCGAATATATCCGCCTCTCTCTTAAAACTGGCAGAAACCATCCAGATAAAAGGAACAATACACAGCAGTACTAGTGACCAGAGACAGAGGCTACATATTATTTTTGCGATTCTTTTATTGTTCTTCATTTCATCATGCCCCCTTACTCTTCATTACGCTTCTGGATGCGGAACTGCAGCCAGGTAATGAAGAAGATGATCGCTAACAGGACGATTCCCTGAGCAGATGCGAATTCAAGTTTACCAAACTGGAAAGCTGTACGGTAAATGTTGTATACCAACATGGTTGTGGCCGTTCCAGGTCCACCGTGGGTCATCAGGTTGATCAGTCCAAACACCTTGAAAGAGTTGATCACCGATGTGATGACGATAAAAAAGGTGGTTCCTGAAAGCATAGGGATCGTTACATACCAGATACGGGCAAGCCCGTTTGCTCCGTCAATGGCAGCTGCTTCATACAGATCTTTAGATACATTGATCATACCGGAAAGGAACAGGATCACGGTATAGCCCATGTTCTGCCATACACAGATCATCACAATCGTCGGCAATGCCCAGTGAAGATCTGAAATAAAGACCGGCGGATTTGACATTCCAAGTTTTCTAAGTAAATTCAAAATCGGTCCATTATTAGAAAAAAGAGCCAGCCATACCGCGGAGATCGCTACAATATTTACGATATATGGCAGATACAGTCCCAACTGTACAAATTTCTTTCCGACTACATATTCATTTAAGAGATAAGCCACAATGAAAGACAGTACGATTAAAATCACCACATAGCTAACCGTGAACACAATGTTATTGATGAGGGAAGCGCGAAACCACGCATCCCTCCATATTTCAATGTAGTTGGAAAATCCTACGATCTTAATGCCTTTAAATCCTTTGGAAAAGTCCCACTTCGAGATACTTATAATAAAGCTGAAAAGCATGGGAACGGTCCAGAATATAAGCACACCGATCAGGTTGATGCCGATAAAAGCATAGCCCTTTGCGGCAGTTTTAAGTTTCTTGCGCTTTTGTTTATCCATAAGTCATCACCTGCACTACTGTTCCTGAGCGATCTTCTCATCCGCTCTCTTTTGGGCATTTTGTAAGGTCTCTTCTACAGACTGGGCACCTGCAAATACCTTATCAAATTCCTCAGTCAGAATAGTATTGATCTCTGTTGCAACTGGCATGTTCTTACGTACATAAAAGTCAGTTGGTGTCAGATAGATATTTTTAGCACTTTCCATATCAAACAGATCAGACTGCTCTCCAAAGATCAGAGAAGCCACTTTATCTGCATCATATTTCTTGCACGCTGGGATTCTTGCATATGGCGCAACATAATCCATACCTTCTTCCAGATACCATTTTATGAACTTCATAGCTTCCTGTGGATGCTGAGATTTGGAATTGATGCTTAAGTCATCGCTGTAAGAAGTGGTATAGTTATTTTCCTGATCTGCAGACAGTCTTGGCATTCTTGCAAAACCAACCTTGAAATCGTGAGGATAATTGTCTGTATCCTTTACATTTCTTACGACCCAGTCACCAAATACCATGGCAGCCTTGCCAGTTAAGAGCATATTTGCAGGCTCCATTTTCTGTGTGGTTACATCTACATAACTTGGCTCAATTCCTTCTTCTACACGCTGTAAGTACTTCTCGGTAAGATCTTTTACATCGTCTGTATCAATTGCTGCGGATTTTCCGTCTGGAGCGTACATCCAGTCAAGTCCCAGCTTGCTCTCGATCATACGAAGAGCCGGCTGACCAGCATCATATCCTGGGAAGAACCAACCATAAACCTTATCATTTCCTTCTCCCTTTGTCAGCTTTCTGGCTGTGTCAATGAACTCATCATAAGTCCAGTCATCACTTGGATAAGGAATTCCTGCATCATCAAACATCTTCTGATTGTAAAGAATGGTGGATGTGATGCGCTTTGCAGGAAGGCTGTAATAATGGCCGTTGATCTCCTTCTGGGCAATATTTTCATCATAATCATCTTCCAGACTGAATCCCGCGCTTTCAAACAGTTCATCCAGCGGATACATATAACCGTTCTCAATTCTCTTCATTAAAAGAACGTCATTCATGTTCAGGAATACATCAATGGAATCATCGGACATCAGTGTCATATCCAGTTTTGTATTTCCGGCATCATCATTGACATATCTTGTGTACTCCACCTGGAGATTTGGATCTATTTTATTAAAAGCTTCACATACCTGTTCTGGACCCATATTCTCTGCAAAGGATCCCCACCAGTGAAGTACGACCGGCTCTGTGGAGCTTTCTGCGGATGCATTGCTTTCCCCCTTTGTATCTGCTGTCGTGCTAGAACTGGAACTTCCGCAGCCGGACAGTACGGAAACTGCCATCACTGCTGATAACCCCAATGCAACTGTTCTTCTTGTTCTCATAATACCTTCCTCCTTCTGATTTCTGATTGATGCCCTTATTATAGGCCAGGTATTCCGTATTTTTGAATGGAGAATGAAAAGGCAAATTGGTATTTTTTTACGCTTGTGGTAATATTTTTTGAAAATTAGTATTTTTTTACGTAATTCTCAAAGGCACTTTTTTTTTCACGTTCCCTATTGTATACTTTAAGCATTAGATGCCGCTTCGGGGTCTTAAAAGCAGAAAGAATAGGGGGAATTTATCGTGATAAAACATACTTTTATGAAATTAAACCTATCATGCCGTTTATTCCTCATTATCATCGTACTGTTTCTCGTCCCTTATCTGACCCTTTTTTCATGGGCATATAAAAAGGCTGAGACCATTATCCGTGACAAGGCTCAGTCACTAGAACGAGAAAATCTAAACCAAACAAAAAATGACATCGAAAGTCTCTGCCTAAACATGATCCAGGCTTCTGATTATCTGATATCCTTAAATAATTACGGTGTTCTTTACCGTGAATCTGCAACAAAGGGATATTCCTATTTAAAATGCTGTCATGATGCCAATGAGCAGATTCAGAATGTAAATAATTCCCTGTTAAATTCCAATGCTGACATCAGTGTTTTATCCAATGACCAACTGCTCTACTCCACGCTTCCCCAGCAGAAATTCCGCTTTGAGGATTTTTTTGCGGAGCAGGTAGTTCCGTCGGTATATTTTACGAACGCCCACCAGAGTTACCGCCGTTTTGAAAGCAATCAAACTTTCGTTTCCTATATTAGAAAGCTCCCGCCATTTTCACCGAAAAGCTTTTATCTGGTCATCTCCCTTCCTGCCAGCAGTTTTTCCCGTCTGTTAGGAGCTGCAGCAGGGAACATGGAATTATGGGATACTTCCGGTTATTCCATCTGCGGGATCCATACTCCCAAAGATGTTAAATATTTCCAGGAAGAAATCTCCATTCCACTTTCAGGCTGGCGCCTGACGGATACCATTTCTACGGAATTTCTCTATCAGGATATCTATGAACTGCGCACTTTCATGTTTGTTGTATCCCTGGGACTATTAATGATATGTCTTCTGGCCACATTTTTCGCTATCTATTCGCAGCTGCGTCCACTTTTTAAGCTGAAAGAACAGATGCAGCAGGTTATGGCTGGGAACCTGAATGCCGAAATCGCCACTACCGATTCCAAAGATGAGATCAGCAGTCTTTCCCGAACCTTCAACAACATGGTTACAGAGATTGGCCATCTGATTGAGGAAATACAGGTCACTCAGAAACGGGAAAGTGAGCTGCGCTTTGAAATGCTTCTGGCCCAGATCAATCCCCATTTTCTCTTTAATACCCTAAACTCCATCAAATGGATGTCCGTAATGTCCGGGACAGAACACATCACCAACACCATTACCGCTCTTGGCCGGCTTCTTGAGATCAGCATGAATAAGGTCAATGACGTGCTTCCTATTGAAGAAGAGTTGGAAAACATCAAAAGTTATATCAAGATCCAGCAGGTGCGCTATCCCGGCCGTTTCGATGTGGCCTACCACATAGAGGAGGGAATTTTAAAAGAGCACACCTTAAAACTGATCCTACAGCCCCTGGTGGAAAATTCCATTCTCCACAATATTGAAGCACGGGATTTTCTCATGATTGATATTTCCGGCCGGTGTGAAAACGGCATTATCATCCTGCAGGTTCAGGATAATGGAACAGGCATGGATGCAGATACTATGAAAGAAATCCTAAAACCCAAAAAGCAGGGTAAAAAGGGGTATGTCTTCTCCGGTCTCGGCGTGAGCAATGTCCAGGAACGCATACAGCTGGCTTATGGTCCTGATTACGGCTTACAATATGACAGCGACGGCAACTCTTTTACAACCGTGACGATCCGGTTCCCGCAACATAAACAGATAGACAGCCTTCTGTCCGAAAGGAGAGAGAACAATGATAAAGGTACTGATTGCAGATGATGAACCATTGGTAAGGGCCGGCATCAAAACCGTCCTTCCATGGAATATGTATGGTTTCGATGTGATTGCAGAAGCGGCCGATGGCAAAGAAGCTTACGAAAAAATCTTAAAACTCAAACCCGACATTCTGATCACCGACATCAAAATGCCGGGAATGGACGGAATAACTTTACTCAAACGCCTGAAACAGGAAAAAATATCCATCCAGTCTCTAGTCCTAAGCTGCTTTGATGAGTTTGAACTTGTCCGTGAAGCTATGAAGTACGGTGCCCATGATTATATCCGAAAGCTTTCTATTGATCCGGCCAAACTACTGGAAGTCTTAAAGGAAATGAAAGAGGCCATCTCTGACCAGCCGGAAAAGAACGCTTCCTTTTCTTTAAATACAGACGATCTGAAATATCTTTTTATCAAGCGCCTTCAAAATCAGGGGTTTGAGGATCACGAGCAGGTGAAGAATGTACTCCATAACATCAAACTGGATATTTCCATTCAGGATTATCACCTGATCCGTTTTTCCTTTGAACCAGATACTGCTCCGATTACGGATACCAATCGCAAAAACATGATCTATAACCTGTTAAACCAGATCTGCGAACGTTACTCAGGACAGGAACTGTTTTCCCTTGATGAAAAAGGATACCTTCTTATATCCAACACAAAGAAAGATCTTCTCCTCTGCCGCCAGATCGGAGCTGCCATGAAACAATACGCCAATCAGACCGTATATTTCGGTATCAGTCCTTTATTAAAGGATGAAACTTCTTTTAAAGCCGGAATGAAACAGGCCGAAGAAGCCCTTTCTGCCTGCATTTTTTATGAGCGAAGTGAACCGCTGCCTTATCCGCTGCTTACCTCCGTAGGCTTTCCATTCATTACGGATTCACAGGCCCAGGAACTTTATATTGCCCTTTCCTCCGGAAACAGTGAAAAATCTTCGGAACTGGTCCAGCGCTTTTTACTATGGCTTAAAAGCGGCCTATTCTATCCTTTTCAGTGTTACTCTTATATGGAAGAGATCCTGAACATTTTCATCCGGGTGGCCAGGGAACTGAATTTTTCCCTTTACCAGATGACAGCGGATGAAAATGACATTCTAAGGCGCATCCGCCAGGCCCATACCTTACGGACCTGCCAGAAAATCCTGTCTGATTTTATTATGGAGTTTTCAGAATTTGTCCGCGATAAACGTTCCGGAGAGAGGTCTGAAATTTTGAAGATAAAAGAATATGTCCAACTTCACTATAGCGAAAATATCGACTTAAACCTGGTTGCCGGTCTCGTGAATGTCACTCCATCCCATTTAAGCAATCTTTTTAAGAAAGAAACCGGCACCAACTTCTCTTCCTACCTCACCGATGTGCGGATGCAGGCAGCAGGCAAACTTTTAAAATCCCCGGACATGCTCATTTATGAAGTTGCTGAAAAGACGGGATATTCCAATGGCGGATACTTCGGAAAAGCTTTTAAAAAATACTGGGGCGTCTCCCCGGAAGAATATAAAAAAGAAAAACGTTAGGAGTTTTTATCATGCCACCAATCAGCGTGCTTATGAAACCATCATCCGGCATGTGCAACATGCACTGCGACTATTGCTTTTATTGTGATGAGGCCCAGAAACGTCTGCAGAAGTCCTATGGGTTCATGTCGGATGAGACACTCAAAAATGTAATACGAAAGACCATCCTGCGGGCGGAAGGCGTTATTTCCTATGCTTTTCAGGGTGGCGAACCTACCCTTCGGGGACTCGATTTTTTCAAGAAGGCGGTTGCCTATGAAAAACAGTATAACCGCAATCACATCAAGGTGCAGAATGCTTTTCAGACAAATGGTTATCTTTTGGATGATGAATGGTGTGCATTTTTCAAGGAAAATAACTTTTTAGTTGGGCTTTCCTTAGACGGTATCAGAGAAACCAATGATATTTACCGCCATGCTGCCGGGTGCGGATCCGTGTTTGAGCGCATTTTCGGCGCTGCCAAACTTCTGCAAAAGCATGGTGTAGACTTTAATATCCTTACCGTTGTAACGGGAAATACCGCTGCACACATTCCTGAAATCTATGAGTTTTACCGTAGAAACGGCTTAGGATATCAGCAGTATATCGCCTGTCTGGATCCCTTAGAGGAACCTCATGGGCAAAATCCTTATGCCCTCTCACCAAAACAGTATGGGGAGTTTCTGATCACACTATTCCACCTATGGTATAAAGACTGGAAAAGGGGCCGCCAGCCGTACATCCGCCAGTTTGAAAACTACATCGGCATCCTAATGGGATACCGCCCGGAGGCCTGCGACCAGTGCGGTATCTGCAACATACAAAATGCCGTGGAAGCAGACGGCAGTGTGTATCCCTGCGACTTCTATGTACTGGATGAGTATAAACTAGGAAATTTTAATACAGATCAGTTGGATTCGATTGACAGGAAGCGGACGGAAATCGGTTTTATTGAACGCTCCAAAAAACTGAAGAAGAGCTGCCTGTCCTGTCCATATTTTTCCATCTGTCGCGGTGGATGCCAGAGAAACCGTGATCTGGATATGGCAAGTGGACTTTATGTAAATTATTTCTGCGAAAGTTATAAAATGTTTTTCGACGCCTGTCTCCCGCTCATGAAAGAAGTTGCTGCAGCCGCGCAATGATTGTTACCCAAAAGAAAACTCTAAATATTCCTTTTCTCTTCAGAATTTATGGAATATTTAGAGTTTCTTTATTTCAGACTTACTAATATATTTTATCTGACTTACCGGGCATTGAATGTTCTTTCAGAAGAATGCGATCTGATTCAGTCAGAGCTATATCGCAATTCAAAGTCTGTTTTAAAACGTAACTATAAAATCATTTCCAGCACCATTCATTTTCCAAAACTCCATAGAATTCCTCCTTCCAAAGGTTTTGCACAATATTACTTATTCTTTCCGTCAAGAATATCCACAATGGTCTTCTCTGTTCCTGTCATACCAGGTGACGCAATCAGTCCCATATTGTGCATGGTCTCTTCCGGAGTTGCACCGTTGATACCATGGGCATTGTAAATATATACATCGTCCATAGCCAGTTCTACAGAGTCAAAAGCTGCATCTACTGCCACAATACCTTTCATGGTACATCCCTGGTTGCCGCCATCACAGATCATACCTGTAATACTGCTTGCCATGTTGTTGATGACTTTTTCCATCGTTTCTGCGCCGGCGCCTTTTAACCATGCCAGTGCACAGGCCATTCCCGTTCCTGCTGCAATAGCACAGCCGCAGAAGGCAGACAGCTTGCCGGAGTATTCCTTAATGTACATACATACCAGATAGCTTAATGCAGTAGCACGAAGAAGCTGCTCATCTGTATAGTTATTGATCTTGTATACAGCATATAACGGCATAGTTGCAATAATACCATGGGCACCGGAACCGGTGATGCTCATAGCCGGTTTGGAAAGACCGATGACTCTCGCCTCAATGGCTCCGTTGCAGAATAATGAAGCAGTCTTTCTTTCATCTTCTGATACCAGAACCCCACCATTCTTCTTTAACAGATATGGTCCGTAGGTAGTCTTTGGACTCTTTAAGCCTTCCTGAAGCAGCTCGTAGTTTACTTTATATGCTTCTTTGATAAAATCCAGTTCCTGTGCAGAAACAGTATTTACATACTCTACCATCTGCGCCAGGGTATACTGATGGATCAGCGGTGTAGCCTCTTTACTCTCCTGTGCTGCTTTTGCTTCTTTTTCAAATACTACAGTTCCATTTTCTGTGATCTTTGTAATATTAGTGTGGGCATCCTGAATAGTAACAACTGCCTCTGAAGTCTCACCTGTTACAGTTGCTTCAATGAAAATGCGGCTGGTAATACTGCTCATGGAAACTGATATCATTCCCGCTTTGATCATTTCGCCTGCAGCTTCTTCCTCTGCCTTTCCAATACCTTCCAGACATTCCAGACCCTTCTTTGGATCTGCAGCAACAGCGCCTAAAGCAGCAGCGTAATAATTTCCCACCTCACTTGTTCCCGGAATACCGCAGGTAAAGGCATTTTTATACATACCGCTGTTTAATCTTAAACCCACCCTTTTTACAGTGCCTTTTATATGGGCTTTTGCTGTGGATACAGCAAAAGCAATGGCTCCCGGTTCTGTAACACCAAGAGCTGGTTTCATATCACTTTTTATCAGTTCTGTTAATGCATGCATCTTATTTTTCTCCTCAATTCTATGATCCCAAAGACTTTGCAAAAAGGATGCTGCAAAATGTTCCTATCATTTCACAGCATCCCCCTTTACTCACTCTGACATCGCTTACGCGATCATTTACATTTTTTTATATCGTATCCTAATGAACGATCCTAAATAAAGATCTCTTTAATTACTTTAAAACCTCTGCCAGATTTAAAGTAGTAGTTCCGTCTTCTTTTACGAAGCATGGAATTCCAAGACGTTCTGTACCGCGGATCTGTGCATACAGATCAGAGTTATCACGCAGATTTAAGTATGCTTTAAGATCTGCATGGCAGGATAAAATGTCTTTAAAATCAATTTCAGCCCCTGCTGCAGCAAGCTGCTGTAAAGCATAAAGAGTGTCTGGGCAAAGATGACTGCCGATTACTGTAACTTTCATAGTGATTTCTCCTTCGTCTTTTATGTATTTTTGTATTGTATGCATAAATCCGTGCCAACGCGCTCCACTGCCTGCACTGGCAGGCAGCTTATCCATTAAATGGATCACCCATTGATTTTTTTGTTGATCCAGTCCTTGCCTTCTACAAGACGTGTGATCATCATAGAAGCAACAGCATCACCAGATGCATTTAAGCAGGTAGCCATTGGGTCTACTAAGAAACCGATGGTTGCGATCAGTGGGAATGCTTCTCCTGGGAAACCGAACAAGCTGACAATAAGCATTTCACCTACAAGGCCGCCGCCTGGAGCTCCGGATAATACAAATGCACTTAAAACTGCTACTGCGATTGCCATTGCATAGGTTCCAACGCCTGTAAACTGCATGTTGAATACACCGTACAGGAAAGCGATCTTTGTAATAGCGGATAATACAGAACCATCCATATGCATGGTAGCACCCATAGGAAGAACGATATTACTGATATCCTGAGGTACACCCATCTTATCACATGCTTCCTGGTTTACAGGGATGGTTGCACATGAACTCTGTGTTGCAAATGCAGTAATAGCCGGGTTGAAGATGTTCTTTGCCATGGCTTTTACGCCTTTCTTTCCGCCTGCAAAGTAAGCATATAACGGGAAGAATACAACGCCGTAAACAATACACATTGGATAGTAGATCAGCATGCAGCGGCCATAATCACCGATCAGCTGAGGACCAAATTCACCTACCAGGTTTGCAAAATATGCACCAAGACCAAGAGGAGCAAATTTCATGATCATATCAACGATCTTCATGATGATGTCATTTAAGTTGCACATTACTTTACCAAATGGGCTTTCCTGTCCGCCGCACTTTGCTACTGCAAGACCGGTAAAGATAGCTGCAACAATGATCGGAAGCATATTCTTTCTGCTCATCAGACCGGAGAAATCATCTACAGTCAGTGTACTAACGATCATATCACCAACACTTGCCATTTCTCCCATTTCACCGCTGGTCATCTCAATAGTGGTGTTTGCAGCTGGTGGGAATACATTTACAACTACCAGTACCAGAACAGATGCGATCAGTCCGGTTACAATAAATACACCGATCAGGGAGCCAAGGATCTTTCCAAGACGGTTCATATTTAACATACTTCCTACTGCATTAACAATAGAAACAAAAACCATAGGTACTACGACCATAAACAGCAGGTTGATGAATACATTGCCAATTGGTGCAAGTACCGTTGCTTTCTCTCCTAAAATCGCTCCAAGGATCGCTCCTAAAATAATTCCTCCTAAAAGGATCAGCGGGAAGCGGTAGCTTTCCCAGATTTTCTTCTTGTCCATAATTTCCCCCAAAATTATCTCGTTTTGTATTGTTGTAAATTATATTGTTTTAAATTGCACTGTTTTAAATTGTACTGTATTTTATTTATCCAGTGCATCTACAGCATCTTTTAACTGTCCCAGAGCTTTTTCCAGTACGCTGCGTGGGCATGCTACATTCAGACGCATAAATCCGGTCAGGCTTCTTCCAAAGGTATATCCTTCATTTAATCCGATCTTAGCCTTCTCGATCATAAACTTTCTTAATTCTTCATTGCTCATTCCCAGATCACGGCAGTCTAACCATACAAGGTAGGTTGCATCCGGGATATTTGGCTTGATCTGAGGAATGTTCTTTTCACAGTATTCCTTAACAAAATCAAAGTTTGCAGACAGATAAGGAAGTAACTGGTCTAACCACTCGCGGCCTTCTCTGTAAGCAGCCTCAATGGCAACAGAGCTGAATGCATTGTTTCTGTGGATATCCATGGAACTCCAGTAGCGGTCAAAATCTGCCTTCATTCTCAGATTTGGGAAAATAGTGGTAGATGCCTGAAGACCAGCCAGGTTGAAGGTCTTTGTTACGGAAACACAGGTTACTACGTAATCATGGATCTCTTTGGAAATGGTAGCGGTTCTGGTGTGCTTCTTTCCGTGGAAGATCAGGTCGGAATGGATCTCATCGGAGATCAGCATTACGCCATTTTCCATACAGATCTTAGCCATCTTTTCCAGATCTTCTTTATCCCATACAAGGCCTAATGGGTTGTGAGGGTTGCACAGTAAGAATACTTTACATTCTTTTACCTTACGTTCAAAATCCTCGTAATCTACATGCCAGCTTCCGTTTTCTTCTACCAGAGGATTTTCTACTACTACACGGCCAATTGCCTCTGGAATATCATAAAATTCGGAATATACAGGAGTCTGGATCAGGACCTTATCTCCTGGCATGGTGTAGATCTTCATCAGAGCTGCCATAGTCTGAACAACACCAAGGCACCAGCTCATGTGGGAAGTTTCAGGCTTCCAGCCATAATATTTTTCTTCCCATTCCTGTACTGCTTCAAAGTAGCTTGCCGGTCTGGAAGTATATCCCCAGATACCCTCTTCCGCTTTCTTTTTGCATGCATCAATGATCGGCTGGGCAGTCTTAAAATCCATATCAGCTACCCATAATGGGATCACATCTTCGGTTCCGAACTTCTTAAGTCTTTCATCATATTTAGAAGAACGGTTGTTGCTTCTGTCGATCACTTCATCAAAGTTGTACTTCATTGCTGTTTCGTATCCTTTCTTTCCCGTTTCCGGTTGATACTTATATATTAAGCAAGTTCCATGCCAACTTTTATTTTCCCCGATTTTTTATTGTTTTTTGTTAAAACAATGGTTTTTCCACTTATTTTCTGGCTTTTTGGAAAATTTTGGTAATTTAAGGACAAGTCATTTTCAGGTATTAAATGGTTAATTGGTTATATTGGTTGATTTATTAGTTATTAAATGGTTGCCTAATTGGTTGTAACCTTTTTATAAATGATTCAAAGGATCATTTCTGTTTTTCCAGTTTTTTCAACCCTTTTTCCGTGATCCGACTTCCGCCTCTGCCCCTTCCAACCTGGAGCAGCCCTTCTTTTTCCAACTCTTTCAAAAGATCTCTTGCCTGTTTCTGGGTCATAGGAATGTGATCTTTTTTCGCTGCCTCTAATATTTTCTCCCTTCCCACTGTTTCTCCAGCTTTCCAGGAAAGTGCCAGCTGTTTTAATACAAACTGCTTTTTAGCCTCTGTATCCATATGACCGGAATAGGTTGAACCTTCTTTCAGCTGTGTGGTTCCTGTTTTCACGTTTTCATTTTCCCCACTGCTTTCACCTGGTCCTACTACATCCAGCCCCACTCCTACTACTCTGGTCATGGTAGGCGGCAGGTCGGAAAGCTCGATCACCGGTTTTGCCAGATAATTAAAATATTCCACTGCATTCTGCAGTTCTCTGATGTTTCCCGGCCATGGATGCCTGCGCAGAAAAGCCTTCACTTCTTCTGATAAAGTAAAGTTTCCACCCATTTTCCGCATAAAGAAATCAAACAGCATAAAAATATCATCTCCCCGCTTTCTGAGAGGCGGTATCTCTACTGTCAGTGCATTTAAACGGTAATACAGGTCTTTTCTGAAACTGCCTTCCTGTATCTTCTTCTCTAAGGCTTCATTGGTAGCTGCCACAATACGCACATCCACACGGATAATGCTGCCGCCGCCCACGCGCATGATCTCCCCTTCCTGGAGAACACGCAGAAGTTTTACCTGCATGGAAAGGCTCATTCCTTCCACTTCATCTAAAAATAAAGTTCCGTGGTGGGCAAATTCAAAAAGACCGGGACGGCCGCCTTTTTTGGCTCCTGTAAAGGCGCCTTCTTCATAGCCGAACAACTCGCTTTCCAGAAGATTTTCCGGCATGGCAGCCACATTAATGGCAATAAAAGGACCGGCTGCCCGCCCGGAAGCCTGATGGACTGCATGTGCCATCAGCTCTTTTCCAGTACCTGTCTCTCCAATGAGAAGCACAGGGCTTTCAGTTGCTGCCATTTTCCTTAAAATATTAATGGTTTCTGTAATAGTATCTGAATTTCCTATTACGTCATCGAAGGTATAACGGGCATAATGGCCTTTCTGCATCAGCTGTCTTCGCAAGGCATTCTGGCGGGACTCCTGCTCATTAAACTTCTGTAGCATGGCAAAGGCGCCGATACAGTCCTCTTTTCGCACCACCGGCACCACTGCCAGGGAAACATTGGTTCCAAAGAGGCGGATCACCTTCTCAGGAACTGCCTTTTTCTCCCGGAGCACCTGATAAAAAGGAATATAGGGAAATACCTCTTCCCCCTTCTTTCCCATAGCCAGTTCTTCAGAAATGCGGGCGATCTGACAGGCCTTTTTGTTACAGACAAAAACCTCTCCTGTTTCATTTACACCGATCAGACCTTCATCCAGGCTTTCCGCCAGAATATGCATCTGGCTTTCCTGCCTGCGGCTTTTAGCATACATCAGGTCAAAGCTGTAGTGATTGGAGGCCACTACCTTAGCATAATTCATAAAGCTTTCTGTTTCCGGCAGATATTCCAGTCCCAGACGCAAAGCTATTTCTACCATCATTCCATAGGAACAGGGACGGTGATCACAGTCGATCACTGTTTTTACAGAAGGCGGCACAAAACGGGATTCACCGGGAGTTACCGCAATATCCACCGGTTCTTCTAAAACAGCGCCGGGATAATAAGGAATGAACTGCAGATGGTTTACTCCAAGAGAGCTTAACTGGGTAATAGCCTCTCTTGCCATATTACTGGTAACATTCACAAACAACACTTTCGTTCCTTGTGGTATCTCAAACAGTTTTTTTAGGGTTTCCCAGTAAAAAGTAACCTCAATGGACATGATCTGACTATCAATAGGCACATGGCGGGCCTCTTCTTCTGCAGAACCATAGGCATCTGTAGATATAGCAAACAGATCCGCTCTTGGAAGCACTCCGGCAGCTGATCCATCTCTTACGCTATACCCCACTACTTCCGCATATTCACCAAAAAGATCTCTTACTTCTTTTGTATAGGAAGCACCGGCCAACGGATCCAGCGCCACAACTGCAATTTTTTTCATCGTATTTTACACCAACCCTTTTATATACTCTTAAAATCCTGTTACGGTTCATGCGGTTCATGCGCTGCATGACCAGCAACGGATCTGCCAAAAAACGTATCTGTTTTTTCTTCCGTATTTATGATACCATTGATGATATTCCTAAAACAACTGTTTTATAAACACAATACTGTTTGGAGGCATTTTATGACATTTACATATAAGATCCCCTGTTTTGATCTGGAGCAGACTGCCGGGTCAGGACAGGTCTTTCGAATGATACCGGCGCCTGGGCGTACAAATACCTGGCAGGGTATAAGCCAGGGCCATGTTTGCTTTATTCGACAGGAAAATGCCATCTTTTTTCTGGAATGTGGTCCGGATTTAGAAAATTTCTGGAAGAACTATTTTGACTTAAATACAGATTATGAGAAAATGATCGCATCCATCACACCGGACGATCACTATCTGAAAGCAGCCTCTAAAGCCGGACAGGGCATCCGCATCCTTCGTCAGGATACATGGGAAATGATCATTACTTTTGTGATCTCACAGCAAAAGACGATCCCTGCGATCCGGGCGTTGGTGGAAGCCCTCTGCAGCCGGTATGGGACAAAGATTGACCAGTTTTATGCATTTCCCACACCTGAACAGCTGTGTCAGGCTTCTTTAGAAGATCTCCTTGCCCTGAAACTTGGCTACCGGGCCAAATATATCTACCGCCTCTGCCGGGACGCTGTAGCCGGACGTCTGGACCTGGCGCATTTAAGCAAGTTGGATTATACCGCTGCCATGGAGTATCTTACCGGCTTTTACGGCATTGGCAAGAAAGTAGCCAACTGTGTCTGCCTTTTCGGTTTGCATCACATTGACGCCTTTCCTGTGGATACCTGGATTGAGAAGATCCTAAACGAACATTATTATGATGCTGAAAAATACAAAGATCTGCCTAAAGCCAGACTTTATGACCAGATGATCACCGACTCTTTTGGATGTTATAAGGGCTATGCGGGAGTCATGCAGCAGTATATCTTTAATTATGAACGCAATGTAATACACGGGAAATAATTTGCAGATCCGTGAGCGCCTCACTGCGCTCTTTCAATATGTATGACAACAAAAATAGAGATGAGGCATATCTCATCCTCTTCTCGTTTTTTTGATCTATCTTAGATTCATTTATTTCTCTGTGATCTCAAATATCTTCCAGCTTTTCCGGCTTCGTCCCACTGCATACTGCCTTGTGATATTTTCCTTTGTTTCATCCGGCCACTGTTCATCTAAGGAAACCTGGACTACTTTATAGGAAGTATAGCCAAGAAGTGTGGCATGGTTGTCATACTGGGATTTTTCATCCCCGTATTCCTCTTCGGATAAGGTCTTAAAACCATGCACCAGAACGTCCTGTGGATAAATACCATTTTCAAAATCAGCCTGCATACTATCAAAAGGAACATTTTTTGCCAGATCATCAGAAAGGATTTTCCCGCTTTCCTCAAACTGGACCATTGCATTATACCGCAGATACATTCCCACTGCCTGTTCTGCTTCACCTACCGGCATGGACTCAAATTTGATATGCCTTGGCTTTGCGTCATCTGTAATAGTATATTCCTGGCTTAACCGGTTTAATGCCTCATTCCGGCTGTGTACTGCGATTGCAAGCATCAGTCCGAAACCTACCACTGTCAGAATAAAGATCTTCCAGGGCGGCACTGTATTTTTTC
>ENA-UOJJ01003133-UOJJ01003133.1-human-gut-metagenome-genome-assembly--contig:-CS66-NODE-3133-length-18529-cov-10.069016_pt1 | contig 18529 bp, 18 predicted proteins | sample MGYA00242343_ERZ723890 | MGnify/ENA metagenome assembly ERZ723890 | reverse complement strand
TAACCCCTCAAGAGTGAGGGGAAGGGGAGTTGAAGTGTCGGAGACACTTTTTTATTCGGTTTCAAAAAATTAAAAAAATTATGATTTTGAAACCGGGTAGCTATATGAAAACCATTACAAGAGAAAAACAGAGATATTTTTGTGGATATTTTCGCTTGTGGTTTTATAAGAGATGTAATCAGAGTACAAAAGTTAGAACGCAAAGGGAGGACAAGTTATGGATAAAGCATATAATGCTAGCTTGTTGCCATTGGACAACACTTTTATTGATCAGACATATTTTTTTGAAGAATTGATAGATGCAACAACAAAATTGGAAGTATATAAAGAAAAAATAAAAGATAGTAAACTGGACAGTTCATGGTTTATGCCTACTTTACAGCAGAAGGAAGCTCTTGCATCGTCTCAATTAGAGGGAACACAGGCTACATTAGATGGTGTACTTGTAAATCAGGTTGTTCCTAATGATAAAGACAAAAATCTTAATGAAGTAAGTAATTATTATGTAGCAACGGTAAAGGGGCATGAAGCCTTAAAGAAAAGAGATTTTTCAAATGAGTTTTTTTGTGATATTCATAAGATTTTAATGCAGGGAAATGTAAGAAAACCATCGGTGGTAGGACAGTACAGGACGGAACAAAATTACATTGGTAAAAATGATAGGACGCATGCGATAACATTTATTCCATCAAAGCCAGAGGATGTTCCAATATTGATGAATAATCTTATAGAGTATATTAATAATCCAAGTGACAAATATAGACCGCTTGTAAGAACTGCAATAATGCATGCTCAGTTTGAGACCATACATCCATTTATGGATGGTAATGGAAGAGTTGGCAGAATGCTTATTCCTATGTAAAAGCAGATAGAATTGCCATGTTTTTTTATAAGTGAAGCATTGGAAAGAGATAAAATAAAATATTATACATTGCTAAACAATATCAGGATAAATATGGATTGGAATGAGTGGATTAAGTTTTTCCTTGCAACAGTTACAAAGCAGTGTGAAAAATATATTCAGATTATTATGGATATAAATGAGTTGTATAGTAGACATATGAGTATTGCTTGCAATATGGCTCGTTCGTCCAATATGGTAGATATTATTAATGCTTTATATCAATATCCTGTTACAAATGCTAAGCAGATTGCAAATGTTACCGGAATACCGATGACAAGTGTTAATAGATATCTTGGACAATTAATAGATAATAAAATATTGTTCACAGATAATAAGAGTAGAAACCGTACATTTTATTATTTTGATCTACTCGAAATCCTTAGAGCATAGATAAAAACACAAAAAAGGAAGTGGTTAAATTGAAAGTAAAAATAAAACGTATTAAATTTTCCTGATGCAGACCAGAGTTCCGTAGTTAAAAGGAGGCATAGAAAATGAAATTTACAACAATGAAACAGGCTGCACAATTCCGTATAACAGAAAATGAAGATGATTATTGGATTGAAGATTATTGGAAAGCAGCTATTGAAATTTTTACGAAAGATTGTGCTAAGACAATAAAATTCTTTCAAAAAGATTGCACATATGAAGAATTTTATTGGGTTTCGGAAATTTTTGAAGAAATTGCGGAAAAAACACAAAGTAAAGAGCTTATTTCCACTTGGCGTTCCAGACTTGCAGTGGTTAGGCCAGAAAGCTACTGCAAACAAAATTTTCATTCAAAAGAGATGCAGCATGTTGATTATTCTGAATATGTCAGAAGCATAGAACAGGAGATAAATTATGCAGAAGGAAGAATAATCGAATGGCTTTTATCGATGTCCTGCACTTTCTAATGCAGGCAAGGTTTCAACAACTAAAAGGAATAATTTTTCGGCTTTTTCCACATACTAACTCCAGAGCTAATATATAGCAAAAAAAGAGTGATTATGCACTCTTGTTTAAATATTGGATTGGAGGATTATATGAAAGCAACAGGGATTGTTCGCCGTATAGATGAGCTTGGAAGAATTGTCATACCGAAAGAGATAAGAAGGACATTGAGAATCAGGGAAACAGATCCTATGGAGATATTTACGGATAAAGAGGGCGAGATTGTTCTCAAAAAATATTCTCCGCTCGGTGAACTTGCGGAATGTGCAAAGGAATATTCGGAGTCGCTGGCAAGAACGACCGGCAACGTTGTGTGTATATCTGACAGAGAGCAGATAATAGCGATGTCCGGTACAGTAAAAAAAGAACTTGTAGAAAAGCCGGTAAGTGACAAGCTTGAGCAGATTATGCATGACAGGGAAAATTTCATGTCTGACGACAATAAAAGAAATCATATCAATATTTCAGATGAAATTGAAAATGAATATAATTCGCAGATTATAAGTCCGATAATCTGTCATGGAGATGTTCTCGGTGCAGTTATTATGCTTTCAAAAGATGGAAAGAAGCAATTTGGTGAGCAGGAAAAACAGATGGTAATGGTAGCATCAGATTTTCTTGGACATCATATGGAATCATAGATTTCTGGAAATTTAAGATAAAAAATGAAGAAGCTGTGTAGTATGTCGGTTGTGGAATACACGACGTACCGCATGGCTTTTTTTGACCAATGTCTTGCGGCACAAATTTTTGTGATGTATAATCTGAAACATATTAAGATTATTAAGAAAGAATAGAATATTTGAAATGGAGAATGTATGAAAAGAGTATTGAAAATATTTGTGCATGATTTAGTTGGCTTATCCAGGAATATATTTGCACTTATTATAGCGGTTGGTTTGTGCATAATTCCATCACTTTATGCATGGTTTAATATATATTCAAACTGGGATCCGTATGCCAATACGTCGTCAATTAAAGTAGCAGTTGTATCGCAGGATGCCGGATATAAAAATTCTGACGGAAAAAATGTAAATATGGGCGAAGAGGTTCTTGATACATTAAGAAAGAATAAGGGTCTTGGCTGGCAGATACTTGGAACATATGATGAGGCAATTGATGGAGTTAAGAGCGGTAAATATTATGCAGCTATTGTTCTTGGTGAAGATTTCAGCAAGAATATGTTTGATTTTATTGATAACGGACTTGTGCATCCGTCAGTTACATATTATGAAAATGAAAAGAAAAATGCAGTTGCGAGCAAGATTACGCAGTCCGGAAAATCAACACTTCAGGAAAATATTAATACACAGTTTGTTGATACTGTAGTCCAGACAGCAATGGGTAGCACAGATGGGATTTTATCTGAGGATAAAGACATATTATCAGGTGTGACAGAAAGTCTCAAAAAGTTAAATTCCAATCTTTCGGGTTACAATACAACAATAACAGCATTTGTAAATAGTAATAATGCACTTCAGGGTACGCTTAATCAGGTTAAAAATGAGATACCGCAGGTACAGCAGGCACTTCTTGATGGTTCGGATACAACACAGAAAATACATGAGCAGACATCTGCTGCGGCTGATGAGTATATACAGAAGATTGATGAGTTGTCATCGCTTATAAGACAGACTTCAAAGGAACTGTCAGAGCAGATACATAAACTGATTTATTCGGTACAGAATAATGCAGGTACCGATGAGATTATAGCAGGAATTAACAGTGCACAAAATCTGCTTGATGCACTTATGGCACAAAATGACACGCTTGCAGGACAGCTTCAGGAGATTTCACAGCAGCTTGGAGGTGTTGTGGATGATGAAGTTATCAATGCAGCAGTAGCCTCAATAACACAGCTTGAAAATGTCACAAAAGCACTTCTTGAACAGGCGAAAGTTCTTGTTTCCAATTCGGCAGAAATGACAAATGCAAAATTGGAACTTTTAAAGATAATTCTTGGACAGTGTGAGACAAAGATTGATGAACTTGATAAATTATATCAGGATTCACTCCGGAAGAGTGTTGATTCGCTGCGTGCGGTTATAGGTACAACAATAAGTTCAATAGGAACATCACTCACGGAAATGTCGCAGCAGATGAGCGGCTTATCTGCAATGATGGGAAGCCTTATGACAACTGTTGACGGAATGAACATAGGGCTTGACCAGACAGGAATAATCATAAAAGGGATGACAGAAAAAATAACAACCCTTACGCAGAAGCTTGACAGCCTTAATGGTGATGAAAAATTTGAAATGCTTGCAAAGGCATTGTCACAGGACCCTGTTACATATGGAGAATTCTTATCTTCACCTGTTAAAGTATCAACACATCAGGTTTATGAAACAGCCAATTATGGCTCAGCTGTTGCACCATTTTATACAACACTTGCATTGTGGGTTGGAGGACTTCTTCTCACAGCACTTATCAAAGTCCAACCTGATAAAGATGAACTGACAAAAGGGGCTAAAAGCCATGAGCTGTTCTTTGGAAGATATCTGCTATTCTTCGTGCTTGGTCAGGTACAGGCAGTAATAACGGTTTTGGGAGATTTGTATCTTTTGAAAATACAGTGTCTGCATAAAGGATTGTTTATGCTGGCAGCATGCTTCGTAAGTTTTGTATTTACACTTCTTATATATACACTTACAGTGTCATTTGGTGATATAGGAAAAGCACTTGCGGTAGTAATGGTAGTAATACAGATAGCCGGTTCAAGCGGAACATATCCGATAGAACTTCTTCCTGTATTTTTCCAGAAAGTATATATTTACTTCCCGTTCCCATATGCGATTAATGCTATGAGAGAGACAATAAGCGGCATGTATTCGGCAGATTATGCGATATACATAGGAGAACTTCTTATATTTGTCGCCGGTTCACTTGCACTTGGATTATTTATAAGAAAACCGTTTATGAAGCTTAATCATTATATGCATGAACGTATGCATGATACAGATATGATGTAAGGATGTATACATAATTTATATAGCAAACACAGACATTAATATGGAGGCATACTTTGAGTAAAGACATTAAAGACGAAGAATTGTACAGTCAGCTTTATAATATTATACAGAGTGCGGTACGAAATGAAGTCGAACGTGCCATGCAGGAAAAAGATGATAAAGCACAACATGATATAACACAGGATAATAAAATAACAAAAGCGTCAGAAAAACAAGTGGATTCATATATAATAGGCGGTGAAATTGAAGAAGATGCAGTAACAAATGATTTTTATATAGATGAATATGAGGAATCGGATGAGGAAGAACAGCTTATATTTAATAAAATGCTGGAATATTATACGGAATCACACAGGAAGAATAAAAAAAGAATCAGGGTCGGCATGATATGTATGATTGTGATTCCTCTGATATTCCTTATGCTTATGTTTACAATGAACAGCTCAAAGATTGTATATCTGGTATTCTGGATAATTTCACTTTTTGCACTTTGTACATATCTTATTGCAGTAGAGTATATGGATTATAATCTGCAGGAGCATATGAAAGAACTTGGTGTGACATCACACAAAAAGAAAGAGGCAATTATCGGACCGAAAGTAATAGGACAGGATATTGAAAATCTCAAAGAAAGGATTGGACTATGAAAAATATATACAAAGTTTTTATTTCAGACTGGAAAAGAATAAGTAAAAACGTAGTTGCGGTTGTAGTTGTGATGGGACTTATAATACTGCCGTCATTGTATGCATGGTTTAATATTCTTTCAAACTGGGACCCATATGGAGAAGAGTCAACTTCAAGGATAAAAGTAGCGGTTGCATCTGATGATAAGGGAATTGTTATGGATAGTCTGCAATTTAATATGGGTGATACTATTATTGAGGCACTTGAATCTAATACTACAATTGGATGGGTATTTACAGACAGCACAAAGGATGCTATAGACGGTGTTTACGCTGGCGATTATTATGCGGCACTTGTAATGCCGGAAGATTTTTCAAAGAAAATGGTAAGTTTTCTTACAGACAGTGTTACGCACCCTGAGATAGATTATTATACAAACCAGAAAAAGAATGCGATTGCGCCAAAGATTACAGATAAGGCAAAGACGGCAGTTCAGCAGCAGGTCAATTCAACATTTATAAGTACAATTGCACAGACATTTGTAAAGGCGGCAGATGGAGTTGATACATCGGCAAATCATGAAAATATGACATCAGGCCAGACAGTTCTTGACATTCTTTTGTCAAAAATGCAGCAGCTTAATACACAGCTTGATTCATATGACACGATACTTACGGCATTGATAAGTGTCACAGATTCGGCATCGTCTGCTATGAATGCAGCGGGACAGATTTCACCTGATATGTCAAAAAAAATCATCGCTGAGCAGCAGAAAGTAGATTCTCTTATGAAGATAGCATCAAAGGGAAATATACTTGATTCAAGTGTTTCCAGCCAGCTTGCGGCCGGTCTTGGACAGATTTCACAGATAATGGATAGTGTTATCAATATATATTCAAAAGCGGATGGCAATATAGACAGTTTTGCATCATCTATTTCGACGGCAGGTGTGAATCTTAAAGATACGAAAGAGATGCTTGGCAGTCTCAAAACGGATTTAAGTTCAACAATAGAAAAGCTTAATAATATAAAGAATAGCGGAAGCTATGATATGCTTTTGAAAGTGTTGGGACTTGATGCGGACAGTTTTGGTTCATTTGTTGCATCACCTGTCGAGATTGAGACAGAGGCAATATATCCTATAGCGACATATGGTTCTGCGATGGCTCCGTTTTACACAGTTCTTGCAATATGGGTAGGCGGACTTATTCTTGTTGCAATTATACATGTGGGAGTAAAACCACAGAAAGAGCATCCTGATGTTAAGCCATATCAGGCTTATTTCGGAAGATATATAACATTTTTCCTTATAGGTCAGGCACAGGCACTTCTTGTTACGCTTGGCGATTTGTATTATATAGGAATCCAGTGCGTAAGCCCGTTTAAATTCTGGTTTGCTGCATCGGTTACAAGCTTTGTATTTACAATATTTATGTACTCACTCACAGTTGCAATGGGCAATGTCGGTGAGGCACTGGCTGTAGTTATAATGGTTATTCAGGTAGCAGGAGCCGGTGGTACATTCCCGATAGAGGTGCTTCCTAAGGTTTATCAGAAAATATATGAATTCCTTCCGTTTACGCATGCGATGAATGCAATGAGAGAATGTGTAGGTGGTTCATACCAGCTTAATTACTGGAAATATCTTGGATATCTTTGTATTTATGTGATAATATCGCTTCTGATTGGGCTTTTATTTGCTATACCTTGCAGAAAACTGAATGAAAAGATTGAAAAGAGTAAACATAGGTCCGGAGTAATGATATAAGTAAAGATTGGCATTTTTAACAAGATTTAGTGGCTAAAAAGCCTCAAAACCGCTTGAAAACTGTGAAAATGACTAAAATAAATGGCTTATATTGACAAATGGATTAAAAGAGTTTATAAATGATTTTATTGGGTAGACCAATAAAATATACCTGTTGAGGAGAGATTTACAATGAATAAAACAGAGTTAGTAGCAGCAATTTCAGAAAAGACAGAATTAACAAAGAAGGACAGCGAGAAGGCTTTAAAGGCTCTTATCGATGTTGTTGCAGAAGAATTAAAGAAGGGTGAAAAAGTTCAGTTAGTTGGCTTTGGTACATTTGAAGTATCAGAGAGAGCTGCAAGAACAGGCAAGAACCCACAGACTGGTGCAGAGATTAAGATTGCTGCCTGCAAGGCTCCTAAGTTCAAGGCTGGTAAGGCTTTAAAAGATGCAGTTAATGCATAATTAAATTTAGGATTTGTGAAAATGTAATTTTTGAACAGGAAGTGCATCGTGTCGAAAGACTGGTGGGCTTCCTGTTTTCAGATTTATGTGTATAAAAGGCTGATACAGGTCAGAAATACTGATACAGGTTATAATATAAGGAGACAGGTTATGAGATTAGATAAATATTTAAAAGTATCAAGACTTATCAAAAGAAGGACAGTTGCCAATGATGCATGCGATGCAGGAAGGGTTACAATAAATGGGAAAGTTGCCAAGGCATCAGTTGATGTAAAGGAAGGTGATGTTATAGAGATTGAATTTGGTAACAGAAGTGTAAAAGTCCGTGTTCTTGATGTAAAAGATACAGTGAAAAAAGAAGAAGCGGCGGACATGTTTGAATATATTTAAAAGTCATTATTATTTCCGAATATAAACGCCTGTTAAGACATACATTAAACAAGATACAATTTTTTATGTATGGGAGGCGGGTATTATGGAAGAAAAAATAAAACAGAGGCGTTCGCACAGACTTAACATGGAAGACCGTAAACGTCTTGAGATGACGGGAATAAGTGATGTTATCTCGTTCGATTTAAATAAGATTCTGCTTGAGACAGATTACGGTGTTGTAACTGTAAAAGGTGACAATCTTCATGTGAACAGGCTGTCTGTAGAGAAGGGTGAACTTGACATAGATGGCAGCATACAGTCATTGGAATATTCGGAAGTTTCCAGCTTTGGCAAGAAGGGAGAGTCATTCTTTAGCAGGCTTATGCGTTAGACATGCCTGCCGGGTGGCAAAAAGCTGATTGGGTAAAGTGAGCAGTCTTATTATCTGGGAACAAAGTACATTTTTTGCAGCATTATTTATGGGAATGATGTTTGCGTTTATATATGACTGTATTCGTGTATTCCGGCGGGTGTTTAAGCATAAACATGTGTATACAATGGCGGTTGAGGATATACTGTTCTGGTTTTATGTAAGCATACGTGTTTTTACCTGCCTTTATGAAAGAAATAATGGCATTATCAGGGGCTTTATTGTAATATCGCAGATATTTGGTGCATTGATTTACAGGTACGCATTTGGAAAATTATTTGTGAAATATATGACCGGATTATTGATATTTATTTTGAAACCATTGAAAAAACTGTTCTTATTGATTAAAATAAAAGTACATGAGCTGGATGCTCATGTCAAAAGACGTAGAGCATCCGGGGAAAAGAGGAAAAAATGCAGTTTGAATCCAGATGGGAAAAACAGCAGCGTCTAAAAAGACAGAAACGTTCAAGTGTTGCCGGAATGATAACAGCCGTGATACTTGTACTTCTGCTTGGTGTTGCCATGTGGAATGGAAAAAGGACGCTGGAAAAGAAAAACAGGATTTACGAGGAACAGAGTGAATCCCTTACACAGCAGATAAATGAGCAGCAGCAGCGGCAGAAAGAACTTGAAGAATATAAAAAGTACGTTAAGACAAAGAAATTTGTAGAAGAAGTTGCAAAGAATAAGTTTGGACTTCTTTATCCGGATGAGATTCTTATAAAACCGGATGATTGACAGATACATACATAAAAGAGACTGATACGCACAGTGAGGGGGGAACCTCTTAATATTTTCAGCGTATCAGCCTCTTTTTTTGTTGTCATCACTACATTATGACAAAAAATGACAGAACATATGGTTATAATATACAAAAGCAAAGAATCACAGACAGGGAGGTATGATTATGAGTGAGAGTGTTCGTGATTATGTAACTACATATTCTTTTAACAAGCTTGAAGAGACGGCTAAGACATTCAGAAGATTAGGGGAAGTATATGAAAATGCGGCAGAGTTCAAGACAGCGGACCCAGGAATATCAAGACAGCTCCTTCTTGTTGCTGATGTGCTGGATGAATGTGTGACAACGCACCTGTATTCAGAAGAAATCCCTAAAGATATTGCAAAGGAACTTTTCAGAAAATGTTTTCTTTCCGGTGTGAGAATAAAGAATTTATCGACAATCAGAAACCATCATGGGGCGGCTGAGCTTGTGATGCAGGCAAGGACTGTCGGCAGGGGATGTGTTTCGGTAAAAAAGATTCTGCCAATCATATCCGAAGTATTCGGGCTTGACTATTATCTTCCGGGTTCAGACAGGACAACTATTCATGAACAATTTGAGCAGTTTATATTTATACAGGAGAGCAGATTCCGCATGCTTACGGGAGTTGCACGCCGTGGCAAAGGATGTAGTAAATTTAATGGGGATAATTTTCTTATTTCAAGACTTGATTGTGGAAAAACAACCGCGGCGATAGCTGACGGAATGGGAAGCGGGAAGAGGGCTTTTATAGAGAGCCGCATGGTTATTGAACTTATGGAAAACTGCATAGATGCAGGATTTGATGAACATGCTGCATTGGACCTTATAAATGCGGCGTATATTGCAGGCGGTTCTAAGAGTGTCAATCCTGTAACTATGGACATGAGCGTGATTGACTGTAACACAGGAATAATGTCGTGTATTAAAATGGGGGCGGCGGCTACATTTATAAAGCGTGATTCATCAGTGGAAGTTATAAAATCGACAACACTGCCACTTGGCGTGCTTGAAAAGGTTGATTATGAGCGTGTTAATAAAAAGCTTTATAATGGTGACTATGTTATTATGGTAAGTGATGGGTTGTTAGATAATATTCCCAATGTTGATAAAGAAAAAATATTCGCAGATATTATAAATACAATATCTGTTAAAAAGCCGGATGCAATGGCAGAAGAGATAATGCGTAAATCATTAAAATATAATGGCGGAAAGCCATCTGATGATATGACAGTTCTTGTACTCGGACTGTTTGACACTTATGACAAATAATAATATAATTTCTGGTATAATATAAAGTTATATTTGTTATAGTGACAAAAGAACGGACTGGATATGATTGAAAAAGTATATGACTATATGAAAAAGACAGGAATGTCTGATAATACAAAAACGATTGTGGCAGGACTTTCAGGCGGTGCAGATTCCGTATGTCTTGTTATGGTTTTAAAAAGAATAATTGAAATCCACAGGCTGGATATAAATATTGTGACAGTTCATGTAAATCATGGAATAAGAGGGGAAGAAGCAGAACGTGACGAGAAATTTGCCAAAGAATTTGCACAGGCAAACGGACTTGAATTTCAATCATATCATGTAAATATACCTATGATTGCAAAAAATGGCAATATGAGTGAGGAAGAAGCGGGAAGGCAGGAAAGATACAGGATTTTCAGAGAAGAAGCAAAGTGTTATCCTGATGCAAAAATTGCGGTTGCACATCATATGGACGACCAGGCAGAGACTGTGCTTATGCATCTTATGCGTGGAACCGGACTTGCCGGGCTTGTTGGAATGAATCCGGTTAATGGCGATATAATCCGGCCGCTTCTTTGTGTTACAAGACAGGATATAGAAGATTTTCTTGAAAAAGAAGGACAGGGTTTTATAACTGATTCGACAAATCTTGATGATGATTATACGAGAAATAAAGTGAGAAATATTCTCATTCCTCTTATGAAAGATATTTTTAATCCAAACGTGACACAATCGCTGTGTGCAGCATCTTTGGATGCAGCAAAGATAGAGTCGCATATAGAAAAAGAGACTTGCCAGGCAATTGATGAATATGTGGTTTATGGAAAAGAAGATGCGGTAATTGAACATCTTGAAGAGTTTTTAAAGCTTGATATATGCATACGTGAACGTGTATACAGAAACGTGTTATTCAGACTTTCGGGAAAACACAAAAATATATACAAGGTAAATATCGAGGCGGTTGACGGCATAGCGTGCGGTGATACTGGTAAAGTACATGATATGCCGTGGTCTTTGTGCGTGAAAAAAATATATGACAGACTTATATTTGAACGGAAAAACAGCTACGATGCAGCTACAGATGATTTTTTGATTAAAATAAATAAAAATGAGATTGATTACAGTGGTGTCAAAAAAGAATATCCTGTTGGAAAGAATATATATCTGAATGGAAAAAATGTATATTTAAATAGTATAAATTTCCAAATGGTTAATAATCTTAATGGAAAATTTAGTGGGAATGACTATACTAAATATTTTGATTATGATAAAATAGAGAATACGATTCATATTCGTTTCAGGCAGAATGGAGATTATTTTATATTTTCATCTGATGGCGGTAGAAAAAAATTGAAAAATGAGCTGATAGACCGAAAAGTCGAACCGCAAAACAGGGATAAAGTGCTTATTGTGGCACAGAATTCGGAAGTTTTGTGGGCTGCCGGAATCAGGCGTTGTCAGTCGTATCTGATTGATGATACAACAAAACATATTTTAGAAATGACATTAAATTTTCAGGAGGAATAATTGCGATGGAAAAACACAATATTAGTGTTCTGATATCAGAAGAAGAGGTACAGAAGAGAGTTCGTGAGCTTGCAGCCCAGATAAGCAAAGATTATGAGGGAGAATCAGTTAAGTTAATATGTATTCTCAAGGGAAGCGTATTTTTTACATGTGAGCTTGCAAAGAGAATTACAGTGCCTGTAATCCTTGATTTTATGCAGGTTTCAAGTTATGGAAGCCAGACTGTTTCAAGTGGAACGCTGAAAGTTAAAAAGGAACTTGATGAGCCTATTGAAGGTGATAATGTAATTATTGTCGAAGATATCATTGATTCGGGCAATACTCTTTCACGACTTGTTCCTATGCTTCAGGAAAGAAATCCTAAGTCGTTAAAGGTATGTACTCTTCTTGATAAGCCGGAAAGAAGAGAAGTCGATGTTAAAGTTGATTATAACGGGTTTAATATTCCTGATAAATTCGTTGTTGGATATGGTCTTGATTATGACCAGAATTATAGAAATCTCCCATATGTCGGAGTAATAAATTTGTAGGAGGAATATATGAATAACAAGGGAAAGGCCAGCGGCTTTGGAATATATGCCGTTGCGGTTGTGATTATTGCGGTCCTGTATCTGCTCATGTCACGCTTTGGCAGTCAGACAAGCGATTATACGTATGATGCATTTGTTAAAGACGTTGACAGCGGAAGCGTTACAAGCGTTGTAATAAAGCAGAATGCAGAAGTTCCAACAGGTGTTTTATATGTATCATTTTCAGGCAGCAAAGAACAAAAAATGCTCAATGTGTCTGATGTCAATGATATACAGAGCATGCTCACAAAGAAAAATATTTCTTATGATCTGAGAGACGTTTCAAGACAGAGCGTGTGGATAACGACGGTGCTTCCTATCGGAATAAGTCTGTTTGTTATAATATTTTTATTTGCAATGATGACAAGGCAGGGTGGAGGCGGAGGCAATGCCAAGATGATGAATTTTGGCAAGAGCCGTGCGAAGCTTATGACCAATGACCAGAATCATGTGACATTTAATGATGTTGCAGGTCTTGATGAAGAAAAAGAAGAACTTGCGGAGATTGTAGATTTCCTTAAAAATCCGGTGAAATATACAATGCTCGGTGCAAGAATTCCAAAGGGTGTAATTCTTACAGGCCCTCCGGGAACAGGTAAAACACTTCTTGCAAAGGCAATTGCAGGTGAAGCCGGAGTACCGTTTTTTAGTATATCAGGTTCTGACTTTGTAGAAATGTTTGTCGGCGTGGGAGCTTCAAGAGTAAGAGACCTTTTTGAAGAAGCTAAAAAGAATGCACCTTGTATTGTATTTATAGATGAGATTGATGCTGTTGCAAGAAGACGAGGAACAGGTATGGGCGGCGGCCATGATGAACGTGAGCAGACACTTAACCAGATGCTTGTTGAGATGGATGGATTTGGTGTAAATCAGGGCATCATTGTAATGGCAGCCACAAACAGAATTGATATTCTTGATCCAGCTATTTTAAGACCTGGCAGATTTGACAGAAAAGTAGTTGTTGGAAGACCTGATGTTGCAGGAAGACTTGCAATTCTTAATGTCCATGCGGCAAAGAAGCCTCTTGGTGATGATGTTGATCTTGACAGCCTTTCAAGAACTACAGCCGGATTTACAGGTGCAGACCTTGAAAATCTCCTCAATGAGGCGGCAATCAATGCTGCCAAGCACGGACGCAAGTTTATCAAAAATGAAGATGTCAATTATGCATTTGTTAAAGTTGGTATCGGTGTTGAAAAGAGAAGCAAGATTATTTCAGAAAAAGAGAAAAAGATTACAGCATACCATGAGTCAGGACATGCAATATTATTCCATGTACTTCCTGATGTCGGACCTGTTCATTCGGTATCAATAATTCCAACAGGAATGGGTGCAGCAGGATATACAATGCCGCTTCCTGAAAAGGACGAGATGTTTAATACAAGAGGCAAGATGCTTCAGAATATAATTGTAAGTCTCGGCGGACGTGTTGCTGAGGAACTTGTATTTGATGATATTACAACAGGTGCTTCACAGGATATACGACAGGCAACACAGACGGCAAGAGATATGGTTACAAAGTACGGATTTTCATCAAAACTTGGACTTATTAATTATGACACAGACAATGACGAGGTCTTTATCGGAAGAGACCTTGCACATACAAGACCATATGGTGAAAATATTGCCGGACAGATAGATGCGGAAGTTAAAAATATAATTGATGAGTGCTATTCACGGGCAAAGACAATTATCTCAGAGAACAGGGATATTCTTGATAAGAGTGCATCACTTCTCCTTGAGAAAGAAAAGATTTCAAGAGAAGAATTTGAGGCTCTTTTTGAAGAAGAAAATAAATAGAATGAAGTTGTACAGAGTGTAGAATAGACAGATTGTATAAAATGCACAAAAAAACGTAATATATTACGTGAAAGTTTAGCAACACTTATGGGCGGCAATGTGATACTATAATTAATGTAAAAACCCCCCAATACATTATATTTTTTGCTACACCCCATAATAAGTGAAATACCTTCTCCAAAAAGGACAGCCTACCCCGGCTGTCCTTTTTACTTGCTTTATAAGGCGTTTCGTTATAAAATTATATTGAACCATTCACAGTAAGGAGTGTTTGAATATGAGACTTGTTAAGTCAACTGAAACTTTAGAGAAAAACGAGAAGAAACTTCTTTATATGTGTAATGCACGTCCTGTTTTAAAAATGAGGGCTTTATTTTCTGATGCAACAAAGGATTACAGAAATCCTCCGGAATGTGATCCGGGCGACAGCGTAGCTCTTCGTCTCAGAACAGGAAAATATAACGTTAATAAGGCATATCTTTGTACTGATAATGGGGAATACCGCATGGAACGTGTGGACTCGGATAATTTGTTTGATTATTACGAGGCTTCGGTTACAGTAAGCGAAAAGATTCTGTCTTATTATTTTAAAGTTGAGACAGCACATGGTGCAGTCTGTTATTACAATCAGATTGGTGCATCAAGGGAGCTTAACCAGTATTATAATTTTCGTATAATACCGGGATACAAGGTTCCGTCGTGGGCTAAGGGTGCTGTCATGTACCAGATATTTGTGGATAGATTTGCTAATGGAAGACCACAAAACAATGTACTTGATGATGAATATAATTATATAGGAGAGCATGTCAATGAAGTAAAGGATTGGTATAAGTATCCTGAACCTATGGGTGTCAGGGAATTCTACGGTGGAGATCTGCAAGGCGTATGGGATAAGCTGGATTATCTTGAAAATCTCGGAGTAGATGTTATTTACTTTAATCCTTTGTTTGTATCTCCTTCTAATCATAAATATGATATACAGGATTATGATTATATAGATCCACATATTGCAATGATAGTCTCTGATGAAGGAGAAGTTCTTGCACCGGGTGACCATGACAATACTCATGCGACAAGATATATTGACAGAGTTACAAACAGACGCAATCTGGAGGCAAGCAATATTTATTTTGCACAGCTTGTTGAAGAGATTCACAAGCGTGGGATGAAAGTTATTATAGATGGCGTATTTAACCATTGCGGTTCTTTTAATAAATGGCTGGACAGGGAACATATTTACAGCAGAAGCCGCGACCAGTATGAGCTGGGAGCATATGAGCGTTTTGAAAGCCCATATCACAGCTTTTTTAAGTTTTACAGTGACCAGTGGCCTGATAATGGTTCATATGACGGCTGGTGGGGACATGATACACTTCCTAAGCTTAATTATGAAGGTTCAAAGAAACTTGAAGAATATATTCTGGACATTGGAAAGAAATGGGTGTCTGCACCATACAATGTTGACGGATGGAGACTTGACGTGGCGGCAGATTTGGGATATAGTCCCGAGTATAACCATGAATTCTGGAAAAAGTTCAGAAAGTCAGTTAAGGATGCCAATCCACAAGCTGTTATTCTGGCGGAGCATTATGGCGATTCATATGACTGGCTCTCAGGCGGAGAGTGGGACACGGTTATGAATTATGATGCATTTATGGAGCCTGTCACATGGTTTCTTACCGGAATGGAAAAACACAGTGACCAGTACCGTGAGGATATGCTCGGCAACGCAGATAATTTTTTTGGTGCTATGCATCATAATATGTCAAGAATGGGTGGACAGCCTGTTAGTATTTCAATGAATGAGCTGTCAAATCATGATCATTCAAGATTTTTAACAAGAACAAACCACCGCGTTGCAAGGCTTGCAAATGCAGGACCTGAGGCAGCAGGTGAAAATATAGATAAAGCAGTCTTTATGGAGGCTGTAGTTATACAGATGACATGGCCGGGAGCACCGACAATATACTATGGAGATGAAGCCGGAGTGTGTGGCTGGACTGACCCTGACAACAGAAGAACTTATCCATGGGGCAGGGAAGATAAAGAGCTTATAGATTTCCACCGTGATGTCATTAAGATGCACAAATCGTGTGAAGTATTAATGAGCGGTTCGTATAAGCAGCTTTTATCAGAATATAATCTGATTTCATATGCAAGATTTAACCGTGATGATGCGGTTATAGTTATTATCAATAATTCACCGGAAGAACGCAGGACAAAGGTTCCTGTGTGGGAAGCAGGACTTCCGTATAACAGCGATGTTGAGCAGATATTTGTGACATATGAAAATGGTTACAGTACGGCAAGGCTCGGATATACGTTAAGTGGCGGCTGGCTTGATATTGGTATCAGGGCAAAGTCAGCAGTTGTTCTTAAAAAATTGAATAATCAGATTTAATTTATAACAGAAAATGAAGAAAGGGGCGATTTTGTTATGCCTAAGAATACAGGTGACGAAACAAAAAGCGAAATTAAACTTAACCGAAAAATGAGAATGTGGAACAAATACCGCAATTATTTTATTACAGGAGTTGTAATTGTAATTGTCCTTATTGTTCTTGCAATTATATTTAAAGGTTGTTCAGGAAAAAAGAAAAACGACACTAAACCAACAGTGACAAAGCAGACAACGCAGGCTGATGTTACAAGTAATGATAGCACGAATGAGACAACAACACAGGCAACTACAGCAGCACCGGCTCAGACACAGCCTCAGACAACACAGGCTGCACAGAGCAGTTCTGGTAATGTATATAAAGTTGAAGGTCCGGCTGGTCAGGAAGATTTTACAGCTAAGGATTCATATGCAGACACAGTTGTGCTCGGTGATTTTATTGCAGGTGGTATGTCCTATTATGGATACCTGTCAGATTCACAGGTTGTATCAGATGATAATATGACAACACGTAAAGCTGCTGACTATATTGATTCTGTAGCATCTGCAAACCCTAAGAAAGTCGTAATTATGCTTGGTTTAAATGATGCGAACTATGGAACAATGAGCGGCGAGGCTATCGGTGATAATATAAGCGAGGTTGTATCATCAGTTAAGTCAAAGTGTCCATCTGCAAAGATTTATGTAGTATCAGTGCTTCCGGTTACTTATGCATTTGAAGGACGTTCAAGTGTAGAACAGAGTGTGCTTGATACGATAAATACACAGCTTGAGAGTAAAGCAGCCTCAATGAATGTGACATATATTGATATTGCTAATTCATATAAGGATGAGAGCGGATATCTTAAAGGAGACTGCACAGGTAACGGATGTAATCTTAATAGCGGATATTATCCATTCCTTTTAAATAACATTGCCAAGGCATTCAAATAATTGCTGAGGCGTCTGGAGGAGAGTAATGAATTTTCATGTATTGACACTGTTTCCTGATATGATAATAGACGGGCTTAATACAAGTATTACCGGCAGGGCAATTAAAAATGGCTGTCTTAGTGTAGAAGCGGTAAACATAAGGGACTATGCCAATAATAAGCATATGAAGGTTGATGATTATCCATACGGTGGAGGGGCAGGGCTTGTCATGCAGGCTGCCCCTGTGTGTGCCGCGTATGACAGTCTTGTACAAAAGATAGGAAAAAAGCCCAGAGTTGTCTATATGACGCCGCAGGGATATACATTTAACCAGAAAATGGCACAGGATTTTGCCAAAGAAGACGATTTGGTTATTTTATGCGGACATTATGAGGGCATAGACGAGAGAGCGTTGGAAAGAATCGTGACTGATTATGTATCGATAGGTGATTATGTGCTTACAGGCGGCGAGCTTCCTGCTATGGTTGTTATAGATACAGTATCAAGACTTGTTCCGGGCGTACTTCATAATTCAGAGTCGGCAGAGACAGAGAGCTTTGAAAATGGGCTTCTTGAATATCCACAGTATACAAGACCGGAAGTGTTTGAAGGGAAAAAAGTTCCGGATGTTCTTCTTTCAGGACACCATGCAAATGTTGAAAAATGGAGACTTGAAAAGTCAATTGAAAGAACAAAAAAATACAGACCGGATTTATATGAGGAATATTGCAGAAAGCAGAGTGGTACTTGACACTCTGCTTTTTTGATGTTATAATTCTATAGAAAATTTGAGCCTAGATAGCTCAGTCGGTAGAGCAGAGGACTGAAAATCCTCGTGTCGCTGGTT
>ENA-UOJJ01003132-UOJJ01003132.1-human-gut-metagenome-genome-assembly--contig:-CS66-NODE-3132-length-18532-cov-5.935163_pt1 | contig 18532 bp, 22 predicted proteins | sample MGYA00242343_ERZ723890 | MGnify/ENA metagenome assembly ERZ723890 | reverse complement strand
TCTATATATTGTATTTAATTATTACTCTATTAAACGACTGGAGGATTTGAAATCATGACGATGTTTGATGCGCTGACCCGTGGAATGAACTGTGACGAGGCGATGGCCGCGATCCTGAAAGGCATGTGCGATGCCGTTGCCAACGAGGTTGGCAAGACGGAAGAAAAGCCTGTCGAGCCGGAGAAGGAAAAGACTCCCACCGAGAAGCCTGTCGAAGAGAAGAAAACCAATCTCATCACGGTGGCGTATACCGAGAATGACGAAGATTCAGATGCGCATGTCATCTTTCCGACTGATGTAAGCGACGCGAAGGCTCTGGCGGATGTGACTTATGCACTGGCGTATGCTATCGGCGATGTGATCAGTAAAGGCTTGAACGCAGATCGCGGGGCTGTTGCCAACGAGATTCTGAAAGGAATCACCAAGGCGTTGATTAGTGATACGCTGAATAGCTTGCTCCAATGAGGTGCTGCGCATGAGTGAATTGTACAACGATATCTCCAATGCGCTGGAGGCACTTCATGACGCAGAGCGTCGCGGTAACGGAATTCCCGGAGCGAGAACGCGGCTTTCCAATCTGCTGTTCAACCATGTCTCCGGTATTCTGGAAAACATGCAGCGCGTCGATGAGGCTGAAAAAGAACTGAACATGCTGCGCCGCGACATCGAATCTTTGCAAGCTGCGCTGGATGACGCCGACGCCCAGTACAAAGAGCTGAAGGCTTCGATGGCCTCACACAAAGCAAAGTGAGGTGATGGGAGTGACGAAAGGCAGTATCAATTTTGCATACGCTCCACTGAGCGATGAGGTAGTCGTTAAGACGTAGATCGAACAGAGGGCGAAACTCGCGCCTATTCGTGAAACCTCCGGGAGCATCATTGATGCAGCCGATGTTGCTCCCTTAATCGAGGACATCATTTGCTTGTACATTGATTTCGACCGTCTGCTTGCGGTTACGAAGTTGTCACAAAGTGAACGTTTCGTGGTCGAAAAGCTGATGGAAGGGTATTCGATTGTTGACCTATCTGAATCCTACGGCGGTACACGCCAAGCCTATGGAGGTTACTACCGCCGTGCAGTCCAGAAGATCATCCGCGAGTACAATGACCAATGGGCATATTGGCATGGAGAACTGCCGGCAAATGAGAACCCTCAGTACTGTCTGTGAATTTTGAGCCAGAATCGCTTCGTATGCTGCTGATGAGGATTTTATCCACCACGCTGCCATCAAACGATTCTGGCACGGAATACTCCTACGTGGACAAGGAGTCTGGAAGAAATGAGATTGAGAAGCAATGTCGAGGTTTCTGCATTTGAACGTGCGGTTCAAAAGAGCCATGGCACTGTGTGGCTGATAGGCTCTGACGGGAGCCGCTTCAACCTGAAGTCGTTTATCTCGCGGTACGTTGCATTGGCGCTTCTGATTCAGAACTGCAACAACGATTTAGAATTGTTCTGCGACAATAAATCGGACGAGGCAAACTTCTTCGAATTCTTCCGCGATAATCCGGGTGTGCTTGGAGATTCGCGAGAGGAGTTCTGGCAGGATGTGTGAGGGTTGTAAATATGCCAAAGGACAATGGTGTCAGTTAACCGCAGCAATGTGTCTGCCAAGTAGAAGCGCTGGAGGCTGTGCTTTCTATAACGCCGACTTGAGCGGCAAGAATATCTGCGGCAACTGCAAACATTTCATTGGCCCAAACGGTGACTGGGGGTTGTGCTGCAGGGCTGACTACTATGCGCTGCCAACTGCAGTCTCTAAACCATGCAAGCGTTTTTCAAGAAGCGCGGTTCCATATAGCCTTTGATTTCAAAAAGTGATCTTGTTTAATATATACTGAGGGAAGGGATAACGTATTGGCAACAGGATATAACATCCTCCAGCCCAATGGCACGGTAAAGAAGGTGAAGGCATCTTGTCTGGATGAACGCATTCAGATTGTCAAAGACCTTCTGAACGAATGGGCTTGGTATTGTGAGAAGAATTGGGTGGGCATTACAAGTTCTAATCCGTATTCTCCAGAGAACAAAGTCAAGATGTTCCTTTCCAGTTTAGGATACTTTTTAATCATGGGCAGCGCTGACGATATAGTGACCGACTACAAACAGATTATGAATGGGAAGCGAGAAATTCCTGTATCGTCTTGCCCATCCTTTGTGGAAGACACTGTATATAGCGGCGTACATGTGAACAGAAATGATATGCTGATGAAAGCAGAAGATGATTGCTTTCGCGGTATGATGGAGTACGCAGACAACAAGGCTGAAAAAAGATACGGCGTGAAGCCGCGAAAGAAAAAAACGAGCCGAACAAAGCTAGACAGGAGCATGAGTATCCGCCGCGACAACGGCGTTAAGGAGCTCATCTCTGCGGTTGTGGATACAGAGAACGCTTTCTCGTTTCTTGGAAACCGATACAGGATCATTCCTGAGCAGTACGACAAATACAGTCCCAAGAAAACAAAAGCTGGCGAACTCTACGACATGGACACAGTTTACTGCGCGGTTGCTGCGTCCGGAGCCGTTCAGTTCTATGACGCTGAACTAGAACGCATTCCTGATGACGCTATCGAGTGTCAATGATTTTCGGAATCCTCTCATGGATTCCTTCGGGGCAGTGGCCGAGTGGCTTAAGGCGGGAGTCTTGAAAACTCTTGACGGGCAACCGTCCGTGGGTTCAAATCCTACCTGCCCCGCCAAAGAACGTACCGTGCGAAGAGCAAGAGGGGCTCTTCAAGTCTATAGCTGATTTCGGGTGGTTAGCTCAGTTGGTCAGAGCGTTGGTCAGCGCAACCGAAGGGCGTCGGTTCGAATCCGGCACGATCCGATTTCAGCAATCCTTCCCTCAAGGCGGAACTGCTAAAGATACAGGCTTTGCTTGGCCTTCGGGTACGGGACAGGAGCCGCCGCTGTCCGAGAACAAGCACTATGCCGACATGACGGAATTGGCAGACGTTTGGGACTTAAAATCCCATGGGTTATCCCGTGCGGGTTCAAGTCCCGCTGTCGGCACCATGATCCAGCTGGTCAGGTGGCTGCACACGGCTGTACAGCGTGCGACCTCGGTTCAAGTCCGGGCGGCTGGTCTATAAAAAATAACGGGCGATAATGATTTACCAGGTGTCCGGAACCCTGGGTTTAGAGGGTTGCTCAAAGCCCGCTTCCCTCAATGTGCAGGGTCGCTCCCTTCCGTGGTTGCGCTTAAAAGCGCAGAGCCGGACGGAACACAAACCGATAGCAATTGCGACACGACGGAGAGCAACGCCGATAAGTCCATAATGAGAGGACGCCACGGTGCAGGGCAACAGACATTAAGAGCTGAAAAACTGCACTCCGTTTCTGGAGACGTGGCCGAGTGGTTTATGGCAGCGGTTTGCTAAACCGTCGTAGGGAAATTCTCTACCGTGTGTTCGAATCACACCGTCTCCGCCAGAGCCCACCGGTGCTGCGGCAGCCATAGCGGCGACAGGTCTGCCATGCGTGGCAAGACGGCTTGGTGAAAGCTCGCACTTTGCGGAGTGAATGAGAAAGGCATCTTTTTACCAATCATTGCCGAGTAGCCAAACGGCAAGGCACGGGACTTTGACTCCTGTATTGCTGGTTCAACTCCAGCCTCGGTAGCCATGATGTGCGATTAGTGTAGAGGTAACACGTCAGCCTTCCAAGCTGAAATCGTGGGTTCAATCCCCATATCGCACTCCAATGTGCGGTGCCCAGACCTGCACAAATAATAAAAAAAATAAAAGGTTGAAGATCATGTTTTTGAAGATGGTGAAGATGTTCTTCAGTGCTATGAGGATTGCCGGCCTCTATGAGGCGGATGGCAATATGGAAGAGCTGAAGAGACGGGTGTTTGATTTGGTATGATCCAAATCTCACCGGATAACGAGAACGTGGTGTAATGGTAACACGCGTCGCCTGGGACGACGAGTAGCGGTTCGAATCCGACGTTTTCGACCAGAAAAATGAAGGAGTCTTGAGATGAAACTCGGAGATGCGATTGAGGCAATGAAGTGCGGAGCACGTGTGCAGCGCAGCGGGTGGAACGGTAAAAACCAGTATATTGAACTAGCAAACTGCATCAGCTACATCAACAGCCGGAACGAAATTGTCAACTGCGAACATGACGCGATTGGGAATCAGGCGATTGCGTTTGTTGGAACCGGCGGCATACAGATGGGCTGGCTTGCGTCTCAAGCAGATATGTTGGCGGCAGATTGGAAAATTTGCGAGTGAATAACGTGGAGTGCCTGAAGCAGTAGCCAATCTGCATCGGATTACATCAGTATAAAGCGAAGGCACATGGGAGTAGTTGAGATGGGTGGCTACTCTAGTTTACAGCAGACAGGACAAGCGGTTAAGTCGCGGGATTCATGCTCCTTGAGGATTGGGTTCGACTCCCAAGTCTGCTACCATGGTTCTTTTATTCCCTGTTTCAGCCTGAAATGAAACAAGGGACGGGGTGGTTTCGGCTCCTTAGATAAGCGTAGTGATACGTATAAAGCACAAGGGTTGTACCTTGTGCGAGTGTCTTGGACACTGCAACGGAAAACCGGTATCTGCATACATCCTGCCTGCGGTCAGAGGGCAACTGCTGATGACTATGGTCGGATGGGCGCTATGGGAAAAGCGCTAGAAACCTAATCTCAGAAATGAGTAGAATGCATGAACCGACGTATGGTGCGAGCTTCGCAAGAGTGAGTGCTGTACGGATCCCGTGGACGGGCATCTCATATCGAAAGAAAGGTGTCGCACAGGAAGGGCGTCGATAGCAAGACGCGCAGGGTGGCGGCGACTGGGTCGTGTTCAAAAGGCACGAATAGTCAAACACATACCCCGTCATCCAGAACATACACTTAGCTTTTGAAAAAGCAGCATAAATTTCTAATGCTATTGAGAAATGAAGAAGCAAAAGTGTATGTGGCTTTGGAGAAACAAACCACTTATCGTTCTGGAATATGAACGTGCATGAAGCTCGCAAGGCGACATGTAAGAAAGTACAAGTAGGTGCAACCGTAAGAGCCCGCAAGCTCTGCATCCCGCAAGGAGCGATGTGCTGAAAGAAAATCTATAATACTCCATTGCAAGATTTTGCTGGCTTTCTCAAAACCAGTGTGGTTGCTCTCTACACCCTAACCCGGTGTGTGACTGGCTGTTTCCAACGACAGGAGAAGAGAGCATAGAGAGCTCAAGTAAGTCTCAGGCTTTCCCTTTTATATTGACCGGTAGCTCAGTTGGTTAGAGCGTCCGCCCGTTAAGCGGAGGGGCGTGGGTTCAAGTCCCACCCGGCCAGCCATGCGTGTGATAAACAGGAGGAAGATTGTATGCCAGTGTTTTATTTCTTGGTCATTGTGGGTGCGGTTGGTATTTGGTTTTGTGCCTCATCTCTGTTCAAACCCATTGGCTCTCTCTTCCGCCGGATTTATTGTGACGCAAAAGGAAAAATCCTAGAAGAAGATAAGGACGAAGGAGAGCAGAAGGAAGTATGAGAAAAGGTGCTGTAGGTGCTATTGTTCTGGGCGTTGTGATGGTCGTCATTCTGGTGTGCGTTGGTTTCTGCACGGAACGTGTTCCAGCCGGCTATGTCGGCGTTGTGTACAACATGAACGGCGGTATTGAAGGCGATACGCTTTCACAAGGCTGGCATGTGATCTCACCGACGAAGAATGTGACGCTCTATTCTATCGGCATTGAGCAGAGCTATTTGACCACTGACTCTAAAGGTGATTCTCCCAAGGATGAGAGCTTTGTGATTCCGACATCGGATGGCAAGACGGTTCGTGTGAACCTTGAGTTCTCTTATCGTTTCGACGCCGACCGGGTAGCTGACACCTTTGTTCAGTTCAAAGGCAAGAGCGGCGAGCAGATTAAGGAAACCTTTATCAAACCGAAGATCATTGCATGGACGCAGGAAGTTTCTGCGAACTACCCGGTGACAGATATCTTTGGCGACAAGCGCACCAAGATCAATGCGGAGTTGGACGTTTATCTGCGAGAGAAGTTCGATAAGTACGGCATCATCATTGATACGGTAAACTTTACAGATATTTCTGTGGACGAGGAAACCGCAGCGGCTATCCAGAAGAAGGTCAATGCTCAGCAGGATAAAGAGCTGGCGGAGATTGAGGCAGAAACAGATCGTATCAAAGCAGAGAAGGATCGGAACATTGCGCAAATCAACGCAGAACGAGACAAGGAAGTTGCTCAGATTGAGGCGGACAAAAAGCTGATCGCTGCGCAGGCGGACGCTGAAGCATTGCGTATTGCGGCAGAAGCGGAAGCCGACGCGAACAAGAAGATTGCTGCTTCGCTTACCCCTGAGCTGATTGAAAAGATCAAGTACGAAAAGTGGGACGGTTCTGTACCGAAGGTTTCCGGCGGCAGCACTCCCATCGTAGACGTTGGAAGTATTGAGTAATTTTTTCTGGGGCGATTCATCCGCTCCGGATTTTACGGGCTATTAGCTCAGTGGTAGAGCTGCCGTCTCATAAACGGCTGCGCGTAGGTTCAATCCCTGCATAGCCCACCAAACCCCGATTGGGGGGCATAACATAATGGTTCGTGTGACGGCTTTGCAAGCCGTAAATCCGGGTTCGATTCCCGGTGCCTCCACCATTGGGACAGTGGTGCAACGGCAGACGCAGACGGCTCAAACCCGTCCGACTAAGAGTTCGAATCTCTTCTGTCCCACCAATTACGGTCTATTCGTTTATCGGTAAGGATGTAGCCCTGTCACGGCTAAGAGCCGGGTTCAACTCCCGGATAGACCGCCATTATGCTCCGTTACGCAAGTGGCCAAGCGGGCAGCCTTTCAAGCTGCTGTCGAGGGTTCGATTCCCTCACGGAGTACCAAATTGAGTCTGTCCCCTCCGGTGATGGTGATACCGGTATCTGGGCAAGCGGAGAATTAGTCGAGTGCCTTTTAGAAGCGAGCTTGCTGCGTGACTCGACCAGTGCAGAACATCTGATTGTGCGACCGTCGTTAAACAAGGCGATGTGATAGACGGCTACAAATGGACAGGCTACAATTTTATGCTCCATAAGGCAAAAGGTTGAGCCGCCTGCTTCTCACGCAGGACTACCCGGATCGTTACCGGGATGGAGTACCATTATGGGAGAGTAGCCCAGTGGCGAAGGCAAGGGACTGTAAATCCCCCACGACTGAAACGCCGAAGGTTCGAGTCCTTCCTCTCCCACCACTTTGTTTTTATCAGGAGGGTTTATGTTTGATTTCTATATTGCCGCTCCGGTTGTCGGACTGTCGTGCAGCAAGCGTGGTCAAATTGATGACGCCATCTTGGTTCTTGAAAAATATGTTCAGGACAAACTCGGTCGTCAGGCAAACATCTACAATCCAAGAAAGCTGAAGATTCCCAACGCATGGAACATGCCGCAGAGCGAATGGGCACGATGCGTGTTTACAGAAGATGTTCTTGCAATCGACCAATCCGACACAGTAGTTGTATTTGACTTTGGCAGGAATGGCACTTGCGGCACTGCTTGGGAAGCCGGCTATGCCTTTGCAAAAGAAAAGCCAATTCTGCTTGTTGTGATGCCCGGTATTGAGGAACAATCCTTGATGGTTCGGAATGGATGCACTTCTTGTATTAGCTATGACGAACTACTCGCCGGTAACATCGCCTTTCAGAATTATGCCGAGCAATCGCAGAAAGAGAAAATCATTCTGAACTAAAACCGATGTGGGTGCCTGATTGGGTGATGTGTCCCATGGAGATCAGGATATTGGTTGGTGGGAGGGGCAACCAGCCATTTATGCGCCATTAGCTCAGTTGGTATGAGCACGTGACTTTTAATCACGGAGCCCTGAGTTCGAACCTCAGATGGCGCACCATTGCCTATCTACTAGTGTAGAAAAGGTTTCTGGGATTGTCGTGGCAATCCTTGCTTGCGTTCGGATGGTGGATTGGCGGCACCTCCGAAATTTTCAAACCGCCATATGGGGTTTTAGTATAACTGGTAAAACACTCGTCTCCAAAACGAGAAGATAAAGGTTCGAATCCTTTAGGCCCTGCCATTGTAAAGATTATGCGGGCGTGGCGGAATGGCAGACGCGCCAGACTTAGGATCTGGTGAGTTATCTCGTAAGAGTTCAAGTCTCTTTGTCCGCACCAGAAAGGTGAAGGAAGCCACCTTGACTGTAAAACCAGCAAGCGGAGTTGATCGCCCGCAGTCTCCCGGAGTAGTTCGTGTACTTGTCTTCGTCACCAAATATCAAGTACACCATGTGCCGGATTAGCTCAATGGTAGAGCAGCTGACCTGTAATCAGCAGGCTGCGGGTTCGAGTCCCGTGTCCGGCTCCAATTTGCCAGTGTAGCAGAATGGCATATGCAAACGGATCTAACCCGTTGATTTGTCGGTTCAAGTCCGACCTCTGGCACCAGTTGATAAGGCGACGAAGGATGTGACAAGATGGGTTATACGATTGACGAGCTTCCATCAGAGGCAAAGCGAAACCTTGTAAGCGAAATGATTGACAAGAAGAACGGCGCGTCCGATAAAGACTGGGCTGAGATCTGTGAGGAGTTTGATCTGACGGTAAATGCGGAGACGCTTCGGAAGGCTGGAGTTGGCGTAAAGCTGGCAAGTGATGCAGGAATGTCTTTCTGCGGTAACTCCGACGCGTCTGGTGCCGAGTATATGGAACGCCAGAAGATGCGAGACTTGGGAAATAAGCTGAACGCTGTTTATCGTTCTGAATCGCGAAGCCAGTTATTACGCGAGACAGTACAACAGGCGGTGCAGCAGTTGCCACGTTTGCCAGAAATCGAAATTCAACCGAGGCCGCACGATAAAGAACATAGAGCAAGAGAACTTGTGGTTGCCATGGGAGACTTTCATTATGGAGCGGACATTGACGTTCGCGGTTTATATGGAGAATGCCTGAACCGCTACAATAGTGAAGTTTTTGAAGCTCGTATGCAAAAACTTCTTGATGATATTCTCTGGATTGTTAAGCGCGAAGAAGTTGATGTGGTAAACCTTTTCTTTGTTGGAGATTTGGTGGACGGAATGCTTCGACAGAGCCAGCTGATGAAACTGGAATATGGATTGGTTGAATCTATCATTCACCTTTCTGAGTACTTATCGAGATGGATCAATCAGTTATCTGGTTATGCCACGGTTGGTGTTATGGGTGTAACGGGCAACCATTCTGAAGTTCGTCCTTTCAAATCAAAAGCACGTGAGTTCCCGGATGAGAATCTGGAGAAGATCGTCTTCTGGTTTTTAGATGAACGGCTCAAGGGCAATGACAACGTGATCGTGATGCGCGATTGCGGGCAAATGTCCAAGATCACCATTTGCGGATATAACTTTGTGCTGCTTCATGGCGATGGAGAAAAGAGTATCGACCAGATTGCTCGAAATACGGTGAACCTATATGGCGAGCGTGTAGATTATTTTGTTTGTGGTCATTTGCATAAAGAGCAGGAATTCCCATCTGGATATACCAGTGATGGAAATTCTGTAATTATTCGAGTGCCGTCTCTGTGCGGCATGGATAAGTACGCGCAGAGCAAAGGTTATGGCGGACGTGCTGGTGCAACCGCCTTTGTGATGTCACCCAAGTATGGACGCCAAGTTGTTTACCCAATTGATTTAGGAACAGAGAGTTGATTTCAAAATCAGCTCTTTTTTAATATTAAAGGAGGGAAGCGTAAATGGCAAAAGCGTCAGCGAATTATAAGCTGTGTATTAAATGCAATCGCTCTCTCCCACTGAGTGAGTTTTATCCCAACAAGAAATGGGCAGCACAAAGTTACCATGACGCATGGTGCAAAGAATGTGCGCAGCGCTATTGTACCGATCAGGAATCGTTAAAACAATATTGCTTTGAGAACAACCGCAAGTGGGAGGATAGCTATTGGGATTCTTCCTACAAGAAGGCTCAGTATTATTTGAGCAACAATCCTCTTTACGTAAATCCAAAAACACCAACGGAAAAGAAAAAGGCTATTGTTGATGAAGCAACATGCCGGCAGTTCTTTACGTTGATGAACATGAAGTCATTTTATACGTATCTTGATAACGTAAAAACAAACGATGTTTTTGAGGCACAGAAGATTGAAGAACGCGACACGAAGATGGAATACAGCAAGGTATGGCGCGGTTACTTTACCAAAGACCAAATTGCCATACTGGACGCCACCTACGAAGAATACGAGCGTGACTTCGATCTTGGAAATGTCAGTGTTCGTGATTATGCCCGCAAAGTTGCGAAGGCATCATTGAACGCGGACATTGCCGAAGACAAGATGCGGCGCGGCGAGATCTCCGCCAGTGAATACAATGAGGTTCAAAAGATTTTTGACAACTTATCTAAGTCCAGCAACTTTGCTGCCTGCGCCCGAAAGCCCGGTTCGTCAACCGGACTTACATCGCTGGGCAATATCATTTATAATCTTGAAATCAATCATCAGTTAGATATCAATCCTTTCATATTCCCAGAAGATGATATTGACAAGGTTATGGCAGATTACCGGCATGTGGCTGTTGCGGTAGGAGCACAGATCTAATGTCGATGGAAAGTCAGGTCAACAACGTTCGAGAGATCGCGAACATTGCTGGCTGGACAGAAATGGTTTGGTATTGGCGGACACACTTGGATGTGTTTATTGTAGACTATCTGCATGTGCCGCTTAAAGATACGCAGCGTGTTGAAGCCAGAGCTTTTGGCAATGGTGACACGCTTTTTTTGACGCAATCTCGTGGCTATGGCAAGACATGGATCTGCGCCATTTGCTGCATCGCGCTTGCGATTCTATATCCAAGAAGTTTTATCGCGGTTGTTTCCGCCACCGCGCAGCAAGCGACCCTCATGCTTAAAAAGATTGAAGATGAGTTTGCGGACAATGAGAATATCAGGAAAGAACTGGATTACGGCAGCGGCAAAAAACCCGTGAACGTGAATGCCAACAAAGGCGTTGTCCGCTTCGGCAATGGTTCTAAGATTGAGAGCTATTCGCTTGGAACCTTTCTTGGTTCTCGTGCAAAGGTTATTGTTGTGGACGAAGCGCCAGAAGTAAAAGAGTATGTCCTCTCCAAGGTTATCAAGCCTGTTCGTAATACGACACGTTCCCATTGTGTTGCAAACGACATCCCTGATTACCCTTCAAAACTGGTAAGCATTACATCGGCTTGTTTGAAGTCGAACTATTTCTACACTGCGTTCTGCGATGCGTTGAAAAAACTGGGGCAGGGTGATACATCCTATTTCGCCTGTGCGCTGGACTATGAGTCGGCGGCGCGTGTTGGTATTACGAAAATGGAGTTCTTTGAAAAGGAACGTGAGACGTTACCTGAAGTAAACTTCCGAATGGAATATGGAACGATCTTCATGGGTGCAGAAAGCGGTTCCATCTTCCCATACGAGCTCACTGAACGATGCCGGAACCTGACGGAAGTTGAAACTGCGCAGCCAGCAAAGAGCACATCCCAGTATGTAATCACCCTTGACCTTGCGACCTCCGCTGCAAAGCATGCGGACAACGCGGTGATTACCGTGCTGAAGCTAATCGAGCGCGAGGACGGCATGTACATCAAGAAGCTGGTATACATTCGGTCTTACCACGGAAAACGCTTGGATGCGCTGGCGGTTGAGCTTCGCAAGCTCTTGGTTCGCTTCCCAAACACCATCAAGGTTGTATTTGACTATCGCGGTCTTGGAGATGCGTTTCCTCAGTTTCTGTCTCAACCATGGACAGACCCGGAGACAAATAAAGAATATCCGCCTCTGGTCATGGACACGGAACATTCTATCATTCATGATGCGGTTCCGCTGTTGCGCCCATGTGCTGCAAACAACCAGATTAACCAGCAGCTTGTTTCCCAGACAACGATTAACTTCGAACGGGAACTGATTCAGATACCGATAAACAGCCGTTACATTTTGGGAAACACTGTTGTGCGCCCTGATGAAGACGACGAAGGAGATTCGCCGAAGAATCAACGCAACTTGACGCAAGTAGAGAAAGCAATCTTCGTTGAAACAGATGCTTTGCAAATTGAGATGGGAAACGTTGTTTCCCGTGAGACGGCGTCCGGTGCAATCGTTTATGATACTGCAAAATCAACACAGCACAAAGACAGATGGTCTTCGCTGGCTATGGGACTGAGATATGTCTCTGAACTGGAGGAAGAACGCAAAGTGAAACTCGCACGCAATTATAACAATGTGTGCATTGGTGTTGTGACAACATTCTAAATGGAGGAATGAGAGATGGGAATATTTGATTGGTTTAAGGCAAAGCCTCCAGCTCCGCCTCCAGAACCAGATAAGCCGAAAGAGGTCTTTGTTGGGCCTGACGCAAATGTGTCTATGACATTTGCAGATCGTGACATCACTTTTCAAGGATGTCTGGCTGGTTATAACTACCGAGCGATTCTACGAGGCAAGCAAAAGCATATCCTGCAGCTGTATGAATTGTCGGACTACTATTCAGATGCAGATCCTGTATTTCGGGGAATTATCAAAGAAGTCTATACCCCGTTTAGTATCAGCGACGGTTTCCGGCTTGTAGGCGCAAATGAACGAGTCAAAAAGAAATACATGGATTACTATGAGAGAATCGGCTTCCGTCAATTTATGGAGGATGTATTTCTTGAGTTTTACAAGTATGCCAATGTGGTCGTGTACATGATGCCGAATGACCGGCTGATTGTTTTGCCCATCCACTTATGCAGGATTGGAAATGTTTCAATCGACGGAGAGCCTGTGGTGGAATTTAACTGCCGATCCGTTCGGGACGATTTGGTTAAGCGTTGCGGGCAGACTTTTAAGCAATGGGTCGAAGATGAAGACCTCGATGTTCGCTTGAGCGGTTATCCGCCGGAGGTGGCGCTTGCCATCAAGACCGAGTGGAAAGAATGGGTTCAGCTAAACCCTGCCAACACATTTGTCATGCAGGATCTCAAGGAAGGCTGGATGCGATACGCTGTGCCAATGGTAGCTGCCTGTCTAAAGGCTTTCGAGAAAAAGGAACGCATTTCCAACTATGAGGATTCTCTGATTGACTTGGCGGCTCGCTCCTTTGTTCATGTCAAGTATGGCGATAAGAATCAGGAAGTCCTTCCGGATGTCAATGTGCTGAATCAGGTCAGCAAACTGTTCAAGTCTGCAATGACCGGAACGGCATTGGCTGTTACCAACAACTGGTGCAGCGCCGAAGTAATCCAGCCGAAGACGGACGACATTTTCGAGTATGACAAATACAAAGGCGTCAACAGCGACATTCTTTCTGCCGGCGGCATTTCAGGAATTATTGTTTCCGGTCATGCCGAAGATGGTTCAACGTTTGCTTCCGCTCAAGTGAGCATGCAGACCGCAGCCATGCGAATCAAGCAGGCGAAAGATTCTTTTTGCGATATGATGGATAAGATCAATCGGAGGTTAAACTTCCGTGTTGGCAACACACTGAAGCATAGTGCCAACGATCAGATTCCACGCTTTACATTCCCGCCTACGGATCTATCTGGTTCCAAGGCGTTTCAAGATACCTGCCTCAAACTGTGGCAGGAAGGTGTTCTTTCTCATGAGACGCTGATGCAGTCTTATGGTTTGGATATGAATCAGGAAGTTGAGCGCAAGAAGACGGAAGAGGCGCAAGGCGTACATGCGGTGCTTGCGCCTTCTGACAAAGACAATTGCAGAGAAACCGCAGATAAAGCTGCCGATAACGGCGTTCGCGGAAGGCCAACGCTGGACGAAGAGGAGCGGCACAGTGATCCCGCAAACTCTCAGACAGGCCGACAGCCTAAGCCGTCCAACCCTGATGGCAGCGTAGAACAGGAAACACAATAATTTGGATTGAGGGAACGTGTTCAAGCGCGTTCTTTTAATTATATTTTATTTACCAGATCGTGACCTCCTAACACGATTTTGTAAAAGCAAGGAATGAACAATATGGCAGATGAGAAACTTTATGTATTGGCTTCCGACGTTGCCATATCAGAGCAGAAGTCGAATGACATTTTTCTACTGGTCGAGATGAGGATCCTCTCCACACGGCCTAATGGCAATGCGGAGGGCGTAACCCCACAGTTTATTGATGAGGTGGTTGCCCATCCGGAGAAGTACGCTTGTCTGCCTTTATATGCTGATGTTGAAAGACTTCTGAGCGGGGATTACCTGCATCTTGGACACATGTATAACGCTGACACCGGCACCTTTGGTACAAAGCAAATTGGCAGCATTACCTTGTTTCGCAAAGAGGATGGCGAATACGGCACATCACTGATTGCCGAAGGTCGCATCCCGAAACGCGAGGCAGGCGTATGCGAAGCGCTAATGGAGTTGTACCGGTGTGGTTGTCTGAAATTTTCCTTTGAAATCAAGTATGACAAAGACGCAACCATAGAGAAAGATGGCGTGCTGTATGTCGATGTGAATGAAAACAATGCTCTCACTGGCGTTGCGGTTGTTTCTATACCTGCTTATAAGGAATCAGTTGCGCTTAATCTTGTGGCTGAGAAAAACGAAGAAAACGGAATGGAAGCTGAAGGAGTTGAAAACAAGATGACTTTGGAAGAAGCGATGGCTTCTCTGGCTGAAAAGGATGCGCAGATTGCATCTCTGACGGCTCGCGCAGAGAAGGCTGAACAGAAACTTGCCGAGGAAGCTGCAAAGCCTCCCGTCGAGGATAAGAAAGAGGAAGATCCGAAAGATGCAACCGCCGAGAAAACTCCTGCGGATGACAGCACCAAGGAAGATCTTGCCAAGGCAGAGGCGACTATTGCCGAGCGCGATGCAAAAATCGAAGAGCTGGAAGCCTCTTGCGAGGAACTGAAGGCTGCGAAGGCCGAGCTTGAAACGATGAAGCAGGAAAAGGCTGCTGCCGAACTTGCTGCTAATCAGGTGAAGGCAAAGACATTTGCAGAGAAGCAGGGCCTTGACGTGGAAGATAAAGACGTTGCCAAGGCGATTGCGGAATTGAACTATCAGGCCATTGCAGAAATGTGCATGGCAAACGATAAGCCGGAAACCAAGGGCGTTGCTGTTGCAAGCATTATGACGGACGGCTTTGAAATGAAGGGCGGCAAGTATGATGATCTGCTTGCTGTTTCTGACTAAGGAGGAAAACAAATGGCTGGTTATATGAATCGACTGAACGGCCATATCTACGACTTCCAGCATAAGTCTGGCGTGAATGGCCTTGCGAACGGTATGTTCGTCAAGATTGATACAAACGGTGACGTGATCCTGACTGCTGCTGATTGCGACACCAAACTGAAGGTTGTTGAGAAGACGACCCTGTGGCGCAAGGATGCGCTGGTTCTGGATGTCATCGCGGTTGGCGCTGACGAAATCTTCCTCGTGGAGAACGAGTGGGAAGTTTACGAAGACGCTGGCGAGTACAACACAGCGGAATACACCGTTGACAAGGGTCACTATGTCCGTATGCATCGTCCGCTGATTGGCGAGCGCATGATTATCACCGTTGAGCATTCGCTTGCTGAAACGCTTGCGGTTGGCGATACCTTGAAGGTTACGGCTGATGGCCTCGTTGCCAAGGCGTCCTAATTGAAACGAGGTGCAAAAGTAATGGATTATATTGAGATCAAGAAAAATTCCAACGTCGTGAAGACGCTGGTTGCGCAGGCCAAGCATGAGAGCGTTGACTCCGACGTGGCGAAGCGCACAAACGAAATGATTGCGGAACTGGCAAAGGAGCCGAACCCGCACAACCGCTATCAGATTGCGCAGCTAATCGGATTTGCCGTGAACGAGATCGTGCGTCCGAAGACCAACTGGCTGGATCAGATTGCTGATACCAAGCGCGTTGGCTACGGCGAGAAGGCTCAGTTCAAGGTTCGTCAGGAGGGTATCCGTGCTTACGTTGGCGCTAAAGGCGGCACTCCTGCACGGAGCAAGGTTGCCAACAAGACCATTACGCTGGATACCATCGCGGTTAGCGCTCGTCCGAGTGTAAACCTTGTGGAGATGCAGAATGGTCAGGCGGATATGGCTGCGCTGATTAACGACGCTGCTTACCAGGTGGAGCTGGCTGACTACCAATATATTCAGGGCGTGATGAACGCAGCGCTGGGCACTGCTCCGTTTGTGACTCCTTACTACGGCACTGGTTCTGGCATCGTCAAGGCGACGCTGGATCCGATGATCCGTCATTGGATGCGTATGAGCGGCGGTGCTGCTCCGACCCTGTTGGGCGACATCGACATGGTTTCTCAGCTGGCAGAGCTGACTGGCTTTACTGCCTCTACAACCTCAAAGCAGTTCTCTGATTCCATCATGGACGAGTACAACGCGACCGGCATGATCGGCGTGTATGGCGGCTGCAAGGTTGTGAATCTGGTGAACCCGCTGATTGATGGCACGGATACTCCGGTGTTCGACACCAACAAGCTGTTCATCCTGCCGAGCGGTATTGATGCAGGTATGCGTCCGCTGAAGGTTCTCTTCGAGGGCGATGTGACCAGCAAGGACAATCAGGATATCGACGACATGGTGTATGAAGTCCGTCTGGATCATTACATCGGCGCAGGTATTGTGGTTGGCGACCGCCCGTACATCGGCGTCTATCAGGGCAACTAAGAGATGATTGGTAAAAGGGTGCTTCGGGTGGAGCATCCTTTTACTTTTTCTTTTGAAGGAGAGAGGAACAAATATGGCAGATAAGATTAAGCTCGTAAACCCACAGAAATTCGACGTTGGAGTTCGCACACAGGACAGACCGATGGGCATGAACATCAAGGCAGGTTCTTTTGTTCTTGTCTCCACGGATGATGTGAGCTACATTTCAAGCATTTCAAATATCATTCAGCGCGGTTTGCTGCGCATTGAAAATCTTTCTGGAGATACCAATGATACAGCCCACGAGGTGGAAATGTCCATTGGCATTGACCCGGAACACGATCCTCATTTTTCCGATGATGAGGATATTCGTAAGCATCTTGCATCTACGCCCAAGAAAATCGGCGAGTGGCTTGATACGATTACCGAGCCGTTTGTTTTGGATCGCGTGTATGATGTGGCGATGTCTATGGATAATCTGACTGCTCCTAAGCTGAAGGTGCTGAAGGCAAAGATGCCGGAGCGTGACTTTATCGGAGAGTAATAGAAAGCTGGGTGCAAGGTATGACAGATATGAAAATCCTTGCGAAAGTGCTTTTTGATCGGATTGAATGGCAGAACGTACCAGACCCCGTGACCATCAACGATATGACAAAGTATATTGCTGATGCGATCCGGCATTTATACACAATGACAGGTCGGGCACTGCTCTTTTCTGAAAGTATGTTTACTTTAGATGAGAACGGTATCTATACTGAGTTTTCAGCAAACCTCCCATTGGACGAGCGTGAGTACGTAATTCTATCTGCACAGATTGCCTTTTTGCGAAAGGTACAAAGCAGCGTGGATGATCTGACAAGCTATACGACCGATGCGATGAGCATTACGCATGGCGATAAACCCTATGCGAATCTCCAGCAGACCATTACTGATTTGGAATCCATGCGCAGATCCATCTGGTACAAGATGGGGCGCTATCATCTTTTGTGAGGCGGTGAGTGCATGGATGATTTGAAAGTAAAGGTTGTGTACAGAGATCGCAATCTGAATCCAACCTCTGAAAAGACTTACTTACTTCACGACTATACAGATATGCTGAAGATGGATATTCTTCGCGTTATAGCTGACATTGAAGATTTAGTCTATATAACAAACGGAAATAAACCGAAAGACGAATGGAGCGACGATACATGGACGGCTTTCCAACGCATTCGGCATAAGCTGCTGGACAAAGCCGGTTCTATCGGACGGCTCCCGGATGACCTTGTGGGTGATGAATAATGGCTAGACCCCAATGGATTACCGATGAGCGAATCGCTGATCTGAAGGATGCTTATAAGCTCATTCCGGGCATCAAGAAAGCAAGCCACCGAGACTTCAGACCTCCGCCTACTTTGGAATCTGATTTTAAGCGCTTGCTTGAGCACGATGTCCCGCATACGAATTTTACGTTTGAGTTGATTCACGACTGGTATATGGCGCAGGAAGATGACTATGAGCCTGTGTTCATTCGGGCGCAACAAACGCCTATCGATTGGAAATCTAAAATTGGCAACTCGGATATGAGCACCAATTTCAAAACGTCATTTGACCATCAGATTTTCAAAGGCGATATTGCAGTCCGTGAAGATGGAACCATTTACTTACTGAATTGGAACGTAACGCTTCACCCCAACAATCAATCCAGTCAGGTTGTCGAATGCAATGACTTTTTAACTTTTACCCGTGAACACCATGTAACGACAAACCAGTATGGTTTTGAAATAGATGATGAACCGGGCGTTGAGCTTGATGAGAATGGGCGCGAGATTATTGTCAAAGAAATTCCTGCTTCTCATTCTGAATATGCTGGACGACCGGAGTATTCTGTTTCTGAAAGTTATGCCGGTGTGAATGCTAATAACCTGATTAACATCTATGTGCAATGGAATTGCAAGACCAAAGACATCCGTATTGATGATACGGTGGAAATTGGCAGCTA
>ENA-UOJJ01003124-UOJJ01003124.1-human-gut-metagenome-genome-assembly--contig:-CS66-NODE-3124-length-18561-cov-88.403923_pt1 | contig 18561 bp, 10 predicted proteins | sample MGYA00242343_ERZ723890 | MGnify/ENA metagenome assembly ERZ723890 | reverse complement strand
AGGTGCAGGCAGCGAAGCGTCCCTGCCAGTAACTTTGCGCGTCCGCAGACGCGCCCCCAAGCTGCTTTTCCCCCAAGATTCCGTGAAGAACCGAAAAAACCTCCGAAACACAGCCGCGTTTCGGAGGAAGAAAGATGTATATATAGAGGAAGTTACTTCTTTAGTTCAATCCCTTGCCCCTTCAGCCGCGCAACCACGCCGTCAACAACCGCCTGCACTTCGTCGCGGGTGAGCGTGCGCTCCGGGTGCGAGAAGGAGAGGCGAATCGTGATGGTCTTGCCGGTGATGTCGCTGTATGTGCCCAGCACGGTCACCTTCTGCACCAGCGGGGAGTTCTCCGCCTTCACCGCGTCCAGAATCGGCTGGCAGCGATTGACCACGAAGGTCAAATCCTGCTCCATGCCGGGGAAGCGGGACGGCTCGCGGTAGACGATGGGCGCGGGCGCGATGGACGCAAGCGCTTCCATGTCGATTTCGGCAAACACAATTGCCGCCTTCTTGTCGATGTTCTTGCCGACAACCGGGTGCGCCACGCCGATTTCGCCGAGGTCAACGCCGTCCAGCACGATGGCGTTCAGGTTCTTCGGATGCTCATAGGAGTGGGTCGCGGTCATTGCGTGGAAGGACAAATCCTTGTGCAGGATGTCGCTCACGGCGACGCACAGCATGTCGCGCAGGCGGAAATACAGCGTTTCCACGTTATCGACCTTGCTGAAGAGCGTCACGCACAGCTTCTTGTGTTCCTTCGCCAGCTTGTTTTCGTCCACACCGTCGATGACGTGACCGATTTCAAAGATGCCGAACGACGGCGCATAGCCCGTGTTGACCTTCACCTGGCACAGCTGGGTGGGAATCATGGAGCGGCGCAGCGTCTCGATGTTGGGGTTGGAGGCGTTGAGCAGCTTCACGTTGTCCTCAACGGCAATGCCGAGCTTCTTGTAGTCGTCAGCGTACTGCCAGATGTAGGAATGCACCTCGTGCAGCGAATAGCGCTTGACGAGGATGTCCTTCAATTTGTCCTCCACCGTCTTTTCGGTGGACATGCGAACCGGGTAGAGCGGGGATTCCGCCGTGTGCAGGTCGAAGTTGTCGTAGCCGTAGATGCGGGTGATTTCCTCGATGATATCCGCCTTGATGGTTACGTCCTTCGTCGCGCGCCAAGAGGGGACGTCCGCGGTGAAGGAATCGCCGTCCCGCGTCATGCCGAAGCCCAGCGCGGTCAGCGTGTGCATGATTTCGTCGGAGGAGATGTTGATGCCGGTGTAGCGGTCAACAAACGCCTTGTCGAAGGACAATTGCACCTTCGGATAGTGGAAGGCGTACTCGTCGGTCAGGCGGGAGGTGACGCGCATTTCCGGGTCGTATTCCTGCAAAAGCTTGACGAAGCGGGCGATGGCGACGGTCGTCATTTCCGGGTCAAGGCTCTTTTCGTAGCGGGCGGAGGCGTCGGTGCGGTGGGCGAGGCGGACGCTGCTCTTGCGGACGGACGCCGCGTCGAAGGTGGCGGATTCCAGCGTCAGGCTCGTCGTGTCATCGACGATTTCGCTGTCCAGACCGCCCATGATGCCCGCGATGGCAACCGGCTTGTCGCCGTTGCAGATCATCAGCGTGTTCGGGTCGATGGTGCGCTCCACCTTGTCCAGCGTCTGGAAAGGGAAGCTCTCCGGGAAGCGGCGGATGCGGATTTTCTCCACCTTGCGGCTGTCGAAGGCGTGCATCGGCTGCCCCATTTCCAGCATCAGGTAGTTCGTCAGGTCGGCGAGGAAGTTGATGTCGCGCATACCGCAGTAGTTCAGGCGGATACGCATCGCCATCGGGCTGACGTGGCGGTTGATGTTCTCCACCCGCAGGCAGGAGTAGCGCTGGCACAGCGGGTCTTCAATCTTCATGTCGATGGCGGGCAGATTGTTGTACGCCGCCAAATCCGCCACGGGCAGGGCTTTCAGCGGACGGCCGGACAGGGTAGAAAACTCGCGCGCCATGCCGTAGTGCCCCCACAGGTCGGGGCGGTTCGTCAGGGACTTGTTGTCCACCTCGAAGATAATATCGTCAATGGGGTAGAGCGCCTTCAAATCCGTGCCGCAGGGAACATCCTCCGGGATGACCATGATGCCGGAATTGTCGTCGCTGATGCCGATTTCCTTCTCCGAGCAGCACATGCCGTAGGACGTGTACCCGGCGAGCTTGCGCGGGCTGATGGTGATGTCGCCCAGCTGCGCGCCCACCTTGGCGAACGCGGTTTTCATGCCCAGCTGCACGTTCGGCGCGCCGCAGACCACGTCGGTCAGCTGCCCGTCGCCCGCGTCCACCTTCAGCAGGTGCAGCTTGTGGGATTCGGGGTGATTCTCTACGCTGACAATCTGCGCGGCGACAACGCCGGACAAATCCGCGCCCTTGTGGAAAATTTCATTCTCAACTTCCGCCGTGGACAGGGAGAACTGGCGAATCAGCGCCATCTTGTCAAGACCCGTCAGGTCAACGAAGTCGGAAATCCAGTTCATTGAGATCAGCATGTTCGTCTTTCCTCCGCATTACTCGTCGTCCGTGAACTGCGCCAGGCGCGTCAGGCTGCCGCTGTTCAGGTCGCGAATGTCCTTCACGCCGTACTTCATCATGGCAAGGCGCGTCATGCCCAAGCCGAACGCGAAGCCGGTGTACTGCTCCGGGTCGATGCCGCCGGCCTTCAATACTTCGGGGTGAATCATGCCGCAGGGGCACAGCTCCAGCCAGCCGGAATGCTTGCACGACGGGCAGCCTGTGCCGCCGCAGATGAGGCAGGAAATATCCAGCTCAAAGCCCGGCTCAACGAACGGGAAGAAGCCCGGACGCAGGCGGACTTTGATGTCCTTGCGGAACACCTCGCTCAGCATCGTTTTCATGAAGTAAATCAGGTTCGCGATGGAAATGTCCTTGTCCACCATGATGCCTTCCATCTGGAAGAACGTGTTTTCATGGCAGGCGTCGGTCGCCTCGTTGCGGAAGCAGCGGCCGGGGAAAATCGCCTTAATCGGCACGCCACCGTCGACCAGCGCGTCGCGGTAGCGGCGGTAGATGGCGTTCTGGGCGGCGGAGGTCTGCGTTTTGAGCAATTGCCCGTTGTCCAGATAATAGGTGTCCTGCATGTCGCGCGCGGGGTGGAACTTCGGAATGTTCAGGCTCTCGAAGCACTCGTAGTCCGTCACGACCTCGGCGTAATCCTCCACCGTGAAGCCCATCGACTTGAACACCTGCTCGCACTGGCGCTGCACCAGCGTAATCGGGTGATACGACCCGCGGGTCATGTCCGGCGGCATGGAAATGTCAAATTCGGGCAGGGCGTTGATTTCGCGCTGCAATTCCTGCGCCTTGAGCGCTTCCAGCTTTTCCGCCAAGGCGACGGTGATGGCGGTTTTCAGCTCGTTCGTCTCGCGCCCGACGGTCTTTTTTTGCTCGTCGGTCAAGCCGCCCATGCCTTTGAGCGCGTCGGTCACTTTGCCCTTGCGGCCGAGGTAATTCACGCGCAGGGCTTCCAGATCCACCATGTTGGCGATCTTCTTCAGCTCGGAATCAAAGCTGCTTTTCAGGGCTTCGATCTTCTCGTTCATTCCGGATGTTCCTCCTTACAGTTGGATGAAAAAAGCCCGTCCCATCGTTTGATGAGACGGACTGAATCCGCGGTACCACTCGTCTTGCGGCAAAGGAAAAAATCCCGCTGCCGCCGCTTGATAGGCGATAAGGCTGCCCACGCCCAAAAACTCACGGGATGAAGGTTCACGCCGTGCGCCCTGCCACCTCGCACCACCCGGCGGCTCTCTGATATCCTATTTCCTGCATTCGCCTGTGCCATCTGCTCGCGCCTTTTTCCTTCTGGCGTCCGCTCGTTCCACTTAGCGTAGCGCTGCTACGCTGCGTTTCACTCCCGTTAGCCAGCAGAAAAAATTCGCTTCGCATCTTGGCACATTCTCATTTGGAAATAGGAAGGGGACTTGCACGCGCTACTGTTTCCCGGTCATCGCTTCCAATATTTCGCTGACTTTCGTCGGCACGCTCTATCTTACCATAGGTTGGGACGTTTTGCAAGGGGGCAAATTCGGAAATTGGAATGCGGAATGCGGAATAAAAATCGCACGGAAGTGGAATTCTTTCCATCTTACAGGCGAACAAACCGTGAATTTTTCCGATTTATTATTTACAAGCCATTTTTTTGTGCTATACTGTAAGATGCGTTATCATGTAAAGCGCGAAGCAGGCGCTTGCGTGAAAGTCCGCGCGCGGGAGGGACAAAATGCCCTCCGCACAAGGCGCGGCAGGGAACTTCGCGCACAAACGCGCGGAAGAAAGGAAAGGAAGCCGGATGAGCAACAGCCGTCCACCCTATGATGGCGCCGGGGACGCCGGACAGAATCCTCAGCAGCCTGGTTTTTCGCAGGGCAATTATCCGCCGGCGCAGGGCTATGCCCCGAATGGCGGCTACGCGCCCAATGATGCCTATGGTCAGGGCTACGCGCCGCAAAACGGCTATGGGCAGCAGGGGTATGCGGACTATCAACAGCCTTATGGTCAGCAGGGATACCAGCAGCCATACGGAGGTTATCAGCAGCCATACGGTCAGCAGGGCTACGAGCAGCAAGGTTATCAGCAGCCGTATGGGCAGGGCTATGAGCAGCAGGGGTATCAGCAGCCATACGCCCAGCAGCCTTATCAGCAGCAGCCGTATGACCAGCAGGGGTTTGTGCAGCCCGGCGGGTATCAGCAGCCCTACGAGCAGCAGGGGTATCAGCAGGGGTACAGCCAGCAGAATCCGCAGGAAACGGATTTGCCGCCGGAGCAGCAGTACGCGCAGTACACCCCCGACGGTCAGCGCGTGTACCCGACGTCGGGGCGCAGCGGCTTCCGGGTGCAGCCGGCGGCGCACAGGGAAATTCCGTGGGATACGATTGCAAAAGTATTGATGTTCGGCGTGCTGCCGATTCTCTTCATTTTAAGCATGGTCTTTGCGTGGACGGCGGTGAAGTGGGTCGTCCTCGTCGGCACGGTGGCGAGCATCGCCGCGATGTGGCTCCGCGAGCTGGTCACGCCCAACGCGCGGCTGGTGCTGTCGCTTTTGCTGGCGTCGGCGGCGGTCGTCTGCCTCGTCAGCGCACTGGCGACGAACGCGGCGGACAATCAGAACCCCGCGCAGCCGAATCAGTCCGGTCAGATGCAGCAGGGGAGTACATCGGGCAATAACCTCGATGTCAACCTGACCGCGACGGACACGCCCAATCCCTCGCCCACGCCCACCGCGACGCCTGTGGATGACTCCGAGGAGTGCTACGCGCAGCTGCATTCCTTCTTCACGCTGTGGAAGAACAACGCCATCAGCCAAATGGTCAACCTGACGGCCCCGTCGTGGCGCAGCAGCATCAAGGGCGGCACGGACGCGGTGACGCAGAAGCTCTTCGGCGAGGTGCTGACCAACCGCACGCCCGTCAGCTGGGATTTCACGGCCATCACGGGCACATCGAACGACATCGCCCGCATGGTGACGGTGCGCGCCGTCATCAACAAGAACAACACCCTGGGTGAAAGCGTCTACCTGTGGAAGGTGCGCATGGTCAAGGAAGACGGCGTGTGGTACGTTGACCCCGCGACGCTGCAAAGCAACGAGCAGGAAAGCACCGCCACCCCGACCAACGCCCTTGCCACCCAGCCCGTGCTGAACACCAGCCATCCGGACTTGATTCTCTACTACAACCAAAACGGCGGAACGTATTACCACATCGACCCGAACTGTGCGTCCATCAATCAGCGGTATCGCCCGCTGACGGCATCCTTCAAGTGGACGCAGATTGACGACGAACCGTACAAAAACCTGGAGCAGTGCAAGGTGTGCGGCGCACCCCTGCGCGAAGACAAGAGCAACTGATACTCACATATAATATTAGGAGGACAACACGATGGACACCAATGCCAAGCTGTATCAAGACATGACGAAGATTCTCGTCAAGCGTGAGGACATCCAGAAGGCCGTTGCCCAGCTGGGACGGGAAATCACCCACGACTATCAGGGACGCGATCTGGTGATGGTCTGCATTTTGAAGGGCGCAAGCGTCTTCTTCTCCGACCTCATCCGCGAGGTCGATTTGCCCGTAACGCTGGATTTCATGGCGCTTTCGAGCTATCGCAACTCTACCAAGTCCTCCGGCGTGGTCAATCTGGAGAAAGACCTGTCCGTGTCCATCAAGGGGCGCGACGTGCTGATTGTGGAGGATATTGTGGACAGCGGCAACACGCTGTTCTACCTCAGCAAGTATTTGATGGGTCGCGGCGCGTCCTCCATCCGCATTGCGACGCTGCTGGACAAGCCCGACCGCCGCAATCCCGAACACAACCTGACGGTGGATTACCACTGCTTCAAGATTCCGGATGAGTTCGTCGTCGGCTACGGGCTGGATTTCGCCGAGAAGTACCGCAATCTGCCGGACATCGGCGTGCTGGACAGCCGCGTGTACGGCGCGGCGCGCGAATAAATCAGCCGATTTTTCCCTGAAAAAAGATAAAATTTTTGTAAAGATGGATTTTTCCGCACACGTCATTCGTCTATATGGGTATACGCCGCAACAGGCGGATGGCGCTGGAACGGAAGGAGGATGCTCGCATTGAAGAAGTCTCGCGGGATGTTCGGCTACGTCGCGGTTTTGCTGCTGATGGTGCTCACCATTTCGATGCTGTTCACCAACGGCTTTGGCAGCAATATCCGTGACCGCCGCATCACCTATCCCCAGCTGCTGACGATGATTGAGGAGGGGCAGGTTCGCTCCGTCGCCATCCGCGGCACGTCGCTGGTGGGCGTGACGACAACAACAACGGTCGCCGACGCGGATTTCCCTGACAAGAACTACGATTTTGAAACCACCATCGGCGCTGATTTCATCGTCACCGCGCGGCAAATGCAGGCGGCGAAGCTTAATAAGCCGCTGGACGAGGTGTCCGTCAAGGATTTGCCGTTCACCATCATCTACCGTCAGCCGCTGACCACCCCGTGGTGGTATGATTTGATTCCGCTGGCAATTTCGCTGGTGCTCTGCGGCGTGATGTTCTGGCTGATTATGCGCGCGCAGACCGGCGGCAACGGCAAGGTGATGAACTTCGGCAGAAGCCGGGCGCGCATCCATGACCCGAACAAGAACAAGGTGACGTTCGCCGACGTCGCGGGCGCGGAGGAAGAGAAGGAAGAACTCAAGGAAATGGTGGACTTCCTGCGCAACCCCAAGGCGTACATTGACATGGGCGCACGCATCCCCAAGGGCGTGCTGCTTATCGGCCCGCCCGGCACGGGCAAAACCCTGCTGGCAAAGGCAGTTGCGGGCGAGGCGGGCGTGCCGTTCTTCTCCATTTCCGGCTCTGACTTTGTGGAGATGTTCGTGGGCGTGGGCGCGAGCCGCGTCCGTGACCTGTTCGACCAAGCCAAGCGCGCTGCCCCGTCCATCATCTTTATTGATGAGATTGACGCGGTGGGTCGCCATCGCGGCGCGGGTCTGGGCGGCGGACACGACGAACGCGAGCAGACGCTGAACCAGCTGCTGGTCGAGATGGACGGCTTCGCAATCAACGAGGGCGTTATTGTCATGGCGGCGACGAACCGCCGCGACATTCTTGACCCCGCGCTGCTGCGTCCCGGCCGCTTTGACCGCACGATTCTCGTCAATTACCCCGATATGGCGGGGCGTGTTGCCATCCTGAAGGTGCACGCCAAGGGCAAGCCCCTTGCGGATGATGTGGATTTGGAGAATATCGCCAAGCGTGTACCCTTCTCCACCGGCGCGGAGCTGGAAAACATCATGAATGAAGCCGCGATTCTGGCGGCGCGCGGGCGCTTGAAGGCCATCAATCAGCAGACGCTGGTGGAGGCAATCTCCCGCGTGCAGATGGGCCCGGAGAAGCGCAGCCACAAGGTGACGCAGCGCGACAAGCGCATGGTCGCCATCCACGAGGCGGGTCACGCCATCGTCGGGCACGTCCTGCCCAACTGCGACGAGGTGCACCTGATTACCATCGTCCCGCGCGGGCAGGCGGGCGGCTACACGCTGTCCCTGCCGACGGAAGAGGACGATTTGCAGACTTACAGCCAGCTGATGGACTTCGTGGCGATGGGGCTGGGCGGTCATGCCGCGGAGCAGCTTTATCTGGGCGAGTTCACCACCGGCGCAACGAGCGACCTGAAAAAGGCGACGGAGGTCTGCCGCCGCATGGTGACGCAGTTCGGCATGAGCGAAAAGCTGGGCCCGGTCTATCTTGACGGCGATCAGGAAGTGTTCGTCGGCATGGAGTTCGGGCAGAGCCGCGGGTACAGCGAAGAAATGGCGGCGCGCATCGACGCGGAAGTCAAGCGCCTGCTGGAGGAATGCTACCAGAAGGCGGTGGACGCCTTGAGCGCCAACCGCGACCGCATGGAGAAGCTGGTGGACGCGCTGCTCAAGTACGACACCATCAGCCGCCGCGAGTTCGTCACCCTGATGGAAACGGGTGCGCTGCCGGATATTCAGGATGCCGACACCCGCACCACGGGCGATGTGATGATGCAGGATATGGCGGACGAAAAGAAGGAAGAGAATTCCGAAAAGTCCGCCGAAACGCCTGAAAAGAGCGCGGAAGCCCCCGAAAAGACGGCGGATGCGCCCGAAAATCACCCGGATGCTCCCCATGAAGCCTGATTTGCACACCCACACCACTGCCTCCGACGGGCTGCTTACGCCCGCGGAGCTGGTGGCGCTGGCGGACAAGCACCGCGTGACGCTCCTTGCCGTGACCGACCATGACACGTTTGACGGCGCGGCGCAGCTGCTGGGAAAACCCACGCCGATGCCGATTCTGCAAGGCGTCGAATTGTCCCTGCGCGATATGCCCGGCCTGCACCTGCTCGGCTACGGGCGCGGGACGGATACGCCCCTGCACCGCAAGGTTCGGGCGCTGTCCCAAATGCGGCTCGGACGCGCGCGGCAGATGGTGGAGAAGCTGAACGCGCTGGGCTATCCGCTGGATTACGACGAAATCGCACGCGAAGCCAAGGGCAGCGTCGGTCGGCCGCATATCGCCCGCGCGATGGTCAGCCACGGCTATGTGGTGGACACGCGCGAGGCGTTTGACCGCTTTCTGGCGGATGGCGCAACGGCCTATGTGGCGGGGGAGCGCTTGAGCATGGCGGAGGCGCTGCCGCTGATGCGGGAAAGCGGCTTCGTGCCCGTTCTGGCGCACCCGATGGAGCTGGAGAAAACCGGCGCGCTGCTGCGCCACCTGCTCGGCGTTTGGCAGGAGCAGGGCTTGCGGGGCGTTGAGGTCTACCACCCGTCCGCCGGGCGCGCCATGCCCCTGCTGGATTTGACCGCGCGGCGCATGGGCTTTCTGGTCACCGGCGGCAGCGACTTCCATGGCGATGGCGACCGCCACGGCATGGTCGGCTGCACCGCGCCGATGTGGGCGAGGGCGGCAGATGACGTGGAGAAATTGCTGCAAGCAGTGGAAGCTGCTGAAATCATGTGATATAATACTATTTCCAGATTCACCTGCGCCATCTGCTTGCGCCTTTTCCATTCTGGCGTCCGTTCATTCCACTTAGCGTAGCGCTGCTACGCTGCGTTTCATTCACGTTAGCCAGAATGAAAAATTCGCGGCGCATCTTGGCGCATTCTTATCTGGAAATAGTATAAGATGAAGAAATACCGAATTGCCATCAGAAAGGGGTGCTGAAACCATGTCCGAATTCAACGACAACAGGCAGCCGCGCCGCCGCCGCACGCAGCTGAACGCGGCGCAGTATGCCGGGCAGCAGACGCTGGACAACAGCATCCCCCTTATCCGCACGGAAGACGCGCCCATGCAGCCGACAAATCCGCCGCGCCGGAATCCGCAGCCGCCCCCCGCGCAGCAGAGCGCCAATCCGCCCATGCAGCCGATGAGCGCGGCCCAGCCGATGGGTGCGGCCCAGCCGATGGGTGCGGCTCAGCCGATGCGCCCGCAGGGGATGAATCAGCCGGGGCAGGGGAGCCAATATGCGCAAAGCGGGCAAATGCACGGCTTCCGCGGCGTGCAGGGGACGCCCATGCAGCCGCAGCAGGGCTGGAACAACGGCGTGCAGCCGCTCAATGCGGCGCACCAATTGGAGCAGTTCTCGTGGGGGCAGAACCCGACAAGCATGAACACCGGGCGCAATCAGCCGATTCGCGGCGGGCAGATGATGCCCAATCAGCCGATGAACCCGCAGCGCCCGCAGAATCCGCCGTATCCGCAGCAGAATTATGGCGGATGGCAGCAGCAGCCGACGTATCCGGCGAATTTCCCGCAGTATCCGGCGAACGGCAATGGCGGAAGCGGCGGCAATGGCGGCAATCATCCGCCGACGGGGTTCGGGGGCTTCAATCCGGAGCATCGCGAGCCGAAGAACGAGCCTGTCCGCCGCAAGCCGTCGGGGCAAAAGCTGCTCAAGCGCATCCTGTTCTGCGCGTGCGCGGTGGCGGTAATTTGCGGGCTGGTCGCGGCGGGCGGCGCCATCAGCAATGCCATCCAGGAGCAGAACGAGCGGGAAGCACTGGTCGCGTCGGTGACGGCGTATGACGACAAGTACGTCCCGAACGTGTATGTGGACGGCATCCACCTCGGCGGCATGACCCGTGCGGAGGCGGAAGAGGCGGTCACGGCGCACGCGAATCAGCAGCGCGACGCGTGGAAGGTGCGGCTGATGTACGCCGGTCAGCTGGTGAGGGAAATCACGAGCGCCGACCTGAACATGACCGTCGATGTGCGGGAAGCCCTCGACGCGGCGTGGCAGCCGGGGCACACAGAAGGCGGCATTGACGCGCGCAAAGCCACGATGGACGCTCTGGCGGAAAATCCCTACGAGGGCTATTCCGCCACGCCCAGCGGCGACAATGTGGTGATTGACAACATCCTGCTCAGCATCGCGCAGCAGGCGTACATCCAACCGGTGGATGCGCATATTATCTTCGATTCCAACAATTTCAACAATCCGCTGACGATTCAGCCGGAGACCGTCGGGCGCTATATGGACACGACCGAGGCGAAAAATCAGGTGTACCAGATGATGTCGTCCCTGGTCAGCGGCGAGGTGGAGCTGACGACGCGCGAGCTTCAGCCGACCACGACCAAAGCCATGCTGGAGCCGCAGATTCAGCTGCGCGCGACGGCGTACACCCCGATTTCGACCACCAGCACGGAAGAGCGTAACCTGAACATTCAGGTGGCGTTCGAGCGCATCAACGGCAAGATGCTTGCAGCGGGCGAAACGTTCTCCTTCAATACGGTTGTGGGCAAGCGCACGAAGGCAAACGGCTTCTATCAGGCGATTGAGTACGCGTATGGCGATCAGCGCATGGGCTACGGCGGCGGCGTGTGTCAGGCGAGCACGACGATGTACCTCGCGGCGGCGAAAGCGAACATGACGATTCTCAAGCGCGAGCCGCACTCCGACGCGGTAGGCTACACCGACTACGGCAAGGACGCGACGGTATCCGACAACCGCATTGACTTCAAGTTCCGCAACGACACGAACAGCACGATTTTCATCGTCGCGACGGTGATGAAGGACAGCCGCTACGACAAGTCGCACAAGGTGTGCGTGGTGTCGATTTACGGCGAGAGCCTCGGCAAGGGCGTGAAGTACGAGCTGGAGACGGTGACGGTGCAGACCCTGCCCGCCCCGACCGAGCCGGAATACCGCAAGGACACGAACCACACCTACGCCACCTATGTTGACCAAGAGTACACCTACCGCAAGGCAACCGACGGCTGTGTGGTGGAAAGCTACCTGGTGAAGTATGTGGGCGGCGCGGAAACCGAGCGCAAGCTGATGTACACCGACACCTACAAGGCGAAGAGCGAAATCATCTACGTCGGCACGGTAGAAAGGACGGAAGAGGGGCAATGACCAGAGGCTTTGCCTCTGGACTCCAGCAGGGGCGCTGCCCCTGCACCCTGCAAGGGAGTTCCTCCCTTGACCCTTTCGCGCGATTGAGTTGGCGACTTTTTCAGGCTGCTTCCGCGTGTTAATTGGGGGAAACCCAAGGGCGAATGAAACGGGATGAAATCCCTACGCTTGACCCTTTTGCGCGATTGCGTTGGCGACTTTTTCATGCTGCTTCTGTGTGCTGATACGGCTTCATCCGCCGAAAAGGGGGATGAGGTCGTTTTTTTCTCCAAAACTTTGTGAAAGAAAATACAACTTGTGAAAAAACCCCCTTTTCTATTTCGGCAGAATGTGCTATAATAGGTTCGGTGGAAACCCTACATTATTGCATCAGGAGGGAAAATCCAATGGCGCTTGTTACGACGAAGGAAATGTTCAAGAAGGCGTATGACGGCGGCTATGCGGTCGGCGCTTTCAACGTCAACAACATGGAAATCATTCAGGGCATCACCGAGGCGGCTGGTGAGCTGAAGGCTCCCGTCATCCTGCAGGTGTCCAAGGGCGCGCGTGCGTATGCCAACCACACCTATCTGGTGAAGCTGGTGGAAGCGGCGGTTATCGAGAACCCCGATATCCCGATTGCGCTGCACCTTGACCACGGCGACAGCTTTGAGCTGTGCAAGAGCTGCATCGACGGCGGCTTCACGTCCGTCATGATTGACGCTTCCTCCAAGTCCTTTGAGGACAATATCGCCCTGACCCGCAAGGTCGTCGAGTATGCCCATGACCACGGCGTGGTCGTCGAGGCGGAACTTGGCACGCTCGCCGGCGTCGAAGACGACGTGAAGGTGGAGCATGGTCAGGAAATGTACACCCATCCGGAAGAAGTCGAAGAGTTTGTGACCCGCACGGGCTGCGACTCGCTGGCGATTGCCATCGGCACGTCCCACGGCGCGTACAAGTTCAAGCCCGGTCAGAAGCCCCAGCTGCACTTCGAGGTGCTGGAAGAATGCTCCAAGCGTCTGCCCGGCTTCCCGATCGTCCTGCACGGCGCTTCCTCTGTCCCGCAGGAGTTCGTGAAGGAAATCAACCAGTTCGGCGGCAATATGCCCGACGCAATTGGCATTCCGGAAGAGCAGCTGGCGAAGGCGGCGAAGATGGCGGTCTGCAAGATCAACATCGACTCCGACATTCGTCTGGCGATGACCGCGAGCATCCGCAAGTACTTTGCGGAGCATCCGGATCACTTTGACCCCCGTCAGTACCTGAAGCCTGCCCGTGCTGCGGTGAAGGCGATGGTCGCCCACAAGATGGTGGATGTGCTGGGCTGCGCTGGCAAGGCGTAATCAAGGCACAAAAAGGCTCTGTCGTGAATGCGGCAGGGCTTTTTGGTTATGGGAACACCAAACAATCTTACGCTTCTTCGCTGCTGTTGGAGGCGAAAAAAAGGGGAGCTGCGCACGCCAATTGTATTTATGAAGTTTTTTCGGTTGACATCATGCATTTTTCCCCTTATAATTTTTGTAAGACTGCGGTGGAAGCCGCAGAACGTGAAAGGAGCAATCCTCATGAAGAAGATGCTGGCACTGGTTCTGGCACTGGCGATGTGCCTCGGCTGCGCTGCACTGGCGGAAGAAACTGCCTTGGTGTACGCGCTTGGCGCGCCCATGCCCGATTTTACCTTTACGGACATTAACGGCGTGTCCCATACCCTCTCCGAAACCTTGAAGGAGAAGGAAATGGTGCTGATTAACCTCTGGGCAACGTGGTGCGGCCCGTGTGAATCGGAGTTCCCCTTCCTGGAGGAAGCCTATGAGCAGTACAAGGACAAGGTGGAAGTCTTTGCGCTGAGCATCGATGAAAACGATGACGATGCGAAGCTGACGGAATATGTGGCGTCGCATGGCCTGACGTTCCCGGTTGGGCATGAAACGTTCAACCTCTTTGCGGGTTTCGGGCTCAATGGCGTCCCGACCTCGATTGTGGTTGACCGCTTCGGCAATGTGGCTTTCCTCGCAACGGGTTCTCAGACCTCTACGGACGCGTTTGTCCGCCTGTTCGGTCTCTTCCTCGGCGATGAGTACACGCAGACGAATGTGCTGGCGTTCCTGCCGGGCGAAAAGCCCTCGATTCCGCCGACGGATGAAGCGGAACTGAACCGCGCGCTGAATGTGGAAGGCACGGCGGCACCGCTGTCCTTCACCAATTCTACGGATGAATACACTTGGCCGATGGCGGTTGCGGAAAAAGATGACCGCACGGTTCTGGTCAGCACGAACACGGGCAAGGATACTTCTTCCGCTTCCGTGCTGACTACGGTGGAAGCGAAGGCGGGCGATGTGTTCGCGTTCGACTACAAGACGTCCACCGAAGCCGGCTGCGACCTGTTCTACCTGTCTGTCAACGGACAGACGGCGAAGGCGTTCGGCGGCGTGAAGGAATGGGCGACCTACGGCTATGAATTCCCGGCGGACGGTACTTACGAAATTGCCCTGTCTTACATCAAGGATTCCTTTCAGGCCGCGAATGAGGACATGATCTGGCTGGACAACGCGCGCGTGGTGGACGGAGAAGAAGCCGCCGCTGTGCTGGCGAACAACCCGGTCTATCCGGAAGGCACGAAGATGACGACCATCTCCTTTGTGGGCGACAACGTGAAGCAGGTTTTCTTCACCGACCCGAAATTTGCGCTGATGTCCACCTTTGGCATGACCAACTATTATGTGATTGACAACACGGAAAGCGCGACGGTGAAGGTGACGCTGGCGAAGGGGCTCGACCCGGAAATGTACGCCTTTGGCTGCGAAGCGGCCCCCGAAAACTATGCGCTGACGGACTACATGACGGAGGACGGCTACGTCATCCCGAATCAGCCGATTGACACCAATCAGGCGAGCGGCTATCCGTATACCACCTATTTTGTGGTGAAGGCTGGCGCGGAAAACGTGGAAGCATCCGCCATTGCAATCGCTGATGAACCCAACGCCAATGCGTTTGTCGCCATGCTGCAGCAGTATGGCATCAATGTCCCCGGCTGGAAGTACGCCGATGGCACCCTGCCTTCCACGGATGAAGTGGCGGAAGCGCCGCAGCTGCCGATGGAGGGGATGGCAAGCTACACGATTAAGTGCGTCGATCAAGACGGCAACCCTGTGACCGGCACGATGATTAACGTCTGCACGGATGAAACGTGCACGCCCATGCCTGTGGATGAGAATGGCGTGCTGGAATTCACCATGCCTGCGTACCCCTATGTGCTGCATGTGCTGATTGTGCCGGAAGGCTACGAGTTCGACACGACGGTGGAAGAAATTGCTCCCGAAGCGGGCGGCGAAGTGGTGTTCACCTTCCAGAAGGTGTAATCCAAGGCTTCAAGGGGCGGTGTACCTGCGGGTGCGCCGCCCTTTTTCGGTGTTGACTTTTTGGTAAAAGAAACGCACCTCATCTGCTGCATTAGCTGGATGAGGTGCGTTTTGTGGCTTGATTTTTCTATGTGGATTTGCTTGTGTGCCGCAGGGGAGCGAAGGGGTGGAGGGGACGATCGCAGACTTCGTCTGTTTCCATTGCCCCCTCCTCGCGCCCGCAGGAGCGAAATCCCTGCATAAACACGCGGAAGCAGCCTGAAAGTGTCACCAACTGAATCGCGCGAAAGGGTCAAGGGGGGACTTCGTCCCGTTTCATTCGTCCCGTTTCATTCGCCCCGTTTCATTCTCCCTTGTTATTGCAGCTTCAGGTCGCCGTCCTTGATCCAGCCCCACTTGCGCAGGAAGAAGGCGAACAGCAGCGTCAGCACGGCGGGGAGAACGAAGCAAATCAGGATAAGCCCAACCCAGTCCATCGGCAGAATCGCGGCTTTCGTGCCGGCGGCAATGTCGTTCAGCCAGCCGGTGTAAACGCCAATCTGCCCGACCAAACCGCAAGTGCCCATGCCGCTGGAAACCGCCGGGCCGTTCATTTCGAGGTGGAACAGGCACGTCGCAATCGGGCCGGTGATGGCGGAAGCAAGCGTCGGGGGAATCCAAGTGCGCGGATTGCGGATGATGTTGGGCATTTGCAGCATCGACGTGCCCAGCCCCTGACTGACCAAGCCGCCCACGCCGTTCTCGCGGAAGGACATGACCGCGAAGCCGACCATCTGCGCGCAGCAGCCTGCAACCGCCGCGCCGCCCGCAAGCCCCGTCAGCGAGAGCGCCGCGCAAATCGCCGCGCTGGAAATCGGCAGCGTCAGCGCCATGCCGACGACGACGGACACCAGAATGCCCATCAGCAGCGGCTGAAGGTTCGTTGCCCACTTGATGAAATCGCCGACCGAGCTGGCAGCCGCGCCAATCGTGGGCGCACACAGCACGGACAGCCCAACGCCGACAAGAATCGTGACCGCCGGGGTGACGAGAATATCCACCTTCGTCTCCTTGCTGACGATTTTGCCGCATTCGGACGCGACAATCGTGATGAAGTAGACCGCCAGCGGGCCGCCCGCGCCGCCGAGCTTATTTGCCGCCATGCCGACGGCAATCAGGCTGTACAGCACCAATTGCGGGGCAGAGAGCGCCGCGCCGATGGACACCGCCATGGCCGGTCCCGCAACCTGCTGGGCGAAGTTGCCCGCGTCAATTAGGAACTGCACGTTCAGCTGCTGACCGAGCGTCTTGATGATTGTGCCAATCAGCAGCGAGGCGAACAGCCCCTGCGCCATGGCGCCCATGGCGTCTATCCCGTAGCGTTTTGCGGAAAACAGAACGTTCTTCCGCTTCAGAAACGCGCTGACCTTTCCCATGTCCTCCCAATCTCCCTTGTACGGGGAAGCCCCGCGAAATTTCCGCCGAAAAACGGTGGATTGCATTCCATTATAACATATTGACAAGAAAGAAACAAGCATATATCACAAAATGTGTGGATTGGGTGAAGCGTGGGCGAAAATTTCGCCAAAACCGATAATAACAGTCGTTTTTGTTGCAAGGCAATCGTAACCGTGCTATAATGGAGCGATTGCAAACGGCTCACGCGCTTGCAGTCAGCGCAGGAGAGGAGGCATCCGGTCAGTCAGCGCCGGAAGAGCACGGATGAGAAAGAAAAACTCCATCATCAATATGATTGTCGGGCTGGTGGGGCAGCTGCTGAACATGCTGCTTTCCTTCGGCGGACGCATGGTGTTCGTCCACTACCTGTCGCAGGAATATCTCGGCGTGAACGGCCTCTTCGGCGATGTGCTGGGAATGCTGAATCTGGCAGAATTGGGCATCGGCTCGGCGATGATTTTCAGCATGTACCGCCCGGCGGCGCAGAACGACGAGAAGCAGCTGGCGCGCCTGATGAACCTCTATCGCACGCTGTACCGCATCGTTGCGCTGGCGGTGCTGGGCATCGGGCTGGCGCTCATGCCGTTCCTGCCGCGGCTGATGAAGGGCGGCGAGGGCGTGGAGAACCTGCAGCTGATTTATCTGCTGTACCTCCTGCAAGCTGTCACGTCATACCTGCTGTCCTACAAGAACGCCATCTATCAGGCGTACCAGAAGGCATACATCCGCAAGGCGGTTGACCAAATCATCGGCATCGTGCGCGTGATTCTGCAAATCGTTGTGCTGGTGACGACGCGGAATTTTATCCTCTACCTGATTATCCAGCTTTTTATGCCGATGCTCACCAGCGTTGTCATCTGGGCGCGCGCGGACAGGGAGTTCCCGTACCTCAAGCAGTACAAGGAGCTGCCCGAACCGCAGGAGCGCAAGGCGATTTTCAAGAACGTCGGCGCGCTGAGCCTGCATAAGCTGGCGACGGTTATCGTCCGCAGCACGGATAACCTGATTATGTCCGCGTTTGACGGGCTGGCTACGGTCGGCATATACTCCAACTACAAGCTCGTTTTGACGAACGTCAACAACCTGCTGGGGCATGTGACGGGCGCATTCACCGCCAGCATCGGCAACCTGAACGCGCTGGAGGGCAGAAAACGCGTCTACGAAATCTTCCGCATCCTCGATTTCGCCGCTTTCCTGCTCTACGGCTACCTCTCCGGCGGACTGGTGACGCTGATTAACTTCTTCATCCGCATGATTTTCGGCGAAGAGTACCTTTTCTCGATGACGGTCGTTGTCATCATCATGGCGGAGTTTTTCATCAGCGGCCTCCGTCAGATGGGGCTGCAGTTCCGCGAGGCGCTGGGGCTGTTCTGGTATGACCGCTACAAGGCGCTGGCGGAGGCCATCATCAACCTTGTTGTATCGCTGATTCTGGTGCGGCGCTTTGGCGTGGCGGGCATCATCGGCGGCACGATTATCTCCAGCCTGCTGACGTGCGTTTGGTTCGAGCCGTATGTGCTGATGCGCTACGGCATTGAGGAGGACTGGCAGAAGAAGCTGCGCCGCTACTTCATGGATTACATCGTCCGCTGGGTGGTGGTCGCGGGGGTCAGCGCCGTGTCCTACTGGATTTTCCAGCTGATGCCGCAGACAAATTTCCTCTGGTTCATCGCCCAAGGGCTGATTTATACCGCGATTTTCGCCGCAGTTGTGCTGACGGTATACGGCAGAACGCCGGAGTTCCAGTATTTGCTGGAAATGACCGTCCGCAAGCTCAGAAAGAAACTGCACAGCGGGGCGTAAGCCGGCTTGGAATCGCGAAAAGCGTCAAGGGACGAAGTCCCTTGCGGAGTCAAGGGGCAGCGCCCCGTGGGTTCCCTC
>ENA-UOJJ01003109-UOJJ01003109.1-human-gut-metagenome-genome-assembly--contig:-CS66-NODE-3109-length-18650-cov-131.247647_pt1 | contig 18650 bp, 17 predicted proteins | sample MGYA00242343_ERZ723890 | MGnify/ENA metagenome assembly ERZ723890 | reverse complement strand
AAATTGAATTATCGACCAAGGCCACCTCTATTGCCGATTCGCTGAATAGTTACAACAGCACTTGCGATTACTAAAAATTGTTAATTCATTATAGCCGGTTATGTTTCAGTAGGTTAACGTGTGTTATCTTTGCCATAGAAATGAAAAATATTGTTGTTTACGGCGCTTCGAGCGCCAGAATCGATCAGGAATTCATTGAAGCGGGCGTCGAGACCGGCCGCTCGATAGCCCGCGCCGGCTTCGGACTGGTATGCGGCGGTGGCAAATTCGGAATGATGGGAGCCGCTATCGACGGCTGCATCGAGGCAGGGGGACGCGCCGTCGGCGTGCTTCCCGAATTTATGGACAACCGCGGCTGGGCCCATCCGGCCCTGACCGAGAAGATCGTCACGCCCGACATGCACTCGCGAAAAGCCCGTATGCTCGGTCTCGCCTCGGGTGTCATTGCTCTGGCCGGCGGAATCGGCACTTTCGAGGAACTTCTCGAGGCCCTGACATGGCGCAAGCTCGGCCTCTGGCAGGGCGAGATCGTCATACTCAACACCCGGGGCTACTACAATCCTCTCGACGCCCAGCTGCGCGAGGCTGAAGATCTACTCTTCGGCCACGCCGACTACAGCCTGACAGCCGACCCGGCCGAGGCTGTCGCCATTATCGCCGGCGCCTGCCCGGCGTGACGATATTTTTTGTAATTTTGCCGCTGATATGACCCGCCTTTTGCGTCTGATAGCGACTGTTTTTCTGGCGGCGGTATCGATGGCCGCCGGAGCCCAGATCGTCACCGACTCGCTTGAGCGCGTCGACACCGACAGTGTGCGCCGCGCTTTCGACCGGGGCCCGTATTTCGGACTCTACAAAGACAACTACTTCATTTTCGGCACGTCGGTGAACCACACCCCGACGAAAACCAACACCGACATAAAGTTCCAGATCTCCATTCAGCAGCGACTGACACGCTCGACGCTCCCTTTCGGAACCTACCTCTATCTGTTCTACTCCCAGAAATGCTGGTGGAACGTCCTGGAAAACTCAATGCCGATGGTCGACCTGAACTTCAACCCCGGCATAGGTCTCGCCAAACCGCTCTTCGTCAAGAACCGCTATGTCGGAAAGGTCACGCTCATGGCCGAGCATGAGAGCAACGGCCGCGACGGACTCGCCTCACGCTCGTGGAACAAAATCTCTCTGGCGGCCTCGATAATGATCGACCCGCAGGTGACAGTCCACGGCAAGGTGTGGATTCCTATCGTCGACGGCCAGAACAACCGCGACATCCTCGACTACAGCGGAATTTATCAGGTCGGAACGGAGTTCACCTCGCGCAACCGGCGTTTCACAGCCTCGGTGGTGCTCGTCAAGCGCCGCGGCTGGAAGCTCAACTATAACACCATCATAGAGCTGGGCTACCGCATTTTCCGCCGCGACAACCAGTTCCTCTTTCTCCAGTTCTACAACGGCTACGGCGAATGTATGCTCGATTACAATCAATTCCGCAGCCGCGTGCGCGTCGGAATAGTCATCAAGCCGCGCCTCTTCAGCGAATACTGACCCTCTCCCACATTATTATATAGCATGAAATCCATAAAAGAGATATTCCGTATCGGCAACGGCCCCTCGTCGAGCCACACGATGGGCCCGCGTGCCGCCACAATAGAATTCCTGCGCCGCTGCCCCGCCGACGCCGTCAGCTTCAGTGTGACGCTCTACGGCTCGCTCGCAGCGACAGGCAAGGGCCACCTCACCGACGCCGCCATAATCAGCGAGTTCGAACGCCGCGGCCATAAGGTTGAAATCGTCTGGGAACCCGACGTTTTCCTACCCTACCACCCCAACGCCATGACACTCACAGGCCTCACAGCCGACGGACGCAAGGCGCTGGAGATGACCGTCTACAGCGTCGGCGGAGGCGCCATAAAAATCGAAGGCGACCCCGACGAAGCCGAAACCCCCGACGTCTACACTAAAAACTCGCTCAGCGAGATAATGGCCTACTGCGAGCAGACAGGCCGCGATTTTTGGGAATACGTCGAAGAATGCGAAGGCCCGGCAATCTGGGAATATCTCCACCGCGTCTGGGAGACGATGAAGCAGTCGGTCACCGACGGTCTCGCCCAGGAGGGACGCCTCCCCGGCCCGCTCAACCTGCGCCGCAAGGCCGCCCAATACCACGTCAAGGCCGAAGGCTACCGCGACAACCTCAAGAGCCGCGGACTGACCTTCGCCTACGCTCTGGCCGTCAGCGAGCAGAACGCCTCGGGCGGCGTAATCGTGACAGCCCCGACCTGCGGCTCGTCGGGCGTGCTCCCCGGTGTGCTCTATCATATCTGGAAAAGCCGCAACCTCCCCGAAAAACGCATCCTCCACGCCCTCGCCACGGCCGGACTCATCGGCAACGTCGTCAAGCAGAACGCCTCGATCTCCGGCGCCGAAGTCGGCTGTCAGGGCGAAGTCGGCGTAGCCTGCGCCATGGCAGCCGCAGCCGCCTGTCAGCTCTTCGGCGGCTCGCCTGCCCAGATCGAATATGCCGCCGAGATGGGCCTCGAGCACCATCTCGGAATGACCTGCGACCCCGTCTGCGGCCTCGTTCAGATTCCCTGTATCGAGCGCAACGCCTACGCCGCCGCCCGAGCCCTCGACGCCAACATCTACGCCTCGTTCAGCGACGGCGGCCACCGCGTCTCCTTCGACCGCCTCACCCAGGTCATGAAAGAGACCGGCCACGACATCCCCTCGCTCTACAAAGAAACCGCCGAAGGCGGCCTCGCCAAGAACTACTCCCCCGAGTAATCCAAAATGTGATTAATAACAATCAATAAAAACCGCTCGGGCGTAGGGACGTGCCTTCGGCACGTTTGGCTGCACAACACTGACTAAATCGGACTCAATTTAACGTGGGACAATATCGGAAAACGCCACGCACGAAATACTTGGGTTACCTCACAGGTAGCTACTTCATTACTATCTGCACCGCCTCCCGACGCCCGTATTTCGGAATGATAGCCGATGGAGAATTGGTTCTCAGCAACATCGGATTGTTTGTTGACAGCCAGCTTCGCCACGCTTCAGACTTCACCGATTTTGAAGTGCCGCTATGGGTAGTGATGCCTGAACATATTCATGCCATTGTCTGCATTCCCGACAACCCAGTATCTGAGCCGGCCAGTCCATCAGAACAGCGTTCAGTTGCTTCGCCTCTCAGATCCTGTTCCGGAGAACTGCGTCAGGTACCGAATCTCAGCCGTTATATCAATTCGCTCAAAGGAGCAGTAACCAAATATGCTCGCAGAAATGGCATAGATTTCGCTTGGCAATCACGTTATTATGATCACCTCATCCGCAACAGCCATGATGGGAACAACATAGCCGAGTATATTCTCAGCAACGTCGCTAAACGATGGGAAGCAATGAGAGCCAAATAAAATGTAGCATTGCATCGCCCTGACAATCAATTTCACACGAAATGCACGTTTGACGCTAAACCCTGCAAAACGCTGTAATCAATTGTATGCAAAACGTCCGGGCGTAGGGACGTGCCTTCGGCACGTTTGGCTGCGACACGATGTTCCAATCATATACGAAATGCACGTTTGACGCACCACTAACGTAGCGCATTGACAATCAATCACTTTTGAAATGTGCCGAAGGCACGTCCCTACGCCCGGATAGGATAACTTGCTCGGAAGAATTTTAAGTTAATGGCATTAAGGCACGTCCTACGCCCGGGCGGGGTTGATAATGCAACGATTTTGCCAAAACCTATTCGGACTTGTCGGGCAACTACTCGCTGAAGCGGCGGAGGGCGTCTTCGAGCGAGTCGCCGCGGCCGAGGCCGAGGCGCTGGCGCAGGCGGTAGCGCGCTTTCTTCACCGAGTCGTAGGAAATGCTGAGCACACGCGCTATCTGCTGCCCCGTCATCCCCGACGCCACGTATGCCGCCAGCCTGAGCTGCGATTCGCTCAGGTCGGGAACGGCCTCTTTCAACCGGCGCGTGAAGTCGGGGCTGAGGCGGTCATGGATCTGAATGAAACTCTCGCGCTCAACCTCGGTGGAATCGTGAAGACGCAGCGTCGAGTCGAGCTTCTTCGCCGTCTCGGCCGGCATGTCGCCGCTGTCGCGCATAATCGTCCTGACGGCGTTTATCAGCTTCTCTTTCTCTTCGAGCGACGCAACCTGAGCCGTCATGCGGTAGCGCTCCTGCTTCAGCTCAGCCTCGCGCTTCATCTGATCGACCTTATGGCGGCTGTTGCGCCGCTGCAGAACCAATATAACCGTCAGAGCTGCGACCGCCAGCAGCCCTCCGACAACGGCCCAGACGATGCGTTCGCGCTCGATTTTCAGCCGCATGTCGAGCTGACGGCGCTCTATCTCGAAATCCATATTGAGCGACAGCGCCTCGTCGCGGTGGGTCTCGCGCATCAGCGAATCGCGCCAGAACGCCGCCTCATCCATGTATTTCAGCGCGCTGTCGGCGTTGCCGAGCGCCCGGTAGATGTCGCTCATTATCGAAGCTCCCTGTTCCTTGAAGCGCGTCGGCGTGCTGTCGGTCATCATCGCCATCGCCTCGCGCCCGATTGCCAGCGCCTCGACCGGTCGGCCGTGACGGCACAGATGGTCGGCACGCAACTGAACTGTCAGAAACCTATCCGTAGCAAGATAGCTGTAACGGTCAATAACGGCGTCGACGCTATCGAGATATTTCACACTGTCGGAAAACAGATACAAATTACGCCGGATAAGCATACGATGGTAGGGATCGGAGTTACACAACGAGTCGACGAGCAACTCGCGCATAAGCTTCTGAGCGGAATCGCCCGGTAGGCAGATGGAAATGCTTATCCGATTGAGATTCCGCCTTATCTCATCGCTATCGAGAGCAAACAGAGAGTCTATCATCAGGGCGTGTCTATAAGCCTCGTCATGCTTGCCGAGATGGAACAGAATACCGAATATCGCGCTGTGCACTCCCGCTTCATTGCCGTATGACCCGACGCTGCTGAAATAGCGCCGCGCACTCTCAAGCATCCTCAGGCCGCGGTGCTTGTCGAATGTAGTGCTTCCGTAATACCATAGCAGAGCATTATAATCCTGAGGATACTGCGCCGAATCGACAAGCGACATCGCATGACTTAACATTGCAAGTCTTGATGCTGTCGACGATTCATTGTAACCGTGGGAGTAGCGGAAAATGTCGAGACGCGCCTGCATAATCCTGTTATTGCTGTCGGCCCGGGCTATCTTTTCCATCTGTGGAATAATGCTCTCGCTCGTATCGAATGCCTGAGTGTGGCTGTCGAGAACTATGGCCGTCAGCGAATCGAACTCGGCGTTGCCCGACGACCGCCAGCGCTCATAGCCCGGCACAGTCTTCGCACGCGAGCATCCGGCAAGCAGCAATAACGACGACAGGATTATATAGAAACAGCGTCTCATGGCAGCAAAGTAACCAAAAATTAACTTGTCAGACAAGAAAATATCGCCTTGTCCACTACGTGTCCACCATGGTAGACATTGGGAACCAACGATTCAGGCATATCTTTGCGACATCAGCAACCATAATAATTATCTCTATGAAGCACTTTTTACTACTCCTTTCAATGGCGACAGCCCTGACTGCCATGTCGGCCAGACCGACGCCGACACAATCAAACCTTATGGCGCCCCATGCGCCCGAAACAGTCAATGCCAAACTCGTTCCGACAAAGAATCTCGAACACAAAGCTACTTTGACGGCATCTCGCGCCGACGAAACCCTCTACACCGTCAAATGTTACTGGGACAAAGACCCTGAAAAGTGGCAACCCAACAGCGCCGTAATCTACAATGGAGAATATTCCGAAGAGGGATATTACGAGCCTTACGACGACGAAGGCAATGAACTCGACATCAACTATATCGAGGTGAAAGTTCCCGCCGGCACCTACGACATTATGACATCGTTCTACGGGCTGAAATACAACAATCTGTTTCAGGACTACGTCACCGACTTCAATGCTTACGTCATTAAGCAGAATGTCACTGTCAGCGGCGATATGGAACTGAAGTTCGACCCCGCAACCGCAACAAACGCCTATACTTACGAGCCCAAGACTCCCGAAGGGGAACTGTTCTGTCCGTCGGAATACTATGTCACCGAAGACTGGCAGTTCACTCTCAAAAAACAGGGTAACATCACCGGCGGCCTCTCTTTCGATTTCCTCATGCTCTACAAAGGGCAGACCATCGTGTCACATGACAGCGGTTATTCCTGCATCACCTATACCGACGACAGCCCTGCCGGAGCCTACAATCCTTTCCGTGAGTGCGTTTTCAAAGTCTCGGACGTAAGCGATGACTATACTTTCGTCGGTCTGACAAAAACGTTCTCGGAAGGGGAAAACAGCCGCCTTCTCTACGCGCTCGGCGCTCTGAAACCCAACGGCAACAAGGCCTTCACGAACGACCCGACAACCTACCGCAACTCTGACGTAAAATTCAAATACAGTCCGCTCGGAGCAAAGACAAAGGAGATCACCGATAAGATTCGCGAAGAAGATCCGAATAGCGGCGAAGCATTTTTTATCTATTCAAATATCGCTATCAACGGCGAACTTAGCTGGATGGCCCAAGGATGGGGTGGATCCAGCGAGAGCTTCCTGCATATCTCGGCAAGCAACGATGCTTTAAGCACAAAAATCGCGAACATCGCCCACCAAACAAACATCAATGAATACTGGGAAACGGGCGAGAACGAAGCCTCCTATTCTCAAAACGAAGTAACGAATCTGAATATCTTCGACGGCGACAACACTTCGCTGGCTATTTTCGGTCTCGGATGGCTCAATTCCCCTTCAGAGATTTTGCCCGGCAACACAGTCTACAACGCAACTATGGGCAATCTCGACGACATCTTCTATGGCACTTCTCCCGCAGCCGTAAGCTACTATATCAACACCAAATGGGGCGACGATATGATGTATAGCATCGGACTCAACTTCTGCGGACGTCTCGGAGAATCGCGCGGCGTCGACGCTGCCGTCACCTCCTACAAATTCTATCAGGACGGCGCTCAGGTCGAGACCGTCACCAATAGCAACAGCCTCTGGGAGTGGATGGACGAGAATGGCGCCAATCTCGGAAAGACACGCCTGACGTGGGAGAACCCCAATATGGAGGTCGAGGGTATCAGAGCCGGCAACAGCGGCGAGCTCTGTTTCGACGCCAAGAGCGACAAACCCTGGCCCGCTTCGCTGACGATGCTCCAGTTCCGCGACGAGAACAACCGCATCTCTTCGGTATTCCCCTCGGGTGAGAAGGCCACCATCGGCCTGTCGGCCGCCGGTCTCGAATGCTATCCCACAGAATATAATTTTGCTTTCACGCCGACGAAACCGACACTCGTAAAGGTCGAGATCGCCCCGACCGGCACCGATAACTTCACCGAGCTGACCCTCACGGAGCATCCCGACGCTTTCTATACCCCGGGGTTCGGCTCATACTACACCTCGGCTCTGGCACAGGCAACAGCCGAAGGATGGTATGACGTTCGCATCCGCGTCGAGGAATCGGCCGACAACTATCAGCTTCAGACGATCACACGCGCCTTCAAGATCGGCGAGCGTGCCGGAATCGACGCCCCTGCCATCGACGAAGTCGCCGATGCCCCCGCCGTCTACTACAACCTCATGGGCACTCGCGTAGCCAACCCCGAGCGCGGTCAGATCCTCATCCGCGTTCAGGGCACGAAAGCCACCAAGGTCATCTTCTGACCTCTTCTTAATAACTGAAAAAGTGCCGTAATGACGAGGACGTAAAAATCCCGTCATTACGGCACTACTCTTTCAGATTCCCGATTTTATGTATAAAACGCTCTGGCAACTTAACTTTAAGGTGAATTTATTTGTTATATTGAAAAAGAGTCAGTAATTTAGCGCAGTTAATCTATAAGTTAAGTATGACGCAAAAATACTCCATCGAACTGATTGAAGAACATGACGCTGTAAACTTCTAAAGCGTGCTTCTTGATAAGGAAGAACTCTCTGAGCTTGAAAGGTTTTTTGAGAAATTTCCTGAAGGATGCGGTTATGACGAAGACATCGACACCATAATCGCATGGCTCGACAGGATAGGCGAAAACGGTGCTTTGGAAAGATATTTTCGTTATGAGGGAAAGTTTGGCGATGGGGTAAGCGCTATACCGATTGAAACAAGCAATCTGCGTCTCTACTGCATCCGTCTCTCGGACAAAATTCTCATTTTCGGCAACGGAGGCGTCAAAGACTGCGCCACGTGGCAAGATAGTGAAACCTTATCAGATTATGTAGAGATGCTTGTCGACACAAGCCGGTTCATATCATCCCGGCTCTCAGACGGGAAACTCTATATTGTCGACAAGGATATTATAGGAAATCTAAATTTTACCCGCGATGAAAAGAAGTAATATAATAGAAGCTCGACGGGCTAAAGTTTCACCCGAAATCCGCAGACGTGTTGATCTGTCATTCCTGATAGTTGACAGAATCCATAGCATACTGGACGAAAAAGGGCTAAAACAAAAAGACCTTGCCAATATGCTCGGCAAAAAAGAATCTGAAATCAGTAAGTGGATGCGAGGAACCCACAATTTCACTATCGACACAATCTCGTCGATCGAAAATGCACTGGGAACCCCGATCCTTCAGGTTGCGAGTGTCTGAAGTTCGCGTTTGTCGATGCGCCGGGGTGTAATTTCCGGGCGCGGCCGGCGTCATATAGATATGAGGCGGTTTGCTTTTATTTTTCTGATGGTTCTGGGCTGCGTTGCCGCGCAGGCCGGACCGGTGGTCGTGGCTGATTCGGCGTCGCGCGTGCCTCTCCCCAATGCGTCGGTCTACGACCGCGACGGCCGCGCTATCGCCACAACCGGGCGCCGGGGTGTGCTGCCGTCTGTCGCCGAACGGAGCTACCCGATAACGCTCCGTTATCTCGGTTTCGAGGACAAAATCCTCGAATCGGCGCCGACCGACACCGTTTTCCTGCGCGAATTCGCCGAGGAACTGCCCGAAGTCGTCATCGAGACACGCAATCGCCGCGTGTTCCACATTCTGGCCTACGTCAGGGAGTATTCGACCATGACAACCCTCAGCGACACAATCTTCCTCTTCCGCGAGAAGATGGTCGACTATATGCTCACTCCCGGCAACGACACGAAGTTTCGAGGCTGGTCAACTCCGCGGATACTGGCGAACCGTTCGTATTACCGTTTTACCAACGAAGCGGGGCTCGACAGCGTCAGCGACATTGGGCGCCACCATTTCTCGTGGTCCGACTGGATGGGGATCGCTCCTGAAATAGAGCTTCCCGCGAGTCTGAAGGGAACCTCGGGACTCTTCGAGCGGCGCGGCCGCTACAGCCCGGCCGAGACATGGATAAAAAACGACGACAAGGTTTCGGTGGAGGTCGATGTCATGGCCGACTCGCTGAGCCGCCGGTGGATTCCGAACCTTGAGGGATTTTTCGGCACGGGCCTCGATTTCTGGTCATTCAAAGCGAAATATGACTATGGCGACGTTGTCGGAGAAACGCTCAACCCCATCGATCTGACCGGCTATTCGTTCTCTATCGAATCGCAGGGGCGCGGCCACGATATGTTCCGCTTCAACCGCGTCGGCCAGTCGTTTTTCGTCAACACAAACGCCGAAGTCTATATCATCGACAAGGAGTTCATAACCGAGAAAGAGGCGCGCAAATGGGCCGGCCGGAAGTTCGACGCGTCGACAATGGGAATCTACGAGCCGCTCGACGCCCCGCCGCTCGAGGCGTCGGTCCGCGAACTTGTCGACCGCGTCGACAGTCTCGACAAAGACAGCGCGCGTCTCGGATATACCTATGACCACCGCCTGCTGAGCGACATCGACAGCAGCCGCAACTTCCGCATCGGCAACCGTGCCCTGTTTCTGCTGAAAACAATCACGGGCATCTCCGCCATAAAGGCGAAGAGGAACCAGAAAAAACGCTGGGACGACTTCAAGAAAGCCCAGATAAAGAAGAATCAGGGACAATAATGTTGTTCAGTTAGATTTTACCGAGCAAATCGACCGATCCGAGCGTAGGGACGCGATTCATCGCGTCCGTCAAGTCAATGGCAATCAGGACGTTGCGTTGCGACACCCTGATTGCCAGTCGCATGTGAAACGTGCCAAAGGCACGTCCCTACGCCCGGACAAGATAATTTGCTCGGAAGGATTTTAAGACAGACATAACCCGTCGCATACTGAAAAGGACGCCTTCTCGACGAGGGCGCCCTTTCCGGTGTAAAATCAGTTTATTCAAAAACTACTTTTGTTGCTGTGTTGCCTTGACGGCGTATGACGAGCTGGCCGGGCTGCGGCGTGGCCACGCGGCGGCCGAGAAGGTCGAAATATTCTGCCGGGGCATTGCTGTCGGCTCCTACGGTCTCGATGCCTGTCGTCTGTGTGTCGTTGGTGAATGTTGCTGTGGCTTTGCCGGGAGCGACAAGCGGACGAATGACGAAGCTGAAACCTTTGGCGGTCGTCACGTCGACGGGAGTCGTGAGATCCGCGGCAGCCCGGCTCCTTACGGTTCCTTCGGTCTTCGAGAACGCCTCTGCGTCGTAGCGGCCGTCGCCGTTGTCGATGAGGCGCGACTCGCGCCAGAGTCCCTTGCTGCCGTAGGCGAAGTTGTAGACGGCCTCGACGTTGTAGTGGTTGTAGTAGTCGAAATCGGGCGTCGTGCCGGCGTTGTGGAAATGGGTCAGACCGCAGGTCGATTCGTCCTGATCGAGCCATCTGTCGCGGTCTGTGCCGTCGAGGGTGGTGTTGCCTTCGCTTATGTAGCTGTAGACGGCGTCGTCAGCGGCCTCGGATGTGTTGTCGGCATAGTGGCTGACGGCGTAGGTGTAGACGGGAAGCGTTCCGCTGTTTGAAATCTTGTTGTTCGCGGCGTTCCAGCTCACGCGGCTCCAGAAACAGGTCTTGTCGGTACTCATCTCTATGGCCGAGGCCGAAGGATTCAGCGTATAGCTGAGCTCGGGGAAGCTGAATTCGATGTCGAAGACGCGGTCAACCACTGTCTGTTGTAGGCCGGGAATGTCGAGTCGTGGAAGTGGATCCACTTGTCACCATTGTCGGTGTCGTGGATACAGAAGCGGTCGCCGTTGCTCATGACAACGTCGCGTGTGAAGGTCAGCACGTAGTTTCCGTCTTCGATCTCGGTGAACTGAATCTGCTTGTTGTCGCCTGTCGTTGAAATCCCTTTTTCGGTCGCGTAGGCTACTAATGCACTGCTGCCCTGCTTAGAGGCACCTGTCGATGAATCCCAGCAGGCGAGAGTGACTGCGGCGTTCCCTGCCGTAGTCCCCATCAATGCCGTCAAGGTAAATAAAAGTAGTTTTTTCATTTGAATAAATAGATTTAATCAGGTGTGATGCAAATTTACCTTGCTCCATGCGCGCGACAATCCTATAGGCCCGGAATATAGCCTATATAGCAGCTAAGCGGCTGACAGTCAGCCGCAGCATCCCTGATTAATATAGTGGCAATATGCGCCCGTCAGAGCTCTTCACGCAGCCTGTAGCCGTTGCGCAGGGCCTCGAACTCGGCCGTCCGGGCGCGAAGGAGGGCAGTGTCGGCGGCGATGTCGTAAGACGCCGCGGCCTCGGCGAGACTGACTGTTTCGGGCACGCGGTGGACACTTTCCGCTGCTCCGGTCGGAGCCATGCCGAGATAGCGGCGCAGGGCGTCGGCGGCCATAATCGAGGCGCGCATCTTCCCCTGGCGGCTGTAGCCGGCGATATGCGGAGTAGCCACGGCGGCGCGCTCCAGAAGCGCGGCGCTGATATTCGGCTCGTTCTCCCAGCAGTCGATGGCGGCGGCGCCAGCAAGCCCCTTGTCGAGGGCCTCGACGAGGGCAGATGTGTCGACAATGGCGCCGCGGGCGGCGTTGAAGATAGCCGGGCGGCGGCGCAGTGCGGCGAAGAACTCTCGCGAGGCGAGATGGCGGGTGGTGGCGTCGAGCGGAGTATGGAAGGTTATGACATCGGCCTCGCGGGCTATCGTCGCGAGGTCGCAGAATCCTTCGGGGCCTTCGCGCATGGCGCGCGGCGGGTCGTTGACGAGAATACGCAGCCCCATTGCCCTGCCCCAGCGCTCGACGATAGAGCCGACATGGCCGCAGCCGACGATTCCGAGCGTCTGCGCGTCGGGACGCACGGCGGCGAGGGCGGCGAACACCCATTGCGCCACAGCCGGAGCGTTGCAGCCGGGCGCCGACGCCACTGTTATTCCGCGCCGTCGGCAATAGTCGAGATCGATATGGTCGGTGCCGATGGTGGCGGTGGCTATGAAGCGCACCGCGGTGCCGTCGAGCAGCGCGGCGTCGCAGCGTGTGCGTGTCCTGACTATCAGCCCTTCGGCATCGCCTGTAGCATCACGGGTGATAGCCCCGGGGGGCAGAAAAATCGGTTCTACGGGGAGCTCCGCCAGAAGCGGAGCTATATGCGGAATCTTGTTTTCGACAATCAGTTTCATACGGCGGCCATCCATGCAAAAAATCCGACATATACAACCGGCAGCGCCAGAACGAGCAGATAGCTGCGGCGCCGCTCGTAGAGCTTCATGAAATAGTTTGCCTGAAACGCTGTCAGGGCGTTGAGAAGCACGATATAGACCGGCATATTGGTGAAGTCGATCACAGCCATCGCGGCCGTGATGAACGACACCGTCGACAACAGACCGTTCAGGGCGCGCGAACGCGCGTTGAGGCTGTAGATCTTCAGCAGATTTACGATGCCGAGCGCCGAGCCGAGCGCGATGGTGAACCCGACCGTGACCCAGAGCCTGACGATGTCCTCCCCGGCCCATGTCTGGTAGATATTGACGATTTCGGGGCGCCGCAGGCCGCCAATGCCGAGCCATAGCGCCAGGCATATCGCCGGGAGCGGCGCGGCGGCGATGCCCAGAAGCGCCGCCGTCAGGCTGCGCTCGGTGAAGGCGCGCAACTGTATGAGGCCGGCCACGAAGATGACGGCGTAGGCCACGAAGGCATATTGCGTGAACGACGCCACGGCTACGACATAGAAAGCGAGGAAGATTCGGCGCGACAGACGCGGCTCGCTGTAGACCGACATCAGCATCGCCACCGCCGCCAGAACCACGAGCGCCAGCATCGTAGCCCCGGTAAAGGCGGCGACAGCTATCGGAGTGGCGGCCGTCATGACGAGGAAGAAGCCGATAAAGGTCGCCGAATAGTCGCGCACGACGCTGAAGCGCGCGTTGATCCACACCATCAGCATGGCGACTGCCGCCAGACAGGCGAGGTTGACGAAACAACCGGTGGCGGGGCTTCCGGCAAACCACAGGTTGGGCGACGGAAGCAGGAAACTGCGCAAGGCCGTAAGGTCGGGCACGGTCGTGCCGCCGCACTCCCACGCTATCATCGCCACGCCCGCCAGAGCGAGCGCGACGGCAAACGGGGTCGAGCGCAGCGTCGCCGACAGATTGGCCTCACGCGCTGTCATCAGCTCAGGGCAAGGAGGTCGCGGCCTATGTCGCGGCGGAAGTTCTTGTTTTCGAAGCTGACGGCGTCGACGGCCGCATAACTCGCTGCCAGAGCCTCTCCGACGGTCGGGGCTATGGCGCTGCATGCGATAACGCGGCCGCCCGAGGTCACGAGACCGCCGGCCGTGGCGGTCGTGCCGGCGTGGAAGAGTGTCACCCCTTCTGGCAGGCTGTCGGCGATGGCTATCGGCAGTCCCTTGGCATACTTGCCGGGATAGCCGCCGCTGACGGCGATGACCGTGGTGGCCGCCCGCGGGTCGATGTCGACCCTGACGTCGCCGAGATCGCCGCGGGCCGCGGCCTCGAGGGCCGGAAGGAGGTCTGAGGCGATGCGCAGCATGACGACCTCGGTCTCGGGGTCGCCCATGCGGGCGTTATATTCTATAACCATCGGGTCACCCCCGACGTTGATGAGGCCTAAGAAGATGAATCCGCGGTAGTCGATGCCGTCGGCTATGAGACCGTCGACTGTCGGGCGCACGATGCGCTCTTCGACCTTGGCCATGAAGGCGTCGTCGGCGAACACAACGGGGCTGACGGCGCCCATGCCGCCGGTGTTGGGGCCTTTGTCCCCCTCGCCGACACGCTTGTAGTCTTTCGCCACAGGCAGAATCCTGTAGCCTCCGCGGCCGTCGGTCAACACGAAGACCGAACATTCTATCCCGCTCAGAAATTCCTCGACGACAACCGTGGCCGAGGCGTTGCCGAACATTCCCGACAGCATCTCGTCGAGCGAACGGCGCGCCTCTTCGAGATCGTCGATGATGAGCACACCCTTGCCTGCGGCGAGTCCGTCGGCCTTGAGCACGTAGGGAGGCCTGAGCTCGCCGAGGAATGCGCGCCCTTCGGCGGCGGTGGCGGCGGTGAAGCTGCGGTAGCGCGCCGTAGGAACACCGTGGCGCGTCATGAATTCCTTGGCCCATTCCTTGCTACCTTCGAGGCGTGCGCCGTCGGCACCGGGCCCTACGACGAGCACTCCGGGACGCTCCTTGGCGAGGTAGTCGCGCAGACCGGCCACGAGCGGGTCTTCGTTGCCGACAACAACGAGGTCGATAGCGTTGGCGTCGATGGCGCCGGCAACGGCGTCGAAGTCGGTCGGCTTAAGCGCGATGTTAGTGCCGAAGGCGCCGGTGCCTCCGTTGCCGGGAGCTATGAAGAGGTGGCCCATACGCGGGCTCTGCGCCATTTTCCAGGCCAGCGCCGACTCGCGGCCTCCCGATCCGAGCAGAAGCACATTGAGCGGACGCTCGCGCTGTTCGGTCCTGGGATCCTGAGCCACAAACGGATTTTCTTTCAATTCCTGCTTAATGAACGCGCTTGGGTCAACGCGGTATTGTATTGCCATTGTCGTTGTCGGTTTAATGAGGTTATCTGTCGGAATTATTGTCGCTGCCGGGACGTTTCCAGCCGCGGCGCGGACGCATGACGGTCTGGCGGCCGGCGCTGTCGCCGAGCTTCGGCTTGCGCCCGATTATATCCTTGAGGGCATGGGGGTTGCGGCGCTTTGCCAGCGGATTCTCCGATTCTTCGTCGTCGAAGTCGCGGCGCGGCTTTTTCTTGCTTCTTTTAAAGTCTTTAGAACCTTTAAGGTCTTTAAAGTCCTTAAAGTCCTTAAAGCTTTTCTTACGGCGGTCGGCGCGCTTGCGCTCTTCGCGCTCGGCTTTTTCAACCGAAGCTTCGGTGCGGAGCGAGCCGCCCGAGGCGCGGAAACTGTCGTAGTTCCCCTCGAAGATGACATATTCGCGCAACTCGCATTCGAGCGAACCGTTGAGGGTCGGCAGCTTGACGCTCGGCGCAAGCCCTATCTTGTTGAAATAATCGTCGCGGTAGCCGATAATCCAGGCGTGGTAGCCCTTGAACACGTTCTTGAGCTTCGTGCCTAACAGGCCGTAGAGCCCTTCCATATCCTCGACGCGTATGCGCTGTCCGTAGGGCGGGTTCGTGACCATTATTCCGGGAAATCCTTCGTCGGGCGCTTCGGTCCACTGAACGAGCGCCTTACGCTCCAGTTCTATGAAGCGGCCGACTCCGGCGCTCTTTATGTTGCGCTCGGCTATGGCGATGGCGCGCGGATCGACGTCGGCGCCGTAGATCTTGAACGGAATCTCGCGTTCGGCGCTGTCGTCGTTATAGATACTCTCGAAAAGCTCGCGGTCGAAGTCGGGCCACTGCTCGAAAGCGAAGTGGCGGCGGTAGATGCCCGGCATTATGTTGGCGCCTATCAGGGCGGCCTCGACGAGGAATGTTCCCGAACCACACATAGGGTCGACAAGCGGGCAGTCGCCGCGCCATCCGCTGCGCAGAATTATTCCGGCGGCAAGAACCTCGTTGATCGGAGCCTCGGTCGAAGCCACGCGGTAGCCGCGCTTATGGAGCGATTCGCCGCTCGAATCGAGCGACAGCGACACACGCCGTCCGGAGATATGGACGTTCAGCATGACGTCGGCGTCCTGAAGCCTTACGCCCGGACGCACGCCCTCGCCCAGCCGGTCCTGGAAATAGTCGACGATGGCGTCCTTGACCCGGTAGGTCACATAGCGCGAATGGGGAAACTCGTCGCTGTAGACGGTGACATCGATCGAGAAGGTCTTCTCGGGAGTGAGAACCTTGTCCCATTCCTGAGCCTTGACGCGGTCGTAGAGCTCATCGGGGTCTGAGGCCTCGAAGCTGAACAGGGGCTTGAGGATGCGCAGGGCCGTGCGGCAGCACATATTGGCGCGGTAGAGCATCTCGAGATCCCCCTCGAAAGATACCATGCGGCGCCCCGGCTCTACGTTGTCGGCCCCGAGAAGACGGAGCTCTTCGGCGAGAGTGTCTTCAAGACCCTGAAAGGTCTTGGCGAGCATCGCGAATCGTTGTTGTTCGGTTGACATTTATTAGGTGTTTTGGGAGTTTTGGGAGAATTGGGGGCTACTCGCCGAGCAGGTCGGGACGCAGAAGGCGCGTGCGCTCGATAGCCTGCTCGTGGTGCCACTTGTCGATATTGGCCTGATGGCCCGACAGGAGCACTTCGGGAACGCCCCACCCTTTGTATTCGGCCGGACGGGTGTAGACCGGCGGAGCAAGGAGATTGTCCTGGAAAGAATCGCTCAGCGCGCTCTGCTCGTCGCCGAGAGCGCCCGGCAGCAGGCGCACGATGGCGTCGGTGATGACAACGGCGGGAATCTCGCCCCCGGTCAGCACATAGTCGCCAATCGAAATCTCGCGCGTGATGAGGTGGTCGCGGATGCGCTGGTCGACCCCCTTGTAGTGGCCGCAGAGAATTATTATGTTCTCCATCAGCGACAGCCGGTTGGCCAGAGGCTGCGAGAGCACCTCGGCGTCGGGAGCCGTGAAGATGACCTCGTCGTAGTCGCGCTCGGCTTTCAGAGCACTGATGGCGCGGTCGACAGGCTCGATCTGCATGACCATTCCCGCCTCGCCGCCGAAGGGATAGTCGTCGACTTTGCGGTAGCGGTTGGTAGTGTAATCGCGGAGGTTATGAACCTGGATGTCGACGAGCCCGCGACGGCGGGCACGGTCGATGATCGAGCAGCTCAGCGGCGACTCAAGCATCTGGGGCAATACGGTCAATATGTCAATGCGCATGGCGAAAGGTCGTTTTCGACCGCAAAGTTACAAAATTCCCCGAAAATAAAACACGAGAGGGCGCGCCTCGACGGCGCGCCCCCACAAAAACAATATGCAAATGTTCTTAAATCTTATTTCACGAGAAGTTTCGATACTTCGTTGCCCTGACGGCGGATAACGATCTGGCCAGCTACGGGCTCATTGACGCGAACACCCTGGAGGTTGAAGTATTCAACAGGAGCGTTGTTGTTGTCAACAGCTACTTCGTTGATAGCACCTGTGCCACCGAAAGTGATGGTGGTGTTCTTGAAGTAACCGAGTTCCTGACCGTTGCCGAGAAGCCAGCTGAGGTCATCGTAGGTGATGGTCTTGGTGTCGCCGTTTTCAGCGAAGCTGCCTGCAGCTGCGAAGTTGTCGGCAGAGTTCTGAGCATCGCCCCAGTAGATGGCGCTGCCGGCATAATAGAGAGCTACGTTGGGATAGCAGGTAGCGTCCTTGCCGTCGACAATGTTTATGATAGAGCCGCCGCAATCAACAACGCCGTAGGCTGCGTAACCGTTACCGATATTATATTCGACAGGCAGCACATAGCATTCGCCCGAGATATCTTCGTCGCCTTGGTCACCTTCCATAGTTGTGCTGTAGCTGGCGTTGTTCTGATAGTATACGGGATCCATGACGTCGAGACCGATGTCATAAGTCTTGCCCTGAATATCAGCGGCAAGCCAGATGCCGTTGACGGGAGCGGTTGTGCCGTTCCAGTTGAACTGGATGAGTCTCAGGAAATCGCCGTTTGCCGAGCATTCGAACATGGGATCCATTCCGCTTGAATTGCCTTTGTATGCATAAGCGCCGGTCTGATCCATGTCGTAGATAGCGTAACCGCCGATATAAACATCGACCTTACTTCCGTCGGTAAGCTCAACATCGTTCATAACAACCTGACCTTTGGGAATACCCCAGAAGTAGGTAGTTGTGCCGTCGTTATCCTCTAAGGCAACTTTCTCAAGCTTTACGTCTTTGGCAGTCAGATCGGTGAAGAGGCCGTTAAGACCTAAGTCGAGGACATATCCTTCGCCGTCTCTTGTTATTTTGGCAGTGCGGGGGTTGGCCGAGCCGAAGCCATCCTGAAAGTCCATAGCGAACTGGGCAACATACTCGCCGCCGGTGAGTTCGGGAGTTGTTTCATCAGCGCGCGAAGCAACCGACATTGTTTTCATCGAAGTAGCGGTGAGCTGATTCTTCGACTCTGTCAGTTTGATCTGAGGAGCGCTCTTAAAGCTGAGCGGAGAAGCACTTGCACCGACAACTGCTGCGGCTGCCAAAGCGAGAGTAAAGATTTTTTTCATAAATTAACCAATTGTTAGTTAGTGAGTTGATTTAATACTGTAGGCTTTCGGGCCTTATTGTTTGTCGCAAATATAACCGAAATTGATATAAAAGCGAGCGGCAAACCAAAATTTTAACATCATTTCACATTGCATTAAAACCTTGTAACTATTCAGCCAAAGAACCGGTATGCCGGAATGGCTCGCCTTTATCAGACGA
>ENA-UOJJ01003080-UOJJ01003080.1-human-gut-metagenome-genome-assembly--contig:-CS66-NODE-3080-length-18802-cov-7.005494_pt1 | contig 18802 bp, 16 predicted proteins | sample MGYA00242343_ERZ723890 | MGnify/ENA metagenome assembly ERZ723890 | reverse complement strand
ACGCGGAAGGGGCTCGAACCCTCGACCTCCAGCGTGACAGGCTGGCATTCTAACCGACTGAACTACCGCGCCATAATGGTGGGCCTTCAGGGTTTCGAACCCCGGACCGAGCGGTTATGAGCCGCCTGCTCTGACCACTGAGCTAAAGGCCCCTGAAGAACCATCAAAAAAGAAGAAAAATGGTGACCCCGAGGGGAATCGAACCCCTGTTATCGCCGTGAAAGGGCGGTGTCTTGACCTCTTGACCACGGGGCCATAAACGGCTTTGCCTGAAGAAAATGGTCGGAGTGAAGGGATTTGAACCCCCGACCCCATGCTCCCAAAGCACGTGCGCTACCAAGCTGCGCTACACTCCGTAAGCTGTTCTCAAGCACGAGATGTATTATACAGGACATCCGCGCCCGTGTCAACCGTTTTTTTGCATTTTTTTGCACTTTTTTCGTTTTTCTTTTCTCCATCCGCATCTTTTTCTGCTGTTATAAAGGAAAGTTCTCTTTTTCTCTTTTTTTCGATTCATTCTTGACATTGCCCGCTTTGTCTGCTATTCTATCGTATCGTGTGAAAAGTATGAAAAATGTGATTGGAGGGATTCATCTGCCATCAGGTAAACATGTGCTGGGGATGAAAAAAGCCCGCCATATCTTCGGAACGGCAAAAGTCGGCGAACGCGGGCAGATTGTCATTCCCAAAGATGCACGTGAGCTTTACGGCATCCATCCCGGCGATACGCTGCTCATCCTCGGCGACGAGGAAAACGGCATGATTGTCACCAAACCCGACGTGCTCAGCAGTCTCGCCGAACGTATTCTCGATCAAATAGGAAAAGAAGGGGCATATCCATGAGTCAGAATGTTTTCGCTCAGACCGGCGTCTCCGACGCGGTATACAGCTTCGGCGAAGAGGTGCTCGCCGCGCTGCGTCCGCGTTTCGATGAAATCGACCGCGTGGCGGAATATAACCAGGCCAAGGTCATCGCAGCCATGCAGAAAAACAGGGTCAACGTTGCCTGTTTTGCGGGCACAACCGGTTACGGCTATAACGACGTCGGCCGCGACACGCTTGAGCGCGTTTATGCCGACTGCTTCCATACGGAAGCCGCGCTTGTCCGTCCGCAGATCACCTGCGGCACACACGCGCTCACCATCGCCCTGAGTGCCAACCTGCTGCCAGGCGACGAGTTGCTCTCCCCCGTCGGCCGCCCGTATGACACGCTCGAAGAGGTCATCGGCATCCGCGAAAGCGCCTGCTCCCTCAAGGAATACGGCGTGAGCTATGCCGAAGTACCGCTCAAAGCCGACGGTTCGATCGATTACGACGGCGTTCGCGCCGCCATTAACGAGCGCACCAAACTGGTCACCATTCAGCGCAGCAAGGGCTACGCCACCCGCCCGACGCTCTCCGTCAAGCAGATCGGCGAGCTGATCGCGTTTGTCAAATCCATCCGTTCAAACATCATCTGCATGGTCGATAACTGCTACGGCGAGTTTGTGGAGACCATCGAGCCCAGCGACGTCGGCGCGGATATGATCGTCGGTTCGCTGATTAAAAATCCCGGCGGCGGTCTCGCGCCCATCGGTGGCTATATCTGCGGCACGAAAGCCTGTGTGGATCGCTGTGCCTATCGCCTTTCCGCGCCCGGTCTGGGTCAGGAAGTCGGCGCCAACCTCGGCCTGATGACAGCGCTCTATCAGGGCTTCTTCCTCGCGCCGACGGTCGTCTCCGGCGCGCTCAAGGGCGCTATTTTCGCCGCGAACATCTATGAAAAGCTTGGCTACCGCGTCGTGCCCAATTCCACCGAATCCCGCCACGATATCATTCAGGCGGTCGAGCTGGGCAGCGAAGAAGCGATGATCGCCTTCTGCCGCGGCATTCAGGCCGCCGCACCGGTGGACAGCTATGTTTCCCCTATTCCCGGCGACATGCCCGGTTATGACAGCCAGGTCATCATGGCGGCCGGCGCGTTTGTGCAGGGTTCTTCCATCGAACTTTCCGCCGACGGTCCGATCCGCCCGCCGTATGCCGTCTATTTCCAGGGCGGCCTGACGTGGGTGCATGCCAAGCTCGGCATCCTGATGAGCCTGCAAAAGATGGTCGAAGCCGGATTGGTCAATCTGTAAATTCAAATTAAAAGCACTTGAAAGGATGCAAACACATGTGGTTCTGGTTTTCCGTGATTGCGCTGCTCTGCTGGAGCGGCTCTGACCTGTTTTCCAAGATTGGCTGCCGCGAGGCCAACGACAAAACCGCGCACCTGAAGATGGTCATGGCGGTCGGCATTGTGATGGGTCTGCACGCCTGTTTTGAGATCTTCGTAAACGGCGTAGAGATCAACATGCAGATCATTATGACCTATCTGCCCGTCTCCCTGCTCTACATCCTCTCGATGGCGATGGGCTATATCGGTCTGCGCTACATCGAGCTGTCCATCTCTTCCCCGATCTGTAATTCTTCCGGCGCGCTGGTGGCCATCGCTACGATCGCCATGAGCGGCATCGGCGACATGAATGCGTGGCAGCTGGCCGCCATCGCGCTGGTGGCCGTCGGCGTGGTTGCGTTGGGCGTCACCGAGGCCACGGAAGACGACGAGCTGCGTGCGGCCCGTCAGCAGGCGAGCAATCACAAGTATGCCAAGTCCCTGCTGGCGCTGCTTCTCCCGATTGCCTACTGCATCCTGGATGCGGCGGGCACGTTTGCGGACAGCCTTGTGCTTGAAACCCTGAGCGAGGATTCCGCCAACGTCGCTTACGAACTGACCTTCCTTGTTGCGGGCCTGCTCTGCGGCGCATATGTGCTCTTCGTCAAGCACGAGAAGCTGACCCCGCGCACCGAAGCGCCGAAGTACGTGGGCGCTGTCTGCGAAACCATCGGCCAGTTCTTCTATATCTATGCTCTGGCGGATAGCGCGCACGTCGCCATGAGCGCCCCGATCATCTCCTCCTACTGCGCCGCGTCCGTGCTCTGGAGCCGTATTTTCCTCAAGGAAAAGCTGAGCGTCAAGCACTACATCTCCATCCTGATGGTGTTTATCGGTATCGTCATCATGGGCGTGTTCGACATGTAAGCGCATCTTTCCGAGAGCGTCGTTTCGGCGCTCTTTTCTTTTTGTCCATCTTCTGTTATACTCGAACTGAGCCCGCCTGCATTTCCGCCGCAGTCCATAAAGCTTCAAAGCCTTTTATACCCGCAGGCGCCTTTAATCCTTTCCTATCCGTAAAAAAACAAAGGAGAACCGTCTATGGCCTCAAGTCCCAAACTGGTGCAGTACATTGCCGATCAGCTCTCGCCCTGCGGCATAATCACATTCAAAAAGATGTTTGGCGAATACGATCTGTATTTAAACGGAAAAATGTTTGCTTCCGTCTGCGACGACACGCTCTTTGTAAAACCGACAAAAGCCGGGCGCGCGCTCGTTCCAGATTGCCTGCTGGCCCCGCCCTATCCCGGCGCAAAAGACTGCCTGCTCATCGAAAACGTGGATAACCGCGACCTGCTCTGTGCGCTGGCCGCAGCAACCTGTGATGAACTGCCCTCGCCCAAACCGAAGAAAAAGATTTCAAAATGACGGAACCTTTCCTTTTTTCCGATCGTCTAAAGGGTGTACGAAATAAAAACGAACGTACAATCCGGTTAAACCCAACGATTGAAAGGAAGATTCATCATGAAAAAGTTTTTTGCTCTTCTGGCGCTTGCCGCCCTGCTGCTGACTGCCTTCGCGTTTCCCGTGCTGGCCGAGGAGCCGATTCTCGGCGGCTGGAGCGCTTACACCGACAACCCGACCGAGATTCCCACCGAAGCGCTGGACGCGCTGAATGCGGCGCTGGATGGCCTTGTGGGCTGCGTTTACAAGCCGATTGCGCTGCTGGGCACGCAGATTGTCGCGGGCACAAATTACTGCTTTCTGTGTGAAACGACCGTCGTCGTACCGGACGCGCAGCCTGGCTATGCGCTGGTGTATGTTTTTGACGGTCTTGAAGGCGAGCATGAGCTTCTGCGCGTTCAGGAAATCGAGTTCTCCGCGTTCGAGTAAACGTTGGGCTGCCGCCCAAACCCGCTTGAGGAACACAGTTTCTCAGACGCCTTCCTTCGCTTCGCGCTTACAATTCGTCTGATTTGCGTATAACAAATCGCCCATGATTGGATTTCATCCAAACATGGGCGATTTTTCAGTTAGATTTTATGCTCCACATGCAGCAAATGATGTGATTTGTGGGAACACGGCTTTTCCAGATAGGTTTCATAGAGCCGGTTAACCTCCGGGTTTTCGTGACTGAAACGAATCGGTTTCTTCTTGTCGATGGCGTAAAGCACGGGCGCGCGTTTTTCGGCAAACTCCTGCCCATCGTGAATCGGCTGTCCGCCGCCGCCGACGCAGCCGCCCGGACAGGCCATAACCTCCACAAAGTCATATTGCGCTTCGCCGCGCTCAACCGCCGCAATCAGCTTGCGCACGTTGCCCAACCCGTGAACCACCGCCGCGCGCACCACAGCGCCGCCGATGTTAAACTCCGCTTCTTTCCAAGGCTTCATGCCGCGCACCTCGCGGAACACATCCGGGCCGGGGTTTTTGCCCGTCACCAGCTTGAAGGCCGTGCGCAGCGCTGCTTCCATCACGCCGCCGGTCGCGCCGAAGATCACGCCTGCACCCGTGTATTCCCCCAGCGGCGAATCGTATTCGCTCTCCGGCACGGCGCTCGGATCGATGGCCTCCGCGCGAATCATGCGCGCCAGCTCACGCGTGGTCAGCACGTAATCCACGTCCTGCCCTGTGCCCGCGCTGTCCATGCCCGGCCATGTGTATTCGTCCTTCTTCGCCACGCACGGCATGATCGACACACAGCAGATTTTCGCCGGATCGATGTCCATTTTCTCCGCGAAATAGGTCTTGGTGATCGCGCCGAACATCTGCTGGGGCGATTTGCAGGTGGAAATGTTGCCCAGCAGTTCCGGCGCCTGCGTCTTAACGAAGCGCATCCAGCCGGGGCAGCAGCTGGTGAACATCGGCATCGGCGCGCTGCCCGGATGGGTAAAACGCTCGATGAACTCCGTGCCCTCCTCCATGATCGTCAAGTCAGCCGCGAAATTCGTGTCAAAAACATATTCCACGCCCATATGACGCAGAATCGTCGCCAGCCGCTTTTCCGTCGCGACTTCCGGCGGCAGGCCGAATTGCTCGCCCCATGCCGCGCGCACAGCGGGCGCAACCTGCACCACCGTCACCGTGTCCGGATTGTGCAGCGCTTCGAGTACCTTGTCCGTATCGTCGCGCTCACGAAGCGCCGCCACCGGGCAATGCGTGACGCACTGGCCGCACAGCGAGCAATCCGCCGCCTCAATCTTGCGTCCGTTGGCGACGTTGACGGTCGTGCGGCTGCCCGTGCCCATCACGTCCCACACGCCGAGATTCTGCACCTTGTCGCAGATCTGAATGCAGCGCATGCACTTGATGCACTTCGCGTTGTCGCGGATCAGCGGAAAATCCATGTTCCAGCCGCTTGTCTCCGGCTTTTCGCCGTAAGGATTGCCGATGCAGCCCATGTCGTTGGCCAGCTGTTGAAGCGAACAATTGCCGCTCCGCACGCAGACCGCGCAGCGGCAGTCATGCTGGGAGAGAATCAGCTGCACATTCGTCCGACGCGCCTGACGCACGCGGGGCGAGTTGGTGTGGATGACCATGCCCTCCGTCACCGTATTGTTGCAGGAGGTCAACAGGCGCTCATGCCCGTCCACCTCCACCAGACACACGCGGCAGGCCGCGATTTCGTTGATATCCTTCAAATAGCACAGCCGCGGAATGCGCACGCCGACCGCCGCCGCCGCGTCCATGATGGTGGTGTTTTCTTCTACGCTCACGCGCACGCCGTCGATTGTCACGTTTACCATATCGCCGCTCTGCCTCCTTTGAAAATGCCGTATCCGTAGTGATCGCAGCGCAGACAACGCCCACACTCCTGCGCGGCTTCCTGCGCAGTCATGCCGCATTCGATATGCTCAAAGTTGTCCTTGCGCTCCTGTGCATCCTTTTCGCCGAGGTTGACACGCGCACAGTGGTGCTTATCCTCCGAAATGGCCGCCGGAATATCCACATCCACGGAAATCAGGTGGTTGAATCCGAGATAATTGTCGATGTTGGCCGCCGCGACCTTGCCCGCCGCAATCGCGCGGATGACGGTTGCCGGGCCGGTTACGCAGTCGCCGCCCGCGAATACGCCCGGCAGATCGGAAACCATGCCGTCCGGCAGAGCCGCGAGGTTGCCGCGCTTGACGGACATGCCCGCCTGCTCAAAGTGTCTCGTCTCGATGCCCTGGCCGATAGCGACGACCACCACATCCGCCGCGATGCGCACCGGCTCTTTCGCCGCCGCAGAGACCTTTGCGCGTCCCCACGCGTCGATTTTGCCGATGATCTGCGGCTGCGCCCATAGCGCGCAGGCATTGCCGTTTTCGTCCGCCTCAATGCGGAGCGGCGCATGCAGCTGCATCAGTCCGCAGCCTTCCTCCAGCGCGCCGTCCACTTCTTCGGGCAGAGCGGTCATATCCTCTTTGCGGCGGCGGTAAACGATCTTGGCTTCGCTCGCGCCCAGTCTGAGCGACGAACGCACGCAGTCCATCGCCACGTTGCCGCCGCCGATGACAACCACGCGTTTGCCCGTGAAATCCGGCGGATTGTCGCTGCCGATGGAGCCGAGCAGATCGACCGCCGAATAGACGTTCTTGCTCTCTTCGCCCTCGATCCCCACCTTTTTGTCGCTCTGCGCGCCAATGGAGACATACACCGCGTCGTATTGCCTGCGCAAGTCGTCAATCGTGAGGCTTTCCCCGATTTTGGTGTTGTATTTGATTTCAACGCCCGTGGAAAGGATGCAGTCGATATCCTCCTGCAAGCGTTCACGCGGGAAACGATAGTTTGGTATGCCGTAGCGCAGCATGCCGCCCAGCTTGGGCCGCAGTTCAAAAACAGTGCAGCTATGTCCCATCAGCTGGAGATAATACGCCGCGCTCAGGCCGCTCGGCCCGCCGCCGACGATCGCGACGCGCTTGCCCGTGCTCGGCCCGCAGACGGGAGCGGGCACAACGCCCGCGTTATCCACCGCATAGCGCTTGAGTCCACGAATGTTGACCGAGGAATCCAGCATGTTGCGGCGGCAGCGCGCCTCGCACGGATGCTCGCAGATGAGCGCACAGGCCGTCGGAAACGGATTATCCTTGCGGATCAGGCGCACCGCGTCGGCGCAGCGCCCTTCGCGGATGAGCGCGATGTAGCCCGGAATATCCACGCCTGCCGGGCACAGCGCCACGCAGGGCACGGGCTGGTTGATGTGGTAGGTGCAGTTGCCCGTCTGGATATGGGCGACGTATTCGTCTCTGAACCCGTCCAGACCGCGCAGCACCATCCGCGCCGCTTCCGTGCCGATGGCACAGTCCGCCGAAATCTCGATGTCCTTCGCCAGCCGCTCGATTTCACCAAGCGTTGCCATTGTCGCGCGTCCGTCAAGCACATCTTCCAGATACGTCGCCAGCTGTCCCAATCCGATGCGGCAGGGCACGCATTTTCCACAGGTCTGCGCATGGCAGAGCCGAAGGAAGTTCAGCGCCAGATCCACCGGGCAGATGCCGGGCGGGCTGGCTACAATGCGGCGTTCCAGATCCTTATACAGACGCTCTACGGTCTGAACCGCCTCGTTCTCGATTGCAATTTTGAGTCTGCTCATATCACGCCTCCATGTTTCTTCGTGAAAGTCGCACAAATATGTCTTTTTATACAGTAACAGATGGAAGTGCAATTAGTCAATACTAACAAATATCGAAACGGAGAATCGAGCTGTGCTTATACTGCGATTTACAAATCTTCAAAGTTTCGCACTCGCAGATGATTTTTGTGTAATTCCTGATAAAACAAAAAAGAAACGCGGCCGTCAAGCCGCGCTCCCACTTGCATTTTGAATTATCTTCTTCTGCGCAGCATCATCAGCCCGCCTGCGCACAGGGTCAGCGCCGCCAGCCAGAGCATCGGCTCTGCGCCGTCGCCCGTCTTGGGCAGATTTGTCGGGTTCGGCACAGCCGTGGGTGTCGCCGTCGGGGTTGCCGTAGGCGTGGTTGTCGGGGTTGCCGTAGGCGTAGCTGTCGGGGTTGCCGTCGGCGTGGCCGTCGGGGTTGCCGTAGGCGTGGCTGTCGGGGTTGCCGTAGGCGTAGCTGTCGGGGTTGCCGTAGGCGTAGCTGTCGGGGTCGGCGTGGCGTTCTTCGTCCATCGCGCATACTGGGTGACAGCCTGCGTAATCACGCTGTCAGCGCTAAGCGCGTCGCCGCCCTCCGGCGCGGTGTACCAGCCGGCGAAGGTATATCCTTCCGCTTTCAGATTGCCGGGGAATTTCGCGCCGATTTTCTCGCCCGTTTCGATGCTGACGCTTTGGCGCGTGCCGTTCAGCGCATCCACGAAGGTCACATCCGCATAAACGGGCGTATACGCCGCGATCAGATATACGTTTTCCGTCTCCCGGCCGTCATACGGTTGGCTGTTCGTCTGCGCGTTGTAGCGCGAGTGAGGTTTATCCCAATACCAGCCGTTTACGGTTTTGCCTTTATACTGCCCTTCCGGCGTACCTACCGCGGCAAGATTGCCGGTGATGAACACCAAATCCGCGCCGCCCTCCGTCGCCGTGTTGCCGCAGAGCGCGCCGCCGGTGCGGTTGAATGCAGCCCCTGAAGCAGCGCGCTTTGCTGCCCTGAACGGGGGAATCGTCGGTTCGGCAACAACCCGCCTAAATTCAATGTACACGCCTCCGCCGATCTTCGCGCTGTTTTTCTCAATCGTTCCGCCTGTCAGATTGACCTCGTTGCTGCCGCTGTCAACATAGGAAAAAATAGCGCCGCCATTTTCATCCGCCTTGCATCTGGAAATGGTTCCGTCATCCATTTGAACGACCGAGTAGCTGCCGAGATATATGCCTCCGCCGTTTTGAGCCGTGCAATTCAAAATCCTGCCGCCATTCATCTGAAGTTTGGCGCTGGACAGTTCGATAGCGCCGCCATTTCCGCTCGTCCGGGCATTCTGTATGAGCGCCCCGTCTCCCAGCGTCAGCGTAACACCCCCGTTGTCCTCAACAACGACCAATGGATAGCTCCGCTGAAGCTCGCCGCCGTCGATCGTGATGTGCTCAAATATCGCCGAATTGATGAGCCGTATGCGCGCATTTGAATCGAGTTTGACCGTTTTTCCCCCGCCGTCCAGCGTTAAATCTTCATCGATTACAATGGTTTGGGTCACGATGATCTCTTCGTCGTTCCCTGCCAGCGCGGTTTGCAGCTCCTCAAGCGTGTCGACTTTGACCTGCGCCGACGCCGTTTCGACGAAAAACAGTATGACCAGCAGCGCGATTGAAACAAACAGCATCTTTCCCCGCATATTCTTTCCTCCCGAAACCGCATCCATAAACGATATATGCAAATTATAGCACGTTTGTTTTTTATTTGCAATTCCCTTTTCTGTTCAGTTTTTGCAACAAAAAGGCGCTGCCAAACCCACTTTGGGATTCAGGCAGCGCTTTGATCTGTTTATTCCACACCCGCTTTGACGCCGGATGCCTCAATCTGTTTGCGAATGTCGTACATCTGCTTGTCCGTCCGTGCGACGACCTCCGCGCAGTCTTGCAGTTGTTTGGCAATCGCGTCTGCCGTCTCGGCGGGAATATCCTTCTTGTAGCGCAGTTTGTGTTCCAAACTTGCCCAGAAATCCATCGCAATCGTTCGCAGCTGCACCTCCACGCGCATGTACCGCTTTTCGTTGGAGAGAAAAATCGGCACTTCCACAATCATATGCAGGCTGCGATAGCCGCTCTCTTTCGGGTTTTTGATGTAGTCCTTCGTCTGAACGACGTAGATGTCATCCTGCACGGCCAGCATGTCCGCCAGTTTGTAAATATCGTCCACAAACGAGCAGATGACGCGAACGCCCGCGATATCGTTCAGATTCTTTTCAATCGCGTCCACCGAAATCGGCAGGCCGAGGCGGTTCATCTTTTCATAAATGCTTCTCGGCTTTTTGAGACGCGTTTCAATGCTCTCAATCGGGTTGCGGTCGAATTTGTTGGAGAATTCGATGTTCAGCACCTTAAACTTGGTTTCCATTTCGAGCATCGCGCTGGAATAATAGCTCATCAGCCGCAGATACTCGCGCCCCTGAGATTGCAGTTCCACAAATAAGATATCCGCCGTCAGACCCGGCGCAAATTTAACCTCTTTGATTTCTTCCATCGTCGATTAAAACTCCTTTGACAGTCTGTCGCCCGCACTTTTTCTATTGTACACGACATGGCGGAAAAAAGCAATTTATTTATTTTAACCAGCTTCATTCCGCTCAATTTGGCGGATATGGAAAAAGTTAAACTCCTTCCGCCGCAACAAAGCTGCGGCGGAAGGAGTTCGTCGTCTTACATCAGCTTCAACCCCTCGACATTTCTGCCGACGGCGGACGCGGAGAACGGCTTGCTGAACATCTCGTGCGCGGCTCGCTCCACATCCTCTTTCGTCACAGCCTCAATCTTGCGGATCACGTCCTGCGGATCGACGGCGCGGCCGCGGAGCAGCTTGCTTCGGCCAATGGCGCTCATGCGGGACGAGCTGCTTTCCAGCCCCAGCACATAGCTGACCTTGAGCTGCTCTTTCGCCATGTCAAATTCCTCCTGCGTCACGCCGCCGTCGCGAAGCAGGCGAATCTGGTTATGCAGCTCGTCGGCAACCTTCTGCGCCGTTTCCGGCGACGTACCCGCGTAAACGGTGAACGTGCCGCAGTTGGTATACGTGCTCGGAAAGCTGTACACGGAGTACGCCGCGCCCATCTCCTCACGAATGCGCTGGAACAGGCGGGAAGACATGCCGCCGCCGAACAGGTTGTTCATCACGCTGATGGGATACAGCGCGTCGTTGTCCTGCTCCACGCCGGGGAATGCCAGACACATGTGCACCTGCTCGATATCCTTTTTGCGCGTCAGCATGCGCGGCTTCGTGCTCTCCACCGGCGCAGGGATATGCGTTTCCCCTTCCGCGTGCCAGCCGCCCAGCAGCCGCTCGGCCATGTCGCGGAACTGCGTCCTATCGAATTGGCCTGCAATCGCCAACACGGTGTTATCCGGCCGATAATGCTTCTTTTTGAACGTAAGCAGCGCTTCACGGCCGATGGATGCAATCTGGTCGTGCGAACCGAGAATCGGACGAGCCAGCGGATGCTCCCCGAAATAGGCTTCCGCCAGCAGATCGTAAACCAAATCCTCCGGCGTATCCTCGCACATCGCGATCTCTTCCAGAATAACGCCGCGCTCTTTTTCAAATTCCGCTTCATCCACACGCGCGTTGAGCAGCATGTCGCAAAGCAGATCCATCGCGCGCGGCAGGTGCTCGGCAATCACCTTCGCATAGTAGCAGGTGCATTCCTTTGCCGTGAACGCGTTCACCTGACCGCCCAGCGCGTCCATTTCCACGGCAATCTGCTTCGTCGTGCGGTTTTCGGTGCTCTTAAAAAGAATGTGCTCTACAAAGTGCGACAGACCGTTTTCCTCCGCACTTTCATACATCGATCCCGCGCCGATCCACAGACCGACGCTGACGGACGGATAATTTTCAATGGGCTCGGCGACGACCCGCAGGCCGTTTGAAAGCACAAATTCTTCGCACATGCGCTTTGTCCCTCCGATCATAGTTTCTCCTATTCTTCTCTTTTATTTTGAGATTATACAGAGAGGAACCGTGTGGGGCTCTGTCCCACACCCTGCCAAGAACCTCAGGTTTCTGGTGGTGTTTGGGGCACACCCCCACACGTTTCCCCTCACCATAAGAAAGGGCGCGCAAGCCTTTCGACTTGAGCGCCCGTTTGTTGCTTAGCGGCGGTTCGCATCGCGGCGCGGCGGGCGCTGGCCCGGGGCGCTGCGGCGCGGCATCTCCGTGTTGTCATACTCGATGTCGTTGCGGATCAGGTTAATGCGACCCTGAGAGTCGATCTCCGCGACCTTCACCTCAAGCTCGTCGCCGATCTTCACAACGTCCTCGCACTTCTCCACGCGGCCCTTCGCCAGCTTGGAGATATGCACCATACCGTCCTTGCCCGGCAGCAGCTCGACAAACACGCCGAAATTCATCATGCGGACAACCTTGCCCGTGTAAACCTCGCCGACCTCGATGTCCTTGGCAATGCCCTCGATGATCCGGCGCGCCTTCGCGGCGGCAGCCTCGTCCGGCGTGGCGATATACACACTGCCGTCGTCGTCGATATCGATCTTCACGCCCGTCTCGTCGATGATCTTGTTGATCATCTTTCCGCCCGGTCCGATGACCTCGCGGATCTTGTCCGGATTGATGGTGAAGCGGACGATCTTCGGCGCATAGGCGCTCAGGTGCTCACGCGGCTGCGGCAGCACTTCGAGCATCTTGCCCAGGATGAACAGGCGGCCATCCAGCGCCTGAGACAGCGCCTGACGCAGAATCGCCTCGTCAATGCCCTTGATCTTGATATCCATCTGGATGGCGGTGATGCCGTTCATCGTGCCCGCAACCTTGAAATCCATGTCGCCGAGGAAGTCCTCAAGGCCCTGAATATCGGTCAGCACGGCCACCTTGTCGCTGTGGGTATCCTTAATCAGACCCATGGCCACACCGGCAACCGGCGCCTTGATCGGCACGCCCGCATCCATCAGCGCCAGCGTAGAACCGCAGACGGAAGCCTGAGACGTGGAGCCGTTGGAGGACAGCACCTCGCTGACCACGCGGATCGCATACGGGAACTCGTCCACGGACGGGATCACCGGCTCAAGCGCACGCTTGGCCAGCGCGCCATGGCCGATTTCGCGGCGGCCGGGGCTCTTGAGACGGCCGGCCTCGCCGGTGGAATACGGCGGCATGTTGTAGTTGTGCATGTAGCGCTCGCTGGTCTCCGTGCCGAGACCCTCGATCACCTGCGCTTCGCTCACGGGCGCAAGCGTCGCGATGGAGAGCACCTGCGTTTCGCCGCGGGTGAACACGCCGGAACCATGCACGCGCGGCAGGACGCCGGTTTCGCACCAGATCGGACGAATCTGGGTCAGGCTGCGGCCATCCGGGCGAACGCCCTTTTCCAGAATCTTGGTGCGCATGATCTCCTTGTTCAGGTAATACAGCGCGTCATCGACTTCATTCAGGCGGCCCTCGAAACGCTCGGCATACAGCTCGTGCGCCTCCTGCTTCACCTGCTCCTCGCGCGCGCTGCGTTCGTGACGGTCAAACGCCTCAAACGCCCATGCACAGCGGTCGAAGAAGTCCGCGCGAACGGCAGCCTTCACGTCTTCGCCCGTCTCGGCGACCGGGAAGACGCGCTTTTCCTTGCCGATTTCAGCGACAATCTGCTTCTGGAAAGCAACCAGCTTCTTGATCTCCTCGTGACCGGTGAGAATCGCGCGGAGCATGTCCGCTTCGCTGATCTCCTTCGCGCCCGCCTCGACCATCAGCACGGCTTCATCCGTACCGGCGACCGTCAGGCTCAGCTTGGAAACCGCGCGCTGCTCCTGATTCGGATTGATGACGATTTCGCCATCGACCAGCCCGACGGAAACGCCGCCGATCGGGCCCGCCCACGGAATGTCGCTGACCGCAATCGCGGCGGAAGCGCCGATCATCGCGGGGATATCCGGCGGCACGTCCTGCTCGACGGAAAGCACCGTCGCCACAACCTGCACGTCGTTGCGCATGCCCTTATTGAACAGCGGGCGCAGCGGGCGGTCGATCAGACGGGAGGTCAGCGTCGCCTTTTCGGAGGGACGGCCTTCGCGCTTGATGAAACCGCCGGGGATTTTGCCCACGGAATACATCTTTTCTTCAAAGTCAACGCTCAGCGGGAAAAAATCCTGACCTTCGCGCGGCGTGTCGCTCGCCGTCGCATTGACCATGACCACCGTATCGCCCAGTCGAACGATCACCGATCCGTTAGCCTGACCGCAGTACTTGCCAAATTCCATGACCAGCGGGCGGCCCGCCAGTTCTGTGGTATACGTCTTGACCATCGGGTGGAATCTCCTTTCAAAATACCTGCCTGCCAACACTTCTTTTTCAGACGCGAACCCTCGCCGCCTGATATACAAAACCGACTTCAGCGTTCGGTTTCGTTTCATAAAGAACGAAAAAGGCCGCCGCTTGGGGCGACAAAAACTGTCTCCCAAACGACGGTCATCTGGGACAAAGCCCTTTTCGTGAACGAAGCAGAGGAATTACTTGCGCAGACCCAGCTTCGCAACCAGCGCACGATAGCGCTCGATGTCGATGCGCTTGAGGTACTCCAGCATGCTGCGGCGCTGACCGACCATCAGCAGCAGACCACGGTGGGAATGATGATCCTTCGCGTGGGTCTTGAGATGCTCGTTCAGGTGGTTGATGCGCGCGGTCAGCAGAGCGATCTGCACCTCAGGGGAGCCAGTGTCGCCCTCGTGACGGGCATATTCCTTGATGATTGCTTCCTTCGTCGCCTTATCCATGATAAAAACCCTCCAAATAATATGATGTGCCAATCGCCGCCCGCATAGAAAAACGTTTGGAGAACGCGATCATCTGCGCGTGCGGTTCAGACCGAAAGATATTGTAACACGGAAGTTCCGCTTTGTAAACAGAACTTCCGTGGTTTTTATGATTTTTTCGTCTTTTTAGAAATCCCGCTCAAAATACGCCCGCACCTGCTCGCGGTTTTTCATCACTTCGGCGCGCAGCTGTTCCAGCGAATCAAACTTCTTCTCGCTGCGCACAAAGCTGCACAGCAAAAGCCGCATGTGGCGATCATACAGCGCGCCGCCGTCGTAATCCAGCAGATTGGCCTCGATGGTCGGCGGGCCGCCCGGCGCGGTCGGGTGCGTGCCGACGTTCACCGCCGCAATATACCACGCTTCATCGACATAGGCGCGCGCCGCGTAAACGCCTTTCGGCGGAATCGCCTTTTTCTTGGGCCAAAGCAGGTTCGCCGTCGGGAAATCGAGCCTGCTCCCCAGCTGTTTGCCCCGCTGAATCACGCCGCAGATGGCGTAAGGGCGGCCCAGCAGCCTGGCGGCTTCCTCCATGTTTCCCTGCGCCACGGCGGCACGCACGCGCGTAGAGGAAACCGGCAGACCGCCGATCTGCACCTCGTCCACAACGTGCGTCTCAAAGCCGTATTGTTCGCCAAAACGTCGCATATCCGCCGCCTTGCCCGCGCCCATTTTGCCGAAAGAATAATTGAAACCGATGACTACGTGTTTCGGATGCAGCGCGCTCACAAACGCCTGCACGAATTCTTCCGGCGACTGCGCGGCATACGCCCGGTCAAACGGGCGAAGCACCGCCGCGTCAATCCCCAGCTGGGCGATCGAACGGATTTTTTCCGAGCGGGTTTCCAGCTGCGGCGGCACCCTGTCCGGCGCATAGGTCGCCATCGGATGGGACGAAAACGTGTAAACCACGCTTTTCAAATCATACAGAGCCGCCAGCTCGTTGGCCTTGCGCATCAACTGCGCATGTCCCTCGTGTACGCCGTCGAACATGCCGAAGGCGACCGCCGTCTCCCCGCCGCGCCACTGACGCTCATGTGTCAAGAGTATCATGTTTTATAAGCTCCACAAACGATCAATCGCGCGTCCTTATTCCAGGAGCATCGCGTCAAATTTCAGATTTTCCCCTTCAAAGCGGCCAATTCCGCAGAACTGCCCGTTCAGATACAGCCGCGTCGGTTTTCCCGGCTGAATATCGCCGATCAATTCGCGCCGCGTCAGCTTGTTTCCGTTGCGCACAAAGCGCTCTGCCTTCGGCTGCACATCGAGCCGCGGCAAATGGCCCAGCGGCTTGTCCATCGCCACCAGCAGCGGCGTCAAATCCTCCGCCGCGTCAATTTCTTCAATCGTGTGCGCCTCGTCCAGCGTAAACATGCCCGTCTGCGTGCGCAGAAGCACGCCCATGTGCGCTTTCGTTCCCAGCGCTTCGCCGATATCGTTGCACAGGGTTCGGATGTACGTGCCCCGTCCGCAGCGGATTTGCAGGATGAAACTGCCGTCCTCATTTTCATGCAGCACGTCGATGGCATACACCTGCGTCGGCCTCGGCTCGACCTTCACGTCAATCCCCTGCCGCGCCAAATCGCAGAGCTTCTGCCCATCCCGCTTGAGCGCGGAATACATCGGCGGAATCTGCGCGATATCGCCGATAAACCACGGCAAAACCGCTTCAAGCTGCGCCCGCGTCGCCCGCGCGCCCCCGCCTGAGACGATTGCCCCATGCGCGTCCTGCGTATCGGTGGCATAGCCCGGCTTGAGCTGGGCGACATAGGTCTTTTCCTTCTCCACCAGATAGTCAAACAGCCGCGCCGCGCGCCCGATCATCAGCGGCAGAACGCCGGAAGCCTCCGGATCGAGCGTGCCCGCATGACCAACCTTCGCGCCCCTGCCCAGCTTGCGCCGGACGCGGACAACCACATCGCTTGAGGTCATTCCCGGCGGCTTGAGCACGCAGAGAAAGCCATTCATATGCGCCCCTCCGGACGCGGCGTCTTGTCCAGCTTGTCTTTCATCGCGGCCAGCACCTGATCCAGCGCTTCGTGCAGCGGCGCATGAATCGTGCAGCCCGCCGCCTGCGCATGTCCGCCGCCGCCGAAGAGCACGGCAATATCGTTCACCGTATCCGGCTCCACCGCACGCAGGGACATCTTGATGCCGTCATCGCGCTCGGAAGCCAGCACTGCCATGCGAACGCCTTCCACTTCCAGCGCCTTGTTCACCAGTCCGTCTGCCTGCCCGAAGGTGCAGCCGGTCTCCTCAAAATCGTGCTTGTCAAAATCGATCACGCCGACCTGACCGTCGAACATGAAACGCAGCTTGTTGTAGGCAATGCGGGTCAGCTTCACGCGGTTCATCGGCTGGGTGCGGTACAGTCTGCGCGTCATCGCGGAGATATCCACGCCCAGCTTGAGCAGCTCACCTGCGGCAATCAGCGTTGCCGGAGACGTCGCCGGATACTGGAAATGGCCGGTATCGGTGCTCATGCCTGTCAGCAGGCACATGCCCATGTCCTTTGTCATCTCCACGCCGAGACCGAGAATCGCCTCATATGCCAGCAGACAGCAGGCAGATTCGCCTCCGCGGATGAAGTTCGCCTGTCCATAAGCCGGATTTGTCGCGTGATGATCGATCACCATGCGGAAGCCTGCCGCGTCAAACACGGCTTCGCTCTTGCCCAGCAGCGAACGGTCGCTCACATCCACGGCAATCGCCGTGTCGTAATCCGCGCCGTTCACGTTTTCCGGGCGAAGGACGTTTTCGCTGCCCGGCAGATACTTCAAATTGTCCGGCACATCGCCGTCACAAATCACATTGACCTGCTTACCCAGCACAAAAAAAGCAAGGCGAAGCGCCAGCGTAGAACCCAAAGTGTCCCCATCCGGGGAAACATGGGCCAGCAGCGCCACGCGCTTCGCCTGGTGGGCATGGCACAGCCAATCCTCAAATTCCCGCTTTCCCTGCGTCATCGGATCGACTCTCCTCCGTCTTTCTCACCTGATTGATGAGGCTTGCGATATGCACACCGTATTCAATCGTCGTGTCCAGTTCAAAAACCAGCTCCGGCGTATAGCGAAGCTGCACGCGCCGCCCAAGGTTGTGGCGGATAAAGCCCGCCGCCGTCTTGAGCGCCTTCATCATCGGCGCGCGTTTTTCTTCTTCATAGATGCTCACATAGACCTTCGCATACCGAAGATCGCGCGTCACATCCACATGCGTGATGGAAAACATGCAGTCCGTCCGCGGATCAGAAACATCCTCGCGGATGATTTTCTCCGTTTCGCGCATGATTTCGCTGGCAATGCGGTCTGTGCGTTCAAATTGTTGATTGGCCATATTTCCTTACCTTACTTAAAAAAGGCGGCCCGGCGGCAAAGCATGCAACCGGGCCGCGCCTGTTGACCTTGAAAATCGATTACCTCGGAATTTCTTCCATCACGAAGCACTCGATGACGTCGCCTTCCTTGATATCCGTGTAGTTTTCCAGGCACACGCCGCACTCGTAGCCGTCGGCCACTTCCTTGACCGCGTCTTTGAAGCGCTGGAGCGAAGAGAGCTTGCCCTCGTAAACCACCACGTTGTCGCGCAGCAGGCGAACCTGAGCGTTGCGCTGGAGCTTGCCGTCGGTGACATACGAACCGGCGACGATGCCCACGCCCGTGATTTTGAACACGTTGCGCACTTCCGCGTGGCCGATGACGTTCTCGCGGAATTCCGGAGAGAGCAGACCTTTCATGGCCTTCTCCATATCCTCGATCGCCTGATAAATCACGCGGTAATAACGGATATCGATGCCGTCGCGGTTTGCGGCCTCGCGCGCCTTCGCATCCGGACGGACGTTGAAGCCGATGATGATCGCACCGTCGATGCCCGCGAGCATGACGTCGTTCTCGGTAATCGCGCCGACGCCGCTGTGGATCGTGCGCACACGAACCTCCGCATTGGAGAGCTTTTCAAGCGACTGCTTAACCGCCTCGACAGAACCCTGCACGTCGGCCTTGATGATGATGTTGAGGTCCTTAACCTCGCCCTGCTCCAGCTTGCTGTACAGATCTTCGAGCGTAGACGCGGAGCTGTTCTTGACCATCGACGCGCGGGCTTTCGCGGCGCGCTCCTCGACAACCTGACGGGCCAGCTTCTCGTCGGCCACCGCCATGAACTCGTCGCCCGCCTCCGGCACGCCGCCGAGACCGATGATCTCCACCGGCGTGGCCGGCGTCGCGTGCGTCACGCGCTCCCCACGGCGGGAGACCAGCGCGCGGAAGCGGCACGACGCGTGG
>ENA-UOJJ01003075-UOJJ01003075.1-human-gut-metagenome-genome-assembly--contig:-CS66-NODE-3075-length-18828-cov-8.772599_pt1 | contig 18828 bp, 18 predicted proteins | sample MGYA00242343_ERZ723890 | MGnify/ENA metagenome assembly ERZ723890 | reverse complement strand
ATTATTTTTGAATTTTTTTCATACACATATCTACTTTCTTTTTATATTAGTATTAATGATAATATTATTAGAATTATTTATTATATTTAATTTTTATATTATATTTATTATATTATTACGGAACTAAATATCCTTTGAGTGTAAAAAAACATCTAACCATTTAGAAAAAATTTTCTAGTAAGTCAGATGTAAACTTTTCTTCATTAATATAAATTTTTCTTTGAAATCTATGTCTATATTCCATAGTTATATAATTATTATCTGATAATTCTCTTAATAAACTTGATATTCTTCTTGGACATACACCTAACCAATTACCTAAGTATTTATTATCAGCATAACAATAGCCTTCTTTATGAGATAAAAGTATTATTATTCCATATAAATATTGATAATACGTAGGTTTTTATCTAAAATTAATAGGGTGATAGTGCATAATGAAAATCTAATTAAAATGAAAAAAGAAGACATAATTCTTCTTCTTTACATAATCATTTTATTTTGCTATATTCTATCACTTGACTTTGATAAATCAATAAATATCCGATGCATTTCAATGCTTTTCGATGCTTTTCAATGCTTTTTTGTGCCAAAAACTATTTTCTTAAATTATCTATAAAATAGTTTTGAAGATTTTTATCGGTACAATAAATATAACATCCTTTCATTCCTCTAGTCATCAAAGTTTTATATGTATTTTTGATAATTGCATCAGTTAATCTTTTAGCTTCTTCAATACCTTCTTCTTTAGCTATTTTTTTAATTCCTTTAATTGACTGATCTGTTTTAGCTCTTTTTGTATAATCAGTAATAATATGACCATCTTCATATCTTATATCATCACCTATTATTACTCCAACATAATCAAATTCTAATCCTTGACATGTATGAATACATCCAACTTCATTAACAGATTCTTTATCTATAGCCCAAGTACTTGAATTACCTAAATTCCAACTCATACCAAAATCGTATTCAGGAATAGTTATATCATAAATATCTGTTTTATTTTTTCCTTCATTAATCCAATCCCAACAATAACCAGCGACTAACCTAGATTTATTATTGATTTTGTTTTTTTCAACAATTGCTTGTCTCAAATCATTTGGATCATCAAAAACTTTAAAATCATATTTATTATCTAAATCAAAGTTAGCTGTTTCTCTTATTTCTAAAACATTATCAAGCCAAGCAAGATATCCATCTGATCCATCACATCTAAATTGACTTTTTAATTTCATTTTATGAACACCAGCATTATAATACCTTGCATATTTTTTTATTTCATCAATAGAACCATTATCTTTTAATGTTACTCGCTGATTTTCATCTATAAAGAATATAGAAAACATACTAGAATTAATAATCTCTTTAATTTGATTTTCACCTAAATTTGAAAACAAGCCAGACTTTTTATTTAATCTATGAGCTTCATCTACTATTAAAACATCAAATGAATTAGATTCACAATCATAAAAGCTTCCTGACCCTTTAAACAAGTTATTTAGACCACTCATCTTATCTATCTTTAATTTTGCTTTAAAAACTTCTCTAGGAGCACTATTTTTAGTAACATAAAAACTGTTAAAGCTTCTATTTAAAAATTGTTTTAATAAATTAATTGCTAAAACTGACTTTCCTGTTCCAGGACCTCCTTCTACAATTAATACACTTTTTTCGTTATGCAAATGAGCATTAACACCTATTCTTAGTGCTTCTTCAAATATAACTTTTTGATCATCTATCAAAACAAATTCTTTATTACCTTTTAATACTGATGAAAAAGAGTCTTGTAGCATTTTTGATGGTTTTATTTTACCATTTTCAATGATATATAAACCTTCTTTATCGTCGCCTTCTGTTACAAATTTTTTGATAAAATTTCTTAATTTTTCAAAATCCTTAGATCCAAACATTGGTGCGGCATTTATATAATCTTTATACTGTTCACTATTAATAGGATCACTATCAGTAAGATCATAATTATGTAAAAATGCACATGGATATAATCCAACATTCCTATCATATACCTCTTGATTATAACTATCGATTAAACTAGCATAACTCCACGCCTGATATGATGGATGTGTAACCTCTCTTAATGCTTTACCAGTTACAGTAGAAACCACACCATCTTTTCCTGAAACAGCATCAGCATGTGTCCATTGTTTTAATTCAATTATAATAATAGAATTTTGTTTATTCTTATCATAACCTGATAAAAGAAAATCAATTCTATTAGATGTATGTGGAATATTAAACTCAATAGCAACACCAGCATTATCTGGTATATCCTTATCTGCTAACACACCTCTCATTCTAAGCATTGATTCTCTCCATGAATTAATTTCAGACTCACCAGTACTTCTATGAAAAACTTCTTTAAATCTATTTAAAATTTTATCTGTAATCAAATTTAAATCAACATCATTGATAAAACCTGATTTTATTCCTTCATATACTAGCATTTACTTCACCTACTTATACCATTTCCAAACACTAATGCAATAAATTTCGATTGTATTATCCTTATCTCAGTTTCATTATATTTATTACCATCATTAATTACTTCTAATAATTTTAAAAAAGCTTCAGGATTTCTATCATTAGAATCATTAACAAACTCTTTGAAATCATTATATAGTTTTATTGCAGCTACATTTAATTTTTCTTCATCATACATCATATAATTCTCCTATAATTTGTCATATTTAGTGCTAACACCCTTAGCTTTCTCAACAGGATACTTTTGTGCAGATATTTCCATTTTTTCTAGTATAATCTGCTTAGGATCTACACCTATTTGTGAACATAACAAAATACAATAATTCATTACATCTGCAATTTCATATTTCAGTTCATCTTTATTATAATTGTTATTCCATTGAAAACATTCTAACAATTCTCCAGCTTCAATAGAAATTGATTTAGCTAAATTTTCTGGTGTATTAAATTGTAGCCAATCTCTTTCTTCAGCAAATTCTCTTATTTTTTTAGTTAATTCTTCCATAAATACCACCTTTTACTTATCAATCTTTATCGTTAAATTTGAATAACCATATTTGTTTAATAATCCCAATAATGATTGACCATCAATTAACGTTATTGGCTTATCTTTTGCAAAATCATAAGCTTCTTTACCATAAAAACTTGTTGTAACTAAAATACCCTTTGTTGCGCCTTCGTGAATCATCGTTCCATATAAATCTCTAACAGCGGATACAGGAACAACATTATTATACCTTTTAGCTTGTATTACAAATTTACCACCTCTAATAGGATCATCATCAAATGCAATAGCATCTACTCCTCCATCATGACTAGCTTGAGTTACTTTTACTTCTCCACCATCAACATTAAACATCTTATCAAATAATTCTCTAACAAAATATTCAAAATCTTCCCAAGGCATTGTTGCTAAATTAAATCCATCCATTGTAATATTATTCACTTCTTTACTCTCAATAAATCTTGAGTCATCTCTATTTATGTTCAAATAAGGAACTACTGGAGTTAAATTTAAAATATTAGGTGCAAATATACCCTTCAATCCCTTTATACAAGATTTATAATCTACATTATCCAAATTAATTTCATTAAATTTATCTTTATTAACTTCAACTGTCAAAATACAACTTTCAGCATTTTTACCAATACTTTTATCAATATATCTTAACCACCCATTGTATACAACAACATCAATATAATTCATATCATCAGAAGATAATAATTCTTTAATTGTTCTTAAACAACACATATAAATAACATCATTATAAAGTTTTTCAAACTTTTTATCTGTTAATCTAATTTCATCTATTTCATTTCTTGTCGAAACATATTTATGTTGAATTACTCTAGGAACTAATTCTTCATTGGGTAAATAATATGAAACAACAAGAATCTTATTTTCTTTAATATATTGTAATTCAAAATCTTTTATAAATTCTTGTGGATATTTACTACTATCAAGTACAAACGAAAAGTATTTTTCAATCTGTTCTATGTCACCATTTTCATACCTACTTCTATTTAAATTAATTAACTCATTGTACTTGTTTTGTTCTTCTATAAATTTAGACTTTTCTTTTTCATATTGTATCTTTTGTTTTTGTAATTCTGTATTATAATAATTTTTTCTTATTTGATATAATTCATTAGCTTCCTTTTCTTTTGATAATCTTTTTTCTAATTTGCTCTTAAATATCTTTTCTAAAAAACTCTGTCTTGGAACTTGTAATTCTGCATAAACTTGATTTAATTCTGGTTTTACTAACTTTGTAGTAAATGATTTGTATTCATCTTTTTTTAATAATGAATCATAATATCTTTTAGAAGTTTGTTTATAAACTTTCTTTATAATTAATTCATATTGATTCATTATTTTTTGATCATTATTAGTTAATTTCTTCGCTTGGTTTTTCATTTGTTCCTTATTTTGCTTAACTAACTCTCTATTAACTCTTTCTTGCCATATTCTTTTTTGATTCTCAACCCTTCGATCTAGTTCATATCTATTTGGCGCACTAATTTCTTTACTAACTCCTAAAAAATCATTTGATAATACAGCTCTGTAGAAATTTCTATTAGACATAATAAACACTCCCTTAACTAATAACAATAATATTTATTTAATTATATCACGAAAACCGACATTTTTTTATCTTACAGCAAAAAATAAGGTACCAATTTCATTATCTTATTACTAATTAATCTTTTTATCAAACAACTCTTGAACAATTAAATCTCTTGAATGTAAATTATTATTCTTACCTAATAATAAATTCTCATAAAATTTAACTAAATAACTACTATCTTCTTTTATATTTAAATAATTATTGAAATAATTACTTCTTACTAAAGCATTTCTAAAATAAACTGATTTATCTTTAAATAAAGTATTATCTGCGTTATAGCCCAAACTAATTAAATATTTTTCAATAAATAAAGCAGTTGTTCTAGTATTTCCTTCTCTAAAAGGATGTACTTGCCATATACTAGAAGAAAATTTAGTTATGTTATTAATAACTTCAACTATATTCATTTCTTTATAGTTTTTATCTTTTTCTTTTGATATATCATATTCTAGTGATTGATTTAAAGTAGTACAATCTCCGTATGCAACAGAATCATTATTAAGTTTTTTTTCATGTTTAGAGAAGTCTATTTTTCTAAATTCGCCAGCAAATTCATAAACATCTTGAAATAAAAATTTATGAACATATTTTAAATAATCAACTGATAAATCGAAATTATCTTTATTTAATAATTCAACTATTCTAGTAGATACAAAATCACATTCTAATTCATTATGATTTATCTCATTTTTATTTTCTTTTTCAATGTAGTACTCTTTTAATTCTTTTTCTACTTCTTCAATGGTTAAATTACCTTCTACTTCTTCTTCTAATAATTTTTCTAAATATTTAGAAGGTTTTAAATTATCTACTTCTTGTAATCCAATAGCCATATCCCATTGTAATTGTTTTATATAATTACTAGATTTATATTGTTCTTCATATTCATTAACACTTGAATCTAAATCTTTTTCACTCATAATTTAAACCTCCTAATTATCAATTATTATAACATATTTTTAGATTTTTTATTGCATGTATTAGTTAAAATACATTTTAAAATTTTTAATACTTTATTATATAAAAATGTAATCTCTTTTGGTATTTGATCACAATTAAAGTATTTTGTTAAAGTTAACATATCACTTGCCAACTCATACTCATATTCATCATTTTGAATTTTAATTTTTATTTTATTGAAATTATTTTCATACAATTTTTGATTTGCTTTTTTAAATGCTTCTATGTTTCTATTATCAGTAGTATCATAATGAAAAGCATCATGTCGAATATCAAGATATTTTTTATTTAAGCTATCATCTGTAAATTTTATTTCATTTATTATCTCTTTTAATAATTCTAAAATTTCGGCATTACAAAAATAACTATTATAATCTTTTTTCGTATAAATTATATTTAGCAATTTAAGCGCTTCTTTCAAATGACCAAAATAAAATTTAGATACATACAAAGAATATGAAATTTTTATATCATCAGATTCATATTTCCCACTATCAATAGAATTTAATAATCTTTTAGCCATCATCATATCGTTAAAACATCTGGTTATATTAAATAACATATTTCCATATTTGTCATTACTATAATATTTACTTCTATCTATATTCATAAATTACTCCATATTATTTAAATATTTTTCTATTTCCACTTTAAATTTTGTTAACATTAAAGTTATTCTTTCGTAATAATCAGTTTCTAAAAAATATTTTGGATTCAAATCTAAATAATTATATATTTCACCATTTTCTATCAATCGGTAATATCTTTCATAATATTCTAACAAAGATTTTTTCTCAATGTACTTATAATTAGCATATTTTAAGACCAAGTGTTCCTTGTTTGATTTAGATATTTCACTTTCATATTTAAATATTTTATCTTTAGTTTTTAATTTTGATGGCAACATATATAATGCATCAAATTCTGATAAATTAGAATTCAAAACTGATATTTGTCTTAAAATACAAGCTGTACATAATCCACAGTGCGTTTCACCACTTTTTCTATTAGATAAAGCTTGAATACCATGATTTTTTGAACATGTTTTTGTATTCTTTATTTCCTTTTTATATTCATCTGGAATTTTATTTAAAACTTCTGATTTTGTTAAATACATATATGGATTAACAATTCTAATATTTATATTTAATTCATTTAAAATTTTATTAATTAAGTACATAGTCTTAGGATGTGTAGTTTTCGTAACCACTCTCCTAAAATAAAATTTTGGATTTAGCGACATAATACCATTTTCATACATTTTAATTTCACTAATTTTAAAATAATCAGCAAATATAAATGCATTAGCAAGAAAAAATAATGTTCTAGTTCTTTGGGTATAATGAGTATCTTTACTTAAATTATATTTGTCTATTATAATATGATTATTCATATCATTCATTAAAAATTCTTTGTAAACGTATTCTGCATTAATAACTTCAGTATCATTTGTTTTTGTTGTTATATATAGTGTTTTCTTATATTTTTCGGCAAGTGCTCCTGAAAAAGCATCAAGTCCTCCAGATAATAAACATACATTATTATATTTTTTAGTTTGTAAGTCTAGCCTACCTGTATCTATCTTTTTAACACCTTTATTTTTAACTATTTGGATATCCCAATTTTCTCCATTGGTCATATACTTAACTAATTCATAAAGATCTGGGATTATTTTTTTTATTTTATCATAATTGTAAATTGGAACAGTTATTTTAAGTTTTCTACCATTATCAACATTTTCATCTCTAGGAGTAAAAAAATCGTGATAGCATATGGAAACAAATAAATCATAAACATCTAATACTAAATCATTGCTATATGAACCAATTTCGAGCATGTTCTTTTCACTAAAATGTAATTCATGTGGATTTTTATTAAATTGATCAAAAAATTTATTCATTTATTTTATCCTTTCAAAGCCTGCATTGCAGTATTATATGCTTTATTTAAATTTTTTATAGTTAACTCTTCATCATCAATATTTTCGACAAAATTAGCATCTAAACATAAACTTAGTGAATTATTTGTATTTCTTTCAATATAATTACTAAACTCCTCATCTGTGATCTTATCATTAAAATTTTCTATTTGCTGAGATGCATCTTCAAATGTATAAGACTCAATAACATTTTTTAGTATGTTTTGTATATATTTAATAATAAAGGCAACAGGATTTACATTTTTAGCAAATATATCTACTTCTAATAATGTATCTTTAAATGATTGTTTTAAAGTTTCTTCGTTTTCTATTCCTAAATAATCTGCTAAAATTTCTATTTGTTGTACCTTATTATAGCTAGTTATTGCAGATATTCCTAATCCTGATAATCCAGATAAATTGATTGTTTTGATTGTTTTTACAATTTTCTTAACGGAACTATAATATACACCTGAGTTAAAAATATTATTAGATGCTTTTTTTATCTTACTCTGTCCTTTATCTGGAAATACAAATTTTGGTATTAAATTTGCTAATCCATTTCCGCCATTTGTTGATGAAATTATACCATTAGAAATTGTTTCATTAATAATTTTATTTGATCTAGGTAATGTCTTTCTTGTAGATGTTCCCATACACTTCACTTCCTCTACTTCAAAAAAATAAGCAGTATCCATCTTAAAAAGATTAAATACTGCTCATCTTTATAAACTCATTTTACCATATTTATACATTTTTTTCAGTATTTTCAAAACAATTTAATGTTTTTTTAGTTAAAAAGCAAAAAATAGCATTTATCTCTTAAATAAACACTATTTCTACAGTATTTAATATATTTCTAGATAAATTATACTATCTAACTTAATCGTTCAAATACAGCCGTCTTAATACCCAATCAAATTATGTAATGGTAAGTAAACTCGCCACCTCCGGAGTTTATGTGATTAGAAATAACTATAATATCATTATTATTACCAAAAGCATCTAAAATCCTTTGTGTTCTTTCTGTTGGACTTACAGTTTCATCTGTCGTTCTAGTTAATTTAACCGGTATTCCCAATTTTCTAAACTGGTCATACATATAATTTGAAATTTTTAAATTCAAATCTTTTTCAATAATTCCATTTCCTGATGCTCCAGGGTCATCTCCTCCATGCCCTGGATCTATAACTATCTTATAATTCATAATAATTCCTCCTAAAATATTGTATGAAAAAACTAATGATTAGTTATTAATTATTACAAATAGCCTAAAAAAACAATTCTATCTTGATAACAAAAAAAGCTTTTTCAATTAAAAGCTTTTTAATACATTTTATTATGGTCTTGGTACATATGTAAAAGGATTAATTATCCTTCTTACATAAGATTTGTAAGGATCTGCTGAATCATTATAACCCCATCCTATATCTTCAGACATTTCTAAATGTAAATGGCATCCAAATGAATATCCAGTATTTCCCATATAACCAATTATAGTACTAGTTGTTACAGATTGTCCCACTGAAACATTATATCCGCTCAAGTGAGCATATTGAGAAAATACTAATCTTCCATTGTAATTATGAACAATTAAAACCATTTTTGCTCCATATGTATCCAAAGTTGAACCAACATAATAAACATTACCAGGTGCGACAGCATAAATTGGTGTTCCACAGCCTTTACCTATATCGGCTCCTTTATGACCATTATTTCCATAATTTTGTGTTATTTTACCACCAATAACAGGAAATCTAAATCCATTTTTACCAAACAATTCTCCAGCTGCAACTGATGATCCACTCGGTTTTACTCTAACGGGTACATCACAGTTAACTCCAATTACATCATTAGATTTACATCCTTTTGCCTTATAATAACTAACTCTTTTTTTATAAAAATCAATTTGTCCTTCGGTTGAAGGTAGAGTTCCTTCTATTTTTACTGTATCTGATTCAATTTTACTTTGCTCTTCATACAATTGTGAGTTTAAATTACCTAATTCAGATTGTTTTTTATTTAATTCTACCTTTTTATTTTCATTAGATTTAATTAATGAATCTAACTCTTTTATTGTTTTTTCATTATAAGCGGTAAGTTGCTCTGAAACAGAAAAACGATAAATCATATCAGTAATATTATCAGCGCCTAAAATATACTCTAAATAAAAATTACCACTATTTGATTTCTGATAAGAATTGACAACTTTTTTTATTTCTTTTTGTTTTTTTTCAATATCTTCATTACTTTTATTAATTTCATTTTCTAGACGTTCTATTTCAGCTCCTGATTCTTTTATTTGCTGTTTAATACTTTCAATTCTATCCTTTATTTTTGAAACTTCTTCTGTATTTTTAGCTATTTGATTCTTTTTCTCATTTAATTCAGCTGTATATTTTGCTACTTGATCTTCATATTGTTTTAAAGTTATAGCTTGAGCTGTCATAGGAAAAATTAATGACAAAACAAATAAAAATTTAATACCATTTATCATACATCTTTTCATATACACATCTTATCCTTCTTTATTATTTACAATTATTATATCACAATGTCCTCTTTTTTTTCAAACTTTATAAAAAACAAAATTTAATTTTAAGAAATCTTTTTATTTAAAACAACTTCTGTCATTTGTTCCTTTCCATTTCTATTATAAGTTACCTTTAATTTATCACCTATATGATGCTTATATAGTAAGTATCTAAAATGAGCAGTATTTTCAACTTTTTTATCATCTACCTTTGTTATAACATCACCTATTTGTAATCCAGATTTGCTAGCTGGCGAATTATCTTCTAATTTCACAATTATTGTCCCTTCTTTTATATCTTGATTAATATCTATATTATAATTTCTTAAATAATAAGCTTTATCAGCATCAAACAATTGTGCACCAAATAGAGGTCTTTCAATTTCTTTTCCTTGCTCTAAATCCGATAAAGAAGCTGATACTAATTCAATTGGAATAGCAAACCCCATACCTTCAATTTCATCTTCAACTAATTTCATCGAAGTTACACCAATTACTTCTCCATTAATGTTTAAAAGGGGGCCTCCACTATTTCCAGGGTTAATAGCTGCATCTGTTTGAAGAACTTCCATTATAAAACTTCCATTAGTTAAACTAACTTCAACTTGTCTTTCCTTTCCAGACAAAATTCCCTTTGTAACTGTTCCCATGTATTTTTTTCCAAGTGGTGAACCAACTGTAAAAACAGGATCTCCAATCTCAGAATTAGAACTACTACCTAGTTCTATTTTTTTTAAGGCATATTTTTTATCAACAACTAAAGCAGCTATATCTGAATATTCATCACTGCCAAGTAATTTAGCTTTTGCCTCTGCCCCACTTATATTAGTAACAATTATATTTTCTGAATTTGAAATAACATGATGATTTGTTATTATATAACCATAATTATTATCTATTTTATATACAAAACCGGTTCCCGTTCCGACTTTATTGTTAAATTGATCATATGTTTCAACTACAAAAACACTATCTTTTACTTTATTGATAGCTTTTTTTATAGTATTCTTTTCTGTTATTTTAACTCGTGTTACTTTCGTTTCTTTTGTCTTATAAAGGTTAAAATTATTATAAACAAAAATTGTACCTGCTACACCAATAAATAGAAAAATCGTACAGCACACAACAAATTTTGTTTTTGCTTTCATTTTTCCTCCTTAGTCTATTTTACTTATCTCACGCCAATTATCTGGAAATCCAATTTTATTTAATATTGTATTTAAAGGAACTGTATCAACTTTCCCATCTAATACATCTATTTCATAACTAAGTTCATTAATTAAATCTACAAATTCTTCATCTCTAAGCATTTGTTTAAAGATAATAATTAAGGCAAATAAATCATTTTTTCCATATTTATATTCTTCTTCATCTTTTGGAATTTCTAATTCATAATGATATTTTGTATTTGGAATTTGTCTTTGTGTTCTATGATCGTATAATATATCCTCATGAGCACATAAATTTCTAAAATTAGATAAAAGAGCAAGATAAATACCTAATGTTTCTGTATTTAAATCATAAAATTCTGAAACTGTAACTTGATCTTCTGTTTTTAATATTCCATATAATTCACTAATAAGACCAAATGATAGAACTTTTACTAATATCCACATTGGAATATATCCATAGTTACTTATATAATGCAATGTTGCTGTGTGTTGTTTTCCGTTAACTCTAATTTGACGTTTCATTTTATTTAAAACGTCATAAACTTGTCTTACTCTTAAAGCATCTTGAGTAAAGTTTTTAGGATTTAAATAATCTTTGTCTTTAAAACCATATTTTTTAGATAACTGATAACTAATTATTGATTTAATATTATTTTCAATTACCAAAATATATTTAAACATAATATTTCTAATTTTTCTGTCGAAAACGAAGACCGCGTACAATTCTTCAAAAGTTGTTCCTTCAATAAAACCTTTTTCTTTATTTCCACGCATAAACATATGACGATAACCACTAATAAAAAAATAATTTTCTCTAAATAAAATGTCTTTTGTTTTATCTAAATCGTTTATAACTAATCCTTTTGATTTCAAAATTTCTATTTGTTCATCAATACTTTTAAATATTTTATTTGCCATATTATCACCTTATTCTCATATTTTTATTATATCACAATGCTTTTGGTATTTCTATTTTGCTAGATAAAAAGTGTATATAAATGTAAAGAAAAAATATCTTTCGATATTTATTTAAAGTATTTTAATAAGGCGTTTGCTATTGATAAAGTTACTTTATCTTGATATTTTTCTTGTTTAAGGAGATATCTTTCACTTGCATTACTCAAAAATCCTACCTCTATTAATACTCCCGGTCTATTTATCCTTTTTTGTAAATATAAATCATTTTTATTTTTAGCTTTTCTTTTACTATTTAAATCTTCTTTAAATTGTTGTTGAAGAAGTTCTGCTATTTTTTTATTTTCTTTATTATTTGTGTTATAAAAAGTTTGAGCTCCCTTCCAAATCCCAGTATTTTCGGCATTTAAATGAATTGATAAAAATAAATCACAATCAGATTTATTTATTATATTTCCTCTTCTTGATAGATCGCTTCTTTTTCGATTAATTGTATTATTTACTGATAAATCATAATCATCATAACGTGTTAGATAAACAATTGCTCCTAGTTTTGTCAATCTTTTTTCCAGATTTTTACTTATTTGTAGGTTTATATTTTTTTCTTTTATATTTTTATACATGGCTCCGGGATCCAAACCACCGTGTCCAGGATCTAAATATATGACTTTACCTAGGAGTGGTAATTCATTTGTTCCGGCTTCAACAAAATTAAAAGTACATATACTAATTAGTAAAATAAATAATACAGTTATTTTATAACGTAACATTTTATCACCTAATTAAATATATGTACTTTTATTCAAAAGATTAATATTCCTCTTTATATAATTTTTATTTTTCTTCCCAGACTCCATATATTCCACAGGGAAGAATTAAATCATTTTTGGAAACAGGTAGTCCTACTTCTCCCGATTCTACTTTTCCATATGGATATTGTTTTAAAATTGTTGTCTTTAAAATATTTTCTAAAACAGTTGCAGATATACCTGTTGTATATGAATTAACAAGGAAAAACAATGGTTTATCACTTAAAATTTTTAAGCAAGCATTTATCAATTTATATATGTTGTCCTCAAATTTCCATATTTCTCCTTTTGGTCCACGTCCATATGAAGGCGGATCCATAATAATGACATCATATTTATGTCCTCTTCTTGCTTCTCGTTCAACAAATTTTAAGCAATCATCGACAATAAATCTAATATAATTGTTTTCTAAATTTGATAGTCTCATGTTTTCTTTTGCCCATTCAATCATACCTTTAGCAGCATCAACATGAACGACTTCTGTTGCTCCTGCTTTTGAACAAGCCATTGTAGCTGCCCCTGTATATGCAAATAAATTGAGAACTTTAATTTCTCTTTTTGATTCTTTTATCTTTTTCATAGCAAAATCCCAGTTAACCGCTTGTTCTGGGAAAAGACCAGTGTGTTTAAAATTAGTAGGTGTTACTTTAAAGGTTAAATCTTTATAATTTACAGTCCAATATTCTTGAAGATTTCTAGTAAATTCCCAATTTCCTCCACCTTTACTACTTCGATGATAATATCCATCAGGATTATTCCATTTATCATTTTTAGTCGTATTCCAGATTGCTTGTGGATCTGGTCTTCTTAAAACAATCCCATTCCAGTCTTCTAATTTTTCGCCATTTCCTGCATCTATTATTTTATAATCTTTCCATTCATTACTTAATCTCATAATCTCTCCTAATATGTTGTTACATTATTTATTTTAAAGTTTTTTACTTCTTTGGCATCTACATTTTCATAAACAACTTTAAACTTCCATGATTTACCTTTTTCTAAATTATCAATACTATCTGTTGCATTTCCTAATATATTACCATCTTTATCAGAAACATGATAATTGATAGTTACATAATCATAATCATCAGAGCTATTATTAGTTAATGTACCTATTATATAAAAATTATCCGTTTTTTCATCATAATATCCTTTTGTTCCTTTTTCAATTGTTAATTGCCCATCATCAATACTAACAGAACCATTTTTATTAGTTTTAACATCAGAATCATCACTAACAAAGATACATAGACCTATGAATCCAACATAAAATAATACAACTATTGCTACTATTAAAACAATTACCCAAGTAGGTGTTTTTCTTTTCATAATTTTACCTCTTTTCTTTATATATAATATCATTTATATTTTTTTATGTAAATATTTACTTTACAAAAAAAGTCGGATATTCCGACTTTGATCTTTCTATCTTTTTGAGAATTGTGGTGCTCTACGAGCTGCTTTAAGTCCTGGTTTTTTACGTTCTTTAACTCTTGGATCACGTGTAACAAATCCAGATTTTTTAAGAACTTGACGATAGCATCCTTCATTACCTTCATTTGCTTCATCATATTTTAATAAAGCTCTAGTAATTCCTAAACGGATTGCTCCAGCTTGACCTGTAAATCCTCCACCAGTTACTTTTACTTCGATATCAAATGTTTCTTCATTACTTGTAGCTACTAAAGGTTGTTTTAAATCCATTACGTTTGTGTCGTATGGGAAGAATTCTTTTACATCTCTACCATTAACAGTTATTTTACCTTTACCAGGTGTCATTTTAACTTGGGCAATTGCTGCTTTTCTTCTTCCTGTTCCAATATATAATTTTTCCATTTAAAACCCTCCTTAGTCCATCTTTAACTCAATTGGTTTTTGAGCCATATGAGGATGTGTTCCTTCAGCGTAAACAAATAATTTTTTATACATTTGACGTCCTAATCTTCCTTTTGGAAGCATTCCTTTTACAGCTCTTTCCATCATTTCAACAGGATATTGTTCTTTCATAACACGAGCTGTTCTTTCTCTTAAACCACCAGTGTATCCACTATGGTTATAATAGATTTTCTTATCTAACTTATTACCTGTTAGATTAACTTTAGAAGCATTAACAACAATTACGAAGTCCCCACAATCGATATGAGGTGTATATGTTGGTTTATGCTTTCCTCTTAAAACGTGAGCTACTTTTGTTGCAACACGTCCAAGATTTTGTCCTTCAGCATCAATAACATACCAATTACGAACTAAATCTTCTTTTTTTTGCATATAAGTGTCTTTCATAATCTTTTCCCTTTCTAATTTTTAAAACAAGTGTTCCCAATACTTGTTTAATGGGATTAATAAAATGTACCAGTTAAAATTGTACTAAAAATTAAGTTAAAAGTCAACAATTTTATCTTTTTTTCTATAAAATAATTATATTTCATTATTTTAAAAAAATGCTTATTATTCTATTTTTTGTAGTTTTTCTTCTTTGATTGAATAAAGATATATTTCTATTTTTTTATTACTTATCATTTTCAAATATTTTTTATATCCTTCAAGTTGTAATAAGTATTTTTCATCTTGAATATTTTTTAATTTATAATCAATTATGATTATTTTATTTTCTAATTCTAAAATTAAGTCAATTATTCCATGATATTTAATGTTATCTTCTTCATACATAAATTCAAATTCATGGTATGTTTTTTTGACTCTTTCTTGATTAAAATATTTTTGAAGCAAGTTTTTTTCCATATCCTCATCATATTCAAATTTTTCATGTATTCTTCTACCATACAACATATTTTCATATTCACTTTTAGTGTGTAAATTCAATGTCTTTTTTGAAAAATGTTCTTGTTTTTTTGTTATTATATTTACATTTTCTTTTATTTTATTTAATTGATTGTCGGTAATAATCGTTTTATTTTCTTGTTTTCTTTGCTTAATGAAATTATAATTTTTAGTTAGATTTAAACTATTTACATCTATTAATTTTTTATATGGTTCCAAAATATTAGAAATAGAGTTCAAAACATCACTAAATGATGTATATTTTAATCTTATATAATCATCTACTAAGTTAGTTTCTAAATATTTTTCTTTTGAACTTTTTGGTAAAATTAAAATCATTTTTTCTTTTGCTCTTGTTAGTGCAACATAAAATAATCTTATCTTTTCACTTATTTCTTCTTTTAAATATTTTTCTTTCATTAATGTTGGTACAATAGTTGTATCTATACCATTTTGAAAGATTGGCAAAATAATTCCATATTTATTATCATAAGTAAACTTTTCTTTTATATCACTTTTATTAAATGAAGCATAGAGACCACTATAATAACATATATGATATTCTAATCCCTTCGACTTATGTATTGTCATTATTTTAACACTATTTTCACTATTGGTATTTAAAGAGTATGTTACATTATATTTTTTCTGAGCAATATCATTTAAGTATTCTGAAAATTTTTGAAGATCATATCCAAGTGATTCTAAGTTAGAACTTAAATTTAAGATATATTCTAAACCAATAATTGATTTTTCTACATCTCCAACGGTTATTAGTTTATCATAAAATTCAAAGTTATCTATTATTTTTTTTATAATTTGTTTTAGTGATAATTGATCTATTAATTCTTTTATTTCATCTATTTTTTTAATTAAGTCAGTTTCTTCATATTTATTTTCTTTAATACATTTAAATATTTGCTGATCATTCATTCTAAATAGATAACTTCTAGCTATACTCATAAAATAATATTTATATTCTTCATCGATAACATTTGCCTGTCTTTTTAAAATTAGATTTATTATATTCTTAATAATGTTTAAATCATTTTTATTATTTATGTTTTCATCTTTATAGATAGTTAGGGGGATTTCTAAATATTCGAAGATTTTTTTATATAAGTCAAAATTAGTTGCACGATCCATTAAAATTACAAAGTCTTCATATGTTATATTTCTTTTTATTTCTTTATCTTTATCATAAATTTTATATTTATTTTATATTTTGTCTTTTATATCTTTGGCTATCATAAATATTTCTATTTCTGATTTACTATAGCCTTCATTTTTATCATATTCATATGTCAATATTTCAAAGTCGTTATTTTGATTTGTTTTTCCTTTTTCTTCATATGCTTTATTTCCAAAAATCATTTGATGTTCTTTTTCATAATTAGCTGAACCTATATTATCATCCATTATATAATTAAAAATCAGATTTATATTATTAAGTACTTCCCTTCTTGATCTAAAATTTTTGTTTAAATCGATTTTATATCCATTGTTATTTTTAGAATAATTATCATATTTTTCTTTAAATATATATGGATTTGCATTTCTAAAGCGATAAATGGATTGTTTAATATCACCAACCATATAGACATTATTATTTTCGATTAATTTAATAAATTCTTCCTGCAGATCATTCGTATCTTGATATTCATCTAATAATATTTCATTATATGAGTTTTTTAGTTCTTCTTGAATATTTTTGTTTTCTTTTACAACTTTAATAGCCATTTTAGAAATATCAATGAATTCAAATTGATTATTTTCATATTTATATTTATCCAGACGGCTTGTAAATTCAATAATTATTTGACAAATGATTTCGGCGTAATCTTTAGTTAACAATAAATTTTCTTTTATTTCTTTTTCTGTTTCATACTTAGTCATTTTTTTTAATTCTTTAACTAAATTATTTATTTCTTCTTTTTTTGCTTTTACTTCTTCCTCACTACCACGTGGAAGTTGTGGAAGTTTTATATCCAAACTATTTTTAATACTTAAATAGTCTTTTGCTTCCATTAGTGGAACTAAAACTTCTTTTAATTTATTTATATAATCATTATCTATCAAATAAGTAAGTTCTTTTATTTTGTTTTTTATTTCTTTGGTTTTTGTTATTAGAAGAGATTGATATTTTAAAACTAAGTAGTCTAAGTTATTATAATATGTTTCAACATAATTATTTAGATATTCCTCTTTATCATAACGTAGGTCTAGTTTATTACTTATATCAATAATACTATTTCTTATTTCAGTATCATCCTTAGAACAAAAATCATCAATTAATTTTAAGAATTTTGTTTCTTTTTTTGTATACATTTCCTCAAATATTTGGTTTATTATTTCTTCTTTTTTTAAGTTAATAACGTTAGAATCAATTATTTTTATATTTCTTGATATATTAAAAAGATAATGATATTTTTTTACAATTGATAAAGAATAACTATCAAATGTTGTGATATAGGCAGAATCTACATTATTTGCTTCTTCTAATAAGTTATCATCAAGTAGTTTTTTTCTTATTCGCTCTTTCATTTCACTTGCAGCTGCATTTGTGAATGTTAAAATTAGAAGTTCATTAATTGATATACCATTCTTTATTTTTCTTAAAACACGTTCTGATAGTACAGCTGTTTTTCCGCTTCCTGCTCCTGCACTTACAATGATGTTAGTTCCTTCTTTATCAATAGCTTCTTGTTGTTCTTTTGTCCAATTTGGCATTATAACACCACCTTTATTTAATTGTTAGCTTCTCTGTTTTATAATTATATTCATATGTCGTTGTTTTATAGGTAAATGTTCCTTTAGCACGACAATCGTTTGTTAATGTCATATCCATTATTCTAGGTGCTTCTCCATCAAATAGTACTTCATCTGGATTAGTTATACGATCAGGAATCGGTCTTCCTTTAACCATTTCTAAAGAACAATAATCTTCAACCGCTTTAACAAAGGCAAGAGCCTGAGTTTTATCTGCTTTTGAAATTGTTTTACTAGCCGATTCATTTTTAAAAGGTTTTATTATTTTAAATAGAAATATAATTATTAAAATTGGTATTAATAGTTTTATTATTTTTTTTAACATACTATCACCTTC
>ENA-UOJJ01003073-UOJJ01003073.1-human-gut-metagenome-genome-assembly--contig:-CS66-NODE-3073-length-18836-cov-5.623928_pt1 | contig 18836 bp, 18 predicted proteins | sample MGYA00242343_ERZ723890 | MGnify/ENA metagenome assembly ERZ723890 | reverse complement strand
CCCGTCATCCGAAATGATGTGCACCTCCTCATACGGGCGCTTCTGCAGATCGTGAATCCATTCCAGCATGCGCTCCCGATAAGGAAGGTACTGATCTCCGGAAGGAACCCGTTCCGGATCTCTTCGCTTTCTAGAATCGTTGTGGAATGTATAGTATGCCGCGCACCAGGAAGCAGTCAGATCGATTGCCGCTGCTCCTGCCGCCGTCCGGGCAACTGTCATCCACATTTTCTGTCCTGTTGTTTTCGCATGACTCATCACATTTTCCCTCCTGCTTCCATGAATTTCGTATAATATTCTGCGCGAATTTTCCTTCCGCCAGCAATCCGATAAGGAGCCATCGAAAGACTATCTACTCCCATATGGAGAAACTTCTCCACAAAACGGGGATCTCCAGCCATTTCGCCACAGATGCCAACCGGAATCTGACAGTCATGTGCATGACAGATCGTCATACGGATTAATTCCAGGACAGCATCCTCCTCATCGGATTGCTGCGAAGCGTCCGTTCCTGCCTCCTCTTCCCATACATCCGGATTCTGTCGATCCTTCGCCGCTGTATACTGCATCAGATCGTTCGTTCCGATACTGAAGAAATCGACCTTCGGCGCCAGACGATCGCTGAGCAGGGCAGCTGACGGTGTCTCAATCATAATGCCTAGCGGCGGCATCCGATAAGGCATCTGCCTCTGCTTCAGTTCCTCCTCCGCATCCGCAAGGAATTTCCTCGCGCGCAGAATTTCACTGGAAGAAGTAATCATCGGAAGCATAATCCGGATATCACCCTCGCAGGAAGCGCGCAGCAGCGCACACAGCTGTGTCCGAAACAGTTCCGGATGGCGCAGACTCAGGCGGATCCCGCGGACTCCCAGTGCAGGATTCTCCTCCTGCCGCACCGGCAGCCAACCCGGCTGCTTATCTGCCCCCAGATCCATCGTCCTTATCACAACCGGTCGATTCTTCATAAGTCCGGCAATTTCAGCATAAACCTGATATTGCTCCGCCTCCGACGGCGCATGATCAGAGCCCAGATACAGCGCTTCGCTGCGGAAGAGCCCAACTCCCTCCGCTGCCGATGCCAGCGCACGCCTTGCATCCGCTGCAGAGGAAATGTTAGCCAGAATGGCAGGTTTTCCCTTCCATTCATCTGCGATATTTATATCCCGGGAAATCGAATCGAAAGCTGTCGGCTGCGGCACCACCGCTTCTTTCTGTATTTTCGTTGAATTCAGAATCTGATCCGCATTTTCCGGATTCAGGATTAACACGCCCTCCTCCCCACGAATCTCCGCCGGACAACCATTCCGACTGCTATCCACCGGAATCCCGCTGATCATCGGAATTCCCAGCGTACCAGCAATGATAGCCGCGTGGGAGCAGGCGTTTCCCCTTTCGGTCACGATTCCCGCCAGCCCCTTCGGATTCCAGCGCAGGATTTCCGCTGATGAAATGGTCTCCCCCCAGAGAATACCGAGACTTTCCCTCACACTGTCCTTTTTCTCCTGACACTCTCCATCCGCTGACTTCATATATCCACTCAGAACTTCCATGAGTTCCCGGCCGGCACTCCGGATATCCTCTGCCCGCGCCGCCATATAAAGATCCGAAGCGTTCACCTCTAATAATGAAGCAAAGTCTTTGCACACATTCTGTACGGCACAGGAGGCTGTTTTTCCGGACCGAAGGATCTGCGTTTCCACGGCTTTCACAAACTCCTCATCCTGATAAATCAGAGCCGTCATCTCCAGAATCTGCGCTGCCTCTCTGCCGCCGGTTGCTTCCGCCTGCACGGCCAGCATGCGAATTTGCTCCTCCGCTTCTCCGACAGCATGGCGAAAAAGGGCCAGTTCCGCTTCCGCGGACTGTCCCTTTTCTTCCCCATGTTCGGCAGAATTCTCTGCAAAAATATGAATACATCCTCTGGCTGTACCTGGCGTCAGGGATTTTCCATGTAAAATCTCCATTTCCTACCGCCTTTCTTTTCCTGTTGCTGACTAACGCTTCAGAACTCCTGCTCATTTTTGCTTACGCCGCATCTCGCTGCAACTTCCTGTCAAAACGGTTCTTCTTTAACGAAAATGCAGCGTAATCGAACAGATCTCCGCTTTCGTCGCCACACGCATGTTCGGCCCAAAGAGACCGACACCGGAAGTCACGATATTGTGCATATTTCCCACCTGCAAATATCCGCAGCTGTTCTTCCAGAGCATCTTACTTGTCAGATTCAGAGGGAACAACTGTCCGTCATGCGTATGTCCGCAGAGATCCGCATCCACACCGGCGGCCGCAAGTTCATCCAGCTCTCTCGGTTGATGATCGATCACAAGGATCGGCTTATCCGTATCCAACTCCGCTGTAATCTCTTCCGGTGTCTTCCGCTCAGTGATTCCCCGTCCCGGACGCTGCGCATCCGGTCTTCCATAGAGATACACACTGTCATTGATCAGAACTGCCTCATCTCTCAAAAGCTGCACACCGGCCAGCTGCAGGAACTCATCCATGCGCGGATCACTTTCCTTCTTATTCTTCGAAGAGAATGTAAATCCGGCCAGAATCTTCTCACTAATATCATGATTGCCATAGCAGGCATAGATTCCATAGCGGCTCCGAATCTGCCGGAACAGCGCAATCAGCGCATCCGGGTCCTCCAGAGCTTCGTATTCATTATCGAAGATATCACCGGCAATTACCACAAGATCCGGATCTTCCGCATTGATCTTATCCACCATCTTCGTAATCTGTGAAACCCCGATATTATAGCCCAGGTGCAGATCGGCAACCAGGACAACCTTCATATTCTGAAAGTTCCCGCCGTCCTTATCAATTGTGATTTCATAAGGCGTTGTATGTACGATTCTCGCGTTAACGATACCATAGATGCCAATGCCAAGGATCAAAGCCATACACACCGCTCCGTTGATCACGAACGTACGGCGGGAGCGAAGCTTCTGCTGATCCACTCTCTTGCTTCTCTTTAAGAGCAGGCGCAGCAGGTCCGCGATGATAATAACGAACGCCATATAGAGCGTAAATCCCAGCCAATAATTCCCGATCAGTTTTACCGTTCTTTTCAGAGAGCATTGCGGCATAAAGAACGCCGTAACGAAGCTCATGGCAAAAAACAGATAGAGAAGACCCAGCACCAGCCGAATCCATTTCTTCTTAAAATGATGCGAACAGCTGCTCATCCACCGGAGAAGCCACCGGAAGATGTACAGATGAAATGCGATATAAAGCGGCGATAAATAAACTGCCAGCATGTAGCTATTATTCCTCCTATATTTTTAGTGTTTTCCTAACAATTTTTCTAACGAATCCAGTTACTTCCTGGTTCTTACTGGTGGCGATACTCCTTCGGCAGCATCCCGAAATACTCCTTGAACGCCGCTGTAAATTTGCTCTGACTCTCATATCCCACCTGCAGAGACACTTCAGAAATACTGAGTGTCGTCTCCCGCAGAAGCTTTGCGGCCAGCCCCATGCGATGCTCCTTCATATGAGCCGCCAGTGAGGTACCGTACACGGCTTTAAATACTGCCTTCAGCGTCGTCGGATTAATCAGATGCTGGCGGGACAGTTCCTCGATCGTAATCCGCTTATCCATATGAGCAATCAGCTGCTCATGAATTTCCTGTATAGTCTGAATCTGTTCCGGCGGGTACTCCTTCCCATAATCCGGGATCTCATCCTCCCCGGGACGTTCCTCCGTCAGAAGATACAGAAGAAGCTCCATCATCTTTACCCGCTGCCAGCAGGTGCGGTAGCCATCCTGCCCCTGATAAAACCCGGCAAAGATGCTCTCCGTCCGATCACTGCCTTTCTGCACCTGCAGCCTGCGGCCCGCACAGAACCGGTCAAACAGAAACTCTCCGGTGATATCCGTTCCTGTAAAAAGTTCCGGCGGCTGCTCCGTCAGCTTCTTCAAATCCATATGCAGAATAAATCCATCACACCCGCCGTCCTCCGGAAGGAAACGCTCCGATCCCTTCCAGGTTTCCACCGTATGAATCGCCAGATCCCCCTTACCCAGACAGAGTTCTCTGCCATCCGGGAAGCGCCAGCCGACTCTGCCCTGACGGCAGCATCGGATCTGCAGAACATAGTCCGGAGTTCCGAACGGTTCTGCGCTGTCTCCCTCCAGGCATGTCAGAAGAATTCCCGGAAAGAGTACCGAAGTCGCAAGCTTTCCTTCGCTCTTCCGATGGTCACAATGCAGCTGACATTCACATTCTCTCTTCATTGCTGTTCTTCCTCCGGGCATGCAATCTGCATCACCATCTCGATCATCTGGTGCAGCAGGCGGCTCTGAGGCGTATCTGCCGCACGATAATAGACTTCCTTGCCCTCCCGGCGGCTAATCAACAGACCGCTTGTGCGAAGAGAGCGCAGATGATGAGAAACCGCCGGACTTGACATATCCATCAGCTCCGACAGATTCAGCACACATTCCTCACAGTGACACAGAATCCAGAAGATGCGAACCCGCTTCGGGTCTCCCAACTGATGAAACACATCCGCAATCACATCAAAATCCTCTGTCTTCGCCAGCTGCTCCCGCATTCCCTCCGGGAACGCATGAGTCCCGTGATCCTCCATTCATTGTCCTCCTAACTTTCACTTTAGCCCGTTCGGAAATGTTTTTCGCCCCTTTGGAAAAGAGTGATTCCGCGGCATTGACTTTCTCTTACCTCCGGATTATACTACGGTCAAGACAATTAAACAAGTGCTTAATTATAAATGATCACTTACGAATTCATTAAGTCCATTAAGCGCTCTATCACATATCGAATCGAAAGGAGTTTACTATTATGAAGAAGACCTATGCAATCGAAGTTGACTGTGCAAACTGTGCAAACCTGATGGAAGAAGCTACAAAGAAAACAGCTGGTGTTGCTGCCGCTACCGTGAACTTCATGACTCAGAAGATGATCGTTGAGTTCGAAGAAGGTCAGGACCCCAAGAAAGTTATGAAAGATGTACTGAAGGCCTGCAAAAAAGTAGAGCCCGACTGCGAGATCGAGCTGTAATACTTTCGAAACCTGCCGGATAACGCCCGGACTGCTCTGAGCGGAATGGGCGTTATCTTATCCCAAACGATTAAGTGATTGCTTAATAAAGGAGTTCAAACCATGAATAAAAAGCAGAAAAAAATGCTGACCCGCATACTGATTGCCACCGTCATGCTGATCGCTCTGTACTTCCTTCCGGTCACCGGAATCCTGCAGCTCGCCCTGTACCTGGTTGCCTATCTGGTCATCGGCTACGATATCTTAAAGAAAGCCGGCAAAGGAATCGCCAACCGCCGCGTCTTCGACGAAAACTTCCTGATGGCGGTCGCCACCATCGGCGCCTTTGCCCTGGCCATCTACCAGAGAAGCGGCGACTATATCGAAGGAATCGCCGTTATGCTCTTCTATCAGATCGGTGAGCTCTTCCAGAGCTACGCAGTCGGAAAGAGCCGCAAGAATATCAGCGCACTGATGGATATCCGCCCCGATTACGCAAATATCGAGCGTGACGGCAAGTTGGAGAAGGTTGATCCCGACGAAGTTGCCATCGGAAGTACGATCATCGTTCAGCCTGGCGAGAAGATCCCGATCGACGGCATCATTCTCGAAGGAACCTCCACACTGAATACCAGCGCCCTGACAGGAGAAAGCCTGCCGCGCGAGGCGGCTCCCGGCGATGAGATCATCAGCGGCTGCATCAAAATGACCGGCGTACTGAAAATCCGTACGGAGAAAGAATTCGGTGAGTCCACCGTATCCAAAATTCTGGAGCTTGTCGAAAATTCCAGCTCCCGCAAATCCCGCTCGGAAGACTTTATCGCCCGTTTTGCCCGTGTCTACACTCCGGCTGTCTGCTATAGTGCATTAGCGTTGGCTGTCCTGCCTCCTGTAATCCTGATGCTGACTGGTGGTGACGCTCAGTGGGGAACCTGGATCTACCGTGCTCTCACCTTCCTTGTTACCAGCTGTCCCTGCGCACTCGTTGTCAGCATTCCTCTGAGCTTCTTCGCCGGTATCGGCGGCGCCAGCAAGGAAGGTGTCCTAGTCAAAGGATCCAACTACCTCGAGACACTCTCTCAGGTTCGCTGCGTTGTATTCGATAAAACCGGAACGCTGACGCAGGGCGTATTCGAAGTCAGCGGTGTGCACCACAATGAAATGGAGAATGAAAAGCTGCTGGAGTATGCCGCTCTGGCCGAATGTGCTTCCTCCCACCCGATCAGCAAGAGCCTGCAGCGGGCCTACGGCAAAGAAATCGACCGCAGCCGCGTGACCGACATCGAAGAAATCAGCGGCCACGGCATCCTGGCAAAAGTGGACGGCATCCCGGTTGCCGCAGGCAACAGTAAACTGATGAAGCAGCTCGGAATTCCTTATAAGGACTGCCACAGTGTCGGCACGATCATCCACATGGCGGTGAACGGTTCCTACGCCGGACATATCGTTATCTCCGATATCGTAAAACCGCACTCGAAGGAAGCCATCCAGAAGCTCCGCCGCTCCGGCGTACGCAAGACGGTTATGCTGACCGGCGATACTGGAAAAGTCGCGCAGGCGGTTGCCTCTGAACTTGGTGTCGATGAAGTCTACAGCGATTTGCTGCCCGGAGACAAGGTAGATAAAGTCGAAGAACTGCTCGCCGCCTGCCAGCCCAAAGAGAAGCTTGCCTTCGTCGGCGACGGCATCAACGACGCGCCGGTTCTGTCCCGCGCGGATATCGGAATCGCCATGGGCGCGATGGGATCCGACGCTGCCATCGAAGCTGCCGACGTCGTACTGATGGACGATAACCCCATGCAGATTGCCAAGGCCATCCGCATCTCCCGCAAGTGCCTCCGCATCGTATACCAGAACATCGTCTTCGCGCTTGTCATCAAATTCTCCTGCCTGGCTCTCGTCGCTGTCGGCGTCGCCAACATGTGGGCCGCTATCTTCGCGGACGTCGGCGTCATGGTACTCGCGGTACTCAACGCAGTACGCGCACTCCGGGTGCATAACCTGTAAAACAGCATTGCGGAGCTCCTGAATCGCTTTCCCTAAACGCTTCCCAGAGCTCCGCACAAACATCTCCCTATGAATTTTAAGTCCGCTTTCTCAATTCACGCCTATATAGTATCATATCTCACACAGCAGAGTAAACAAGAATCACGCAAAATGGGATGGTACTATCCACCATTTGCAGGAATCTATGTTTATCATCATATCACAGGAATTCTTTACAGGCAAGCGGGAAGCGCTTCTTTCAGGCACTTCCCGCTTGCTGACTGATGCTCTTCCATAACTTTTGCGGCTTCTTTTACCCCTGATTCTGCGCCATCATGTTTTCGATAAAGATTCCGTATCCCTTCTCCGAATCATTTACGAAGACATGCGTGACCGCGCCGATGATCTTTCCATCCTGAAGGAGTGGACTGCCGCTCATCCCCTGTACGATTCCGCCTGTAAGCTCAATCAGTTCTGGATCTGTAACTTCCAGTACCAGATTCTTACTATTCTCATTCTCCGGATCAAGCTCCAGAATCTGAATAGAATAATCCCTGCATTCTCCGGTAACTGCGCTCCGGATCACGGCTTCGCCGGTATGAACTTCATCTGCTGCGGCAACTTCCACCGATTTCTGAGCAAAGAACGTACCCTTCTGATCCTCTTCGATTCTTCCGTAAATTCCACTTGCGCAATTCGCGGAAATCTCACCGACTGGCTCTCTTGACTGATATGGAATCGAACCACACAGCGATCCCGGCTGCCGGGCCGTTCCGCGTACAATCGAGTGAATCTGCGCAAGATAGAGATCGCCGCCGGTGCTCTCAATTCGCTTTCCGGTATCCGGATCGCTGATTCCATGCCCCAGCGCAGCAAACTGCCCATCCTCCGTAATATACGTAACTGTCCCGATTCCCTGCGTATCATCCCGAATCCAGAGGCCGAGCCGGTATTCCATCTCTGCTGTCTGCACTGGTTCTACTTCCACCTTTTCCATCTTTTCGCCCCGGCGAATCGTAAGCGCAACCGGCTGACATTCATTTTCTTTCACCATCTGCACAATCTCTTCCTTATCGGTTACACTGTGTCCGTTCACAGCCAGGATATAATCTCCCGGCTGCAGGCAGCCGCCGGACGGCGTTCGCTCTTCTCCGGAAATATCCATCACTGAGCCGGTTCCGACAACAAGCACGCCGTCCGTCTCCAGATAGATTCCCACCGGCATACCGCCGGCGTACACCCGGTTCGGTAACCCGACCGCTGCAGATACACTCTGCCCGGAAGACACTTCCACACCGGTTCTCTCCGTCAGATACCACCAGGAAAAAAACGCGGTGAATATCACGCTTCCGAAGAAAAGGCGGATCAGATATCTTCTGTATCTTTCTTTTCTCAATGCGCATTCCTCCTTTACTGTATTTTTCTGCTTTTCTGCAATAGAAAAGCGGAGTATTTTCTACTCCGCTGATAGTATGTGATATTTTCTTAAAGACCAATCTGGTGTTTTTTTGCCCGGCCTGCCAGTTCTTTCTTACACACTATATATTTTTGATCATTTTTATAGATAAGGAAAATCTTTGCACTTTCAGCGATTGCTTCCTTTCGCCTTCCGCGCGAGCTCCTTCATCTCTGCAGCGTTCTGGTAGACGGTTTTGGTGATCTCCGCGCCGCCGAGCAGGCGCGCCAACTCGGCGATCTGCTCCCGCTCGTCCAGCTGCCGGACATTCGTACTCGTCTTGTCGCCAACAGAGCTCTTCTCGATACAGAAATGATAATCCGCCATCGCCGCAATCTGAGGCAGATGCGTGATGCAGATCACCTGATGATCTCTCGCGATCACGCGCAGCTTCTCCGATACCTTCTGTGCTGTTCGACCGCTGATTCCGGTATCGATCTCATCGAAGATCAGCGTAGGGATCCGGTCCTTATCTGAGAGAACCGCCTTGATCGCAAGCATGATTCGTGACAGCTCACCGCCGGAGGCTACCTGCCCCAATGGCCGTACCGACTCGCCCGGATTTGTGGAAATCATAAACTCCACACTGTCCACGCCCTGACGGGTAAACTCCGGGAGCTTCTCCATATGAATCTCGAACTCCACATGAAGGAAATTCAGATCAATCAGCCCCTGACGAATCGAAGCCGCCAGCCCTTCGGATGCCGCCCGGCGGCAGGCGCTGAGCGCTTCCGAAGCCGCACCCAGGCGCTCCTCGCAGATCTTCAGTGCTTTCTCCGTCGCCGCCTTTCGTTCCTCATATTCCTCCCATTCAAGATACTTCTCTTTTCTCTCCTCCAGAGCAAGCGCGATCGCTTCCGTTCCGGTTCCGTACTTCGCTTCCAGGCGGTGGATCAGATCCAGACGCTGCTCCATCTGACGCAGTTCCTCCGGATCATAGGAAAGATCTTCCAGATAATCCACCAGCTCCCTGTGCGTCGTGCGCAACAGATCGGCGGCAGTCTCCAGCGGCTCACAGTAACCGACCAGCGCCGGGTCGAGCCCTGCAGCTTCATGAAGATCCCGTGATGCCCGCGATACCGCTTCCTCCGCGCCTTCATTTTCACTGTCGCCAAGCTCTGTCAGAATCCGTCCAAGCATCTCGGTCAGCTGCTTCGCGTGACCGTACTTCCGGCAGACTTCCTCCAGTTCTTCCCTCTCACCGTCCCGGATGCCGGCTTCCTCGATCTCTCCGATCTCGTAGGCCAGGAAATCCATCTCCCGACGGCGGAACTCCTGGTCTACATCATAAGATGCCAGCTTCTCCTGCTGCTCCCGGTACTCCCGGTAAAGCTCGGCAACCTGCTGCCGCAATCCGGCATTCTCACCGGACGCGAACTGATCCAGGATCTCCAGATGCTTCTGCTTATGCAGCAGCGACTGGTGCTCATGCTGCCCGTGAATATCCAGAAGAAGTTCCGTAACTTTCCGTACTTTGGCGCTCGTCACTGATTCATCGTTAATCTTATGGATACTGCGGCTCGGCATGATCTTTCTTGAGATCAGGATGCAGTCATACTCCGTGCTGATATCCATCCGGCGAAGCGCCTCTTTCTTTTCTTCGCCGTCCACGGAAAATACCAGCTCAATATAAGCGAAATCCGCGCCTTTGCGGATGACGTCCGAACGGACTCTTCCTCCCAGCGCGGCATTCACCGAATCAATCAGGATCGATTTACCTGCGCCGGTCTCACCGGTCAGGACATTCAGACCTTCTCTGAAGTCCAGATCCGCCTCGTCGATCAGCGCAAAATTTTTTACATGAAGATTCAGAAGCATATTTTCCTCTTTTTCTTTTCTGTTTCTGTTTTTCGTTCGTAACTATATTTTCCCAGGACATCCTGATGCGCAGCGTCTTCAGGACATCTTGGTGCGCAGCGTCTCCAGGAAGCTGATCTTGCTCAGCTTCAGAATCCTGGTTACCTGAGGAGCGCGGACAATCTCAATGCGGTCGCCCGGATACAGAATTACACTGGTATCGCTGTCATAGCCGCAGATATATTCCACCTGGTCCTCCGGGTCCTTCTCTGAGCCGAGAAGTTCCAACTCGATCTTGTCATCCGCCGACAGGATCAGGCTGCGGTTATTCAGTGAATGGGGAGCGATCGGAGTCACCAGGAACAGCTTGGCTGTCGGCTCCACCACCGGGCCGCCGCATGACAGGTTATATGCCGTCGATCCGGTCGGCGTAGATACTACGATACCATCCGCTGTATAGAGATACAGAAATTCGCCGTTTACATACAGCTTGAACTTGATCACACGCAGGCTGCGGCTTCTTGTGATTGTGATATCGTTCAGCGCGACATCCCGGCAAACCACTTTACCGTTCTTCCGCTTGACACTTCCCAGGAGCATCATCCGCTCCTCTTCGATATATTCGTCCGCGATCACACGCTCAAGAATGCTGGGGATGCTGCTGCGGTCGCCCTCGGTGAGATAACCCAGATGACCGAGATTGATGCCGAGGAAGGGCAGGTTCTTATTCACAAGATTTCTGGCGGCGCGAAGCAGCGTTCCGTCCCCGCCGAGCACGATCACGCACTCCGTCTCCGCCGGGATCTCGCGTTCCAGTGTGCGGGAAGCCTCCGCCTCCGAGAGTGTTCCGTGAACCTCCTCCGGACGCATCCGGCAGGTCTTCCCCTTCTTCTGCAGGAAATGCTTGATCTCATTCGTGGTGCTCAGATCCATATCCTTGTCTCTGTTGGTAATGATAAAAAAATGATTCATGATGGTACTTCTCCTGCTTCCGGATGTTCAGACTGCCGTATGCGATAATGCCGCATGAGACGCTTCCACAACCTTTGACGGATCTAACTCTGCATTCTCAGCATCCTCACTCTTATCCAGGTAAAGAAGGTACTCGATGTTCCCTTCCGGTCCCTTGATCGGGGAATATTCCAGTGCCAGCGTTGCGAAACCAATACTACGCGCATAGGCAATGACTTTCTCGATGACTTCGATGTGAGTGCTCTTCTCGCGTACCACGCCCTTCTTGCCAACCTTCTCGCGGCCAGCCTCGAACTGCGGCTTGATCAGGCATACGATCTGACCATCCGGGCCCAGCAGATTCTTCACCGGCTCCAGTACCTTGGTCAGGGAAATAAAGCTTACATCAATCGACGCGAAGCCAACCGGCTCTCCCACCTCTTCAGGTGTCAGATAGCGGATGTTCGTCTTCTCCATACATACGACGCGCTCATCCTGGCGCAGCTTCCATGCCAGCTGACCGTATCCGACATCGACGGAGAATACCTTCACAGCACCGTTCTGAAGCATGCAGTCTGTAAAGCCGCCGGTAGAAGCACCAACGTCCATGCAAACCTTTCCGTCCACACGCACGCCGAACTCCTTCATGGCCTTCTCCAGCTTCAGACCGCCGCGGCTGACATACGGCAGTGGCTTCCCGTGAAGCTCGATCTTAGCGGTATCCGCCTCGAAGACGGTACCGGGCTTGTCTTCACGTTCGCCGTTCACAAAAATATCGCCGGACATGATCAGCGCCTTCGCCTTCTCTCTGGACTCTGCCAGTCCTTTTTTTACTACAAGAATATCTAATCGTTCTTTCACTCTTCACTCCTGCCTGCCAGCGCATTGTGAATCTGGCGAAGTGCGCCTTCCGCATCAATGCTGATGACATGTTTTAGTTTATCCACACTGCCATGCTCCACATACATATTCGGAATGGCAATATTTATCATTTGAACCGGAAGCTCTTGCTCTGCGCAGAATGCATCCACATGCTCGCCGAAACCGCCGCTGTGTACATTTTCTTCCATCGTAATAAAGATCCGATGCGTCAGCGCCAGGCGTTCCAGCAGTGCCTGATCCATCGGCCGGATAAAGCGGACGTTCACCAAAGTAACGTTATGACCTTCCGCTTTCAGCGCGTCACGCACAGCATATGCTGTCTCCACCATGCTTCCCACAGCGAGAATCGCGATCTCCTGCTCCTCATAGAGCACTTCGCTCTTCCCATACTGAATCGGCTCACGGAACTCCTTTAATCCTTCATACGCTGTACCTCTCGGATAGCGGATCGCCAGAGGCCCCTGAAACTCCGCGGAGAAACGGAGGATGTCCGCCAGCTCGTAGCAGTTCTTCGGTGCAAAAATATTCATATTCGGGATCGTCTGCAGATATGATAGATCGAAGAGCCCCTGATGTGTCTCGCCGTCGCTTCCCACGAGCCCTGCCCGGTCAATACAGAACGTCACGTTCAGGTTCTGCAGACAGACATCGTGAATCATCTGGTCGTAAGCTCTCTGAAGGAATGACGAATAGACACACACATACGGCTTCAGACCACCAGCTGCAAGACCAGCTGCAAAGGTAACTGCATGCTCCTCCGCAATTCCGACATCGAAGAAGCGATCCGGATAGAGATGATGAAAGAGTTTCAGACCGGTTCCTTCCGGCATCGCCGCCGTGATTCCGACCAGGCGGCTGTCCTTCTTCGCCATGGCGCAGAATACTTGAGAGAAGACATCCGTATAGGTGCGACTGGTCTTCTTCTTCACCGCCTTTCCGGTCTCCAACACAAAGGAGCCGACACCGTGGAAGGCCTCCGGATTGTTCTCCGCCGGCGCGTAGCCCTGCCCCTTATGAGTCATCACATGGACGACTACGGTGCGGTTCAGACGTTTGGCGTCATGAAACGCATGGATCATCTGATTAATATCATGTCCGTCCACCGGACCGAGATACGTCAGTCCCATATTTTCGAAGAACATCCCCGGAATAAAGAGCTGCTTCAAGCTGCTCTTCGTATTGCTGATACGGCGCACCAGCCCCTCGCCCACACTCGGAATCCGGGAAAGCGCCGTGGAGACATTTTCCTTTAATCCATTGTAGCCTGGAGCTGTCCGCAGCGAATTCATCATACGGGAGACGCCGCCGATATTCTCCGAGATGGACATATTGTTATCGTTCAGAACGATAATGAAGTTCTTCTTCATCTGCGAGGCATTGTTCAGCGCTTCATAGGCCATACCGCCGGTCAGGGACCCGTCTCCTATGATGGAGACAACATAATGATCCTGCCCCAGCAGATCTCTCGCCTGCGCGAGTCCGAGCCCTGCCGAGATCGATGTCGAGCTGTGCCCGGTATTGAACGCGTCGAAACGGCTCTCAGTGCGGTTTGGGAAGCCGCTGATCCCGCCGATGCAGCGGATCTCTGCGAAGTCCTTCTTCCTTCCAGTCAGCAGCTTATGTGTATATGACTGATGCCCGACGTCCCAGATCAGCTTATCCTCCGGCAGATCAAAGGCCAGATGCAATGCCATCGTAAGCTCCACCGCTCCCAGATTGGAAGCCAGGTGGCCGCCGGTGACGCTGATCTTCTGCAGGAGGAAATCACGGATCTCCGCTGCCAGCATATCATAATCCTTCGGCGCGATTTTCTTTATATCGTTTGGTTGATTAATCTGATCCAGTATCATAGATATTTTCCTCTGCTGTTATCGAGAGCGATCCTCCATTTTCTTAATAAACGAGATAAAAAAGTCCTTGTCTCCGGGCAGCTTCGCCAGGGTATCGATGGCACGTTCGCTCAGGCGGCGAACTTCCGCGTCCGCCTTCTCCAGTCCGTACAAAGTAACATACGTGGTCTTAATATTTCTCTCGTCGCTTCCGATCGGCTTGCCAAGTTCCTCCTCTGTGCTGATCACATCCAGCATATCGTCGCGGATCTGGAAAGCCATGCCGATATCTCCCGCGATCTGCTCGCAGAGATGGATCTCCTCTTCGCCGGCTCCCGCCAGTACCGCGCCGATCATCATGGATGCCTCCAGCAGGGCGCCCGTCTTCAACCGATAAATAAAGTCCAGGGTATCCGCCGGAATCGGGCCGCCGGTTAGCTCCACATCCACCGCCTGGCCGCCGGCCATACCGTAGATGCCTGCTTTCTGCGCCAGAATTCCGATCGCGCGTCCTACACGATCCGCATGCAGCGTCTTATCGAATGCCTTCGCCGCGGTCTCGAACGCGTAGGTTAAGAGACCGTCACCGGCCAGAATCCCCATATCTTCGCCGAACTCTCTCCAGGTGGTCGTGCGTCCCCGGCGCAGCGTATCGTTATCCATCGCCGGAAGGTCATCATGCACCAGAGAGTACGTGTGGATCATCTCCATGGCTGCCATGAAGGGCTCGATCTCCTCCCCCTCGCCACCGAAAATCCAGTAGGTCTCCTGCATCATCGTCGGCCGAATCCGCTTGCCTCCTGCCAGAAGGCTGTAATTCATCGCCTCTAAAAGTGTCTTCTGATAGCCGGTCTCCTCCGGCAGATATTTCTTAAGAATCGATTCTACTGTCGCTATCATCTTCTCCGCCTTCCTCCAGAATCACCAGTTTTTTCTCGATGGTATCAACTTTTTCGCTGCAGTACTGGATCAGCTTCAGACCGTCCTCATACAAATGGAACGTCTCTTCCAGTGAATGCTCCGACTGCTCCATATCATCTAACAGAGCATTCAGCTGATCGAACGCTTCCTCCATCGTAGTGTCATTCTTTATCTCCATAAATTGCTTCCTTCCTGAATGCTTCCTGCCGGATCTCCGTAACCTCCGCCGACAGCGATCCGTCCGCCAGCTGCACACGGATCGGCTGCCCCACAGCTGTCTGACGGACGCTCCGAATGGTTCTTCCGTCTTCATCGCTGATATAGCCGTAGCCGCCCTGAAGCTTCTGCAGGGGGGAAAGAACCTCCAGCCGCGCCGCTGCCAGCGCCAGTTGATGACGTTCCTCCTGAAGCCTGCGGCGCATCACTTCCTGAAGCTTCCGCTCTGCACCCGCCAGCTCCTGACGGCGCTGCTCCAGCCGGTATCCGGGGCGGCAGCGATCCAGTCGCCTTGCCTGCTGTTCCAGACGATAACGGACAGCATGAAGCTTCCCGCTCATCCGGCCCTTCAGACGAGCTTCCCGCTGATACAGCTCCTCATGAAATGCGTAAATGTCAAAAACAGCCAACTCTGCCGCAGCCGAAGGTGTCGGCGCCCGCAGGTCGGCCACATAATCCGCAATCGTCGTATCCGTCTCATGACCAACTGCCGAAATCACAGGAGTCTGACAGTCAAAGATAGCACGTGCCACTTCTTCCTCGTTAAAAGCCCACAGATCCTCCATGGAGCCGCCTCCGCGCCCGACGATAATCACATCGAGATTCATCGCATCCAGCGTCTCGATGCCGCGCACAATACTGGGCGCCGCCTGGGCTCCCTGCACAATCGCCGGATACAGAATCAGCTGTACATAGGGATTTCTCCGGGCGGAGATATTGCAGATGTCCCGGATCGCCGCTCCGGTGGAAGCCGTCACAATCCCGACCCGCGATGCGAACCGGGGAATCGGCTGTTTATATTCCGGCGCGAACATCCCCATCTCCTCCAGCCGCCGCTTATTCTCCTCAAAGCGCCGGTAGAGATCTCCGACACCATCCGGAACAATCTCCCTTGCATACAGCTGATATGTGCCGTCACGCTCATAGACCATGATGCTGCCGCTTGCAATCACCTGCATGCCTTCCTGCATGCGAAAACGCAGACCGCTCCGCTGCCCGGCGAACATCACCGCCTTCAGCACGCCGGTTTCATCCTTCAGAGTAAAATAGATATGTCCGCTGGAATGATACTCGCAATTAGAAACTTCGCCCTTCACCGATATTCGGTGAAGAGCGTAGTCTTGTGCAAACATATTTTTGATATAAGCATTCACCTGTCCAACACGGAAAACGCTTCCTGCCATCTCTTACTCCTGTCCCTGCTTCTTCACAAGCTCGCCCAAGATTCCGTTCACGAATGAAGAGGAATCATCCGTTCCGTAGCGCTTCGCAAGCTCTACGGCTTCATTGATCGCAACCTTCTCAGGAATCTCCTCATCGTACAGAATCTCGTAAGTAGCAAGACGAAGAAGGCTTACCTCTACCTTGCCCATACGATTCGTCTTCCATCCGCGGGCAACCGCATTAATCTTCTCGTCCAGCTCCGGCAACTTCTCCGCGATCGAAGCCACGCGTCCGGTCAGGTATTCTCTGGTTGCGTCATCCATCTGCGCCGCAGCATCCGTATCTTCCGAAAAAACCGGATCCTCCAGATAGCGCTGATACTGCTCGGGATATTCTTCGCTGTTGTAGAATTCCTTCTGAAATAATGCTCTAAATGTATGTTCCCGTACTTCGCGTCTGGTCATAGTTCCCCCTTATTCTTCTTTATCCTAATCCTCTTATCCTAAGCACGATCCCGGTTCACGATAACACCGGCGATCTTGATATTCACAGTCTCTACATGGAAACCGGTCATGTTCTCCACAGAGGCCTTTACCCGCTCCTGCACCTTTGCGGAAACCTGGGGGATATTGTATCCAAAATCAATGTTCAGGGACATATATACCGTCACGCTCTCATCCTGAACTTCCACCTTCACGCCCTTGGCCAGGTTCTTCATCGCAAGCTTCGCCACCAGCTCTCTGGTGATATTACCCGCCATGGAATTCACGCCTTCCACTTCCATGGCTGCCAGCCCTGCAATAAGGGAAAATACTTCGTCAGAAATAATAACCTTACCGATCTCTTCCTTCTCGTGAATTACGTGTGCTGCTTTATTTTCTGTCTGCTCGGCTGCCATCTTTAAAACCTCCTTAAATCAGAAACATTCGTCGTCTCCGTGCTTAGATGCTGTTCTGTCATACAAATATCGCACAGACATCTGACAATAGACAGACTCCGCCTTCTGAGCCTTATATCCTAGTATAACAGACAATACCGGAACTTGCAAGAAAAAACGCTGCCCAGACCAAAGTAAGGAACAGCGTTTTTATCTTTCTAATTCACATTTTTATCCAAAGCATCTCCACTGTGATTCGTTATCCGTTCTCTTCCGCGCTCGTCTCCGTGGCTTCCGCCGATGGATTCGTTGCTTCTGTCGCGCTGCTTCCGCCATTGCCGTCCTTACTCTCCACATCCTCAGACACGCTTTCCGTCTGACTTTCCGATATGCCCGCAGCCGTATCCAGCGAAGGATCCGCCTCGTTCATTAGCGAAATGGTCATGTTCTCCACACCGATATCCGTCTTTCTCTTCACGACATCCTCGATCTGCGCCCGCTCTGCATCCGTAATGGAGGTGCGCCCCAGAACTACATCCACCATACCATCTGTAATGCTTACCACCGCGTTCTCGAAGCCCTTCGTCTTCAGGACGGTCTCCGCTGCATTCTCCATCTCCGCGATACCGGTCATCTGTACCATCGTGTCAATCGCTTCCTGTTTTTGTTTTTCACTCACAGCGTCACTGTTGACAATCGACAAAAGAGTCTCCTTATTCTTCGCCCGCGTCTGCTCCTTATTCAGATTCACTTCTGTAATGAACTCTGCTACGTTCGTCGTTCCACTGGTAAAGACTGCCTCTCCGATCTGAGAGGGATCTGCCGAAGCATTCTCCATGGCTGCGGACGCCGCCTGATTCTCCGCCAGGATATCCTCCTCGGAAATATCCGTAAGGCCGGCAGCTACCCCATCCTGCGTCCCCGCTTCCTTTCCTATGTAGTTCAGGTACCCGGCAACAGCGATCATCACTGCCAGCAGAGTCAGAACGATCTGGTTCTTCTTGAATATTCTCTTCACCTTTTCCGCTCCTTTCCTTGTTACGACCCCCGTTTTAATACTTTAATCTTATGTGCCGGAAGCGGAAATAATGCCTGTACGGCATCGACGATCTCCGCTTTCACGGTCGCGCGGTCCGCCCCGTCCGCCAGAACCAGGATACCCTCGATCTCCGGCGCCAACTCTTTCAGCACATAGGGATCTTCACCGCTTCCGAATGTGAACGTATCCCGTCCCTCCGTGATCTCCTCCTGCTTCCGGCTGGCCCCGCTGCTGTCCGTCTCCTCACTTTTCTTCGTGGAAAGCGAAGTATCCTCCTGCACAATTTTCTCTTCCGAAGATTTCAGCGTCACCATCACCTCCACCTTCCCGGCACCTTCCGCGCGGGAGAGAATCTCCTCCAGACGGCTCTCGATACGCTCTTCATAGTTCTCCGCCGGTACCGTTTCGGAAGTAGGATTCTTCTCACCGTCCGGAACTGACTGCTTCGCCGAATCCGATCCTGACGGCCAGGACAGCACAACGACCAGAATCCCAACCCCCAGCAGAATCAGGTATTTATCCGTCTTCTTCATATTTTTAAGAAAAGAAAGCTTCTGTTCCATCCCATCCGTTCCTCCTGCTTCTCCGATCTGCCCTTCCTCCTTATGGGATTTTTCTGTTTTTCTATGTATCTTCTATCTGCTTTCCATTTGAATTGTGATATCATTCTCCTCCGTTCCGTATTGCTGCTGAATCTTTCTTCGGAGAGCAC
>ENA-UOJJ01003070-UOJJ01003070.1-human-gut-metagenome-genome-assembly--contig:-CS66-NODE-3070-length-18886-cov-5.248526_pt1 | contig 18886 bp, 18 predicted proteins | sample MGYA00242343_ERZ723890 | MGnify/ENA metagenome assembly ERZ723890 | reverse complement strand
CGCCCGGCGGCGCCCCCACCCGTGGGCGCCGCCCCCACTTATAACCCCGGGGGGGGGTGGCTTCCCGACCGCCGCGCGGCTGATTGGCACGCCGCGGCAGTCGAGCACATCCATGTCAAACAGCCGCCCAAGCGGATGGGATTCCTCAATCCAGACAGTTTGCCGCTTTGCCTCCAGCGGAGGAACGGGCAGCGCAAGCAGAGCTTCGCTGCCCGTGACCGCTTCCGTTAGCTGCTCCTGCTCGATCGCGGGGAAGCTGCGGCGCAGCTCTGCAAGGCCGGCAAGAAAGCCTTGGCGAGCGAGCGGAAACTGCTTGACGGGGCCGGGAATGTTCATGGAAAAGCTGATCAGACAGGGATATCCGGTGGAGAGCAGCGCGCGCTGGCGCGCAGCGCGCGCCTCGCGGCTTCGGAGAATCTCATCCGCGCTGGCGCGCGGCGCATCAAAAATGTGGGAAAGCTCCATGCTTAGCCCTCCTGTTCCGGGAATAGACAGCGGCGCGTGATCGGCGGAAGCAGCGCGAGTGCCTGTTCTCGTCCGACAGGGTCGGAGAGCAGCGCACGGACGCGGGAGGCGCTGATGATTTGCCCGTTTTGCGCGATGCGGGGGATTTCGCAGAAGGTGATGCCGTACTGCGGAAGAATCGAGCGCATACTGGCGTTGTAACGGGCGGTCACCGGGTCGAACGGCTCCTCGCCGGCGAAGCGGCGGGTGATATGGAGCGCGGGGGCGATGCGCGAAGCAAAGAGCGTGATGTCCAACTCGCTTTGCAGGGCGGCTGCGTCCTCTCCACGCTTGAGAAAGTAGGTCGGAAAGGTTGCGGCTGAGAGGATATAGGGGCCGCTGAGATGCACTCGGACGTTCGGAAGATCGGCCGTGCCGTCTGTAACCATTTGCAACCGGAGCTGCGTGGAATACAGGGAACGGTTCTCTTCTACCACGAAAAGGTGCAGGACGTCGCAATGAGAGGATGCGTATTCCACCAGAGCGCGGTGGCCCAGCGTGAAAGGATTGCAGTTCATGACGATAGAACCGACCACCTTTCCGGCGTCCTCCGCCTGCGCGAGGGGAGCGGCGTACCGCTCCGGGCCGTCGGGGCGGTTTTCCAGCATCACCAAGGCGGCGGTTTTCACAGCGGGGAAAAAGCCGCAGCTTGCGAACAGCGCTTCATTGTGCGCCCGCGTGATGATGAAGAGATCGTAGATCCCGGACTGAAACCGGTTTTGTACCAGCGCGGAGATGAGTGGCCCGAGCGCGTTCTGGCCGCGCAGCTCCGGTGAGACCGCAAAGCATTTAAGAAGCGAACCGGCGGCGCAGCCGCAGCCGACAAGCGTATCACAGATATCAAAGACGCCGTAGGCGGCATCAATATCGTCCTCAAGGGCAAGCTCGTGCTGCCGGAGAAAGTCGCGCAGCAGCACAAGGGACGCATCGTATTGCAGAGGGATCGAACGAATCTGAAGATCTTCGAGCATACGGAATTCCTTTCACGGACACGGAGCTTATGAGCGGAGAGGCTGAAGTCTTGGCGTAAACACGGCCAGACACATGAGCGTAGCAAGCACGGTCGCCGGCACGGCGTAAGCGAAAAAGGGAAGATAGCTGCCGGCGCTGGTGCGTATAAAGCCGATCGAGGCGGTGACAATCATGTTTCCGGGAACGACCGTCAGCGCGCTGATGCCGTTGTTGGTGCGGAAATCCCTAGCACCGTAGTAAGTGCGGAGAAAGCTTGGGCCGATCGAGGCTGCGCCGCCAAAAGTGACAAAGTACAAAAGCAGGAAAAAGAACGTCATGGAAAGACTCTCCGCACGGAGAAAATACCAGAGTCCGCCCGTAGATACGACGCCGATCATGCCGATTGAAAGGAGTGCCCTTCGATAGCCCCACACATCGGAGAACCAGCCCCAGAGGGTGCGGCTGATGCCGTTAATAAAGACGGCAAACGAGACGCACAGAAGCTGGAGCGCGTCATCGCCGCGGATATCGGCGATGATGGGAGCGAGCTGTCCCAGAAAGGCCTGGCCGACGCTCACGAGCAGGAGCTTCCAGACGCAGAAAAACCAGAACTCACGCTGGCGGAGAACCTCTGTGGTGGAATAGCCGCCTGCGGGAACGGACGGAGCAGTGTCCTTCGCCGGCTGGATCTGAGGCGGAGTGAGAAAAAGAGGGGAGAGCACCGCAAGCCCGAAAAACAGAACGCCGATCAGACGGAAGGAGACGCGCCAGCCGTGCGTGGAAGCAAGGGATGCGAACACTGGCGTGATCGTGAGACCGGAGAAACCGATCGCGGTGAGCAGAATGCCCGTGGTCAGACCGTGCCCGTTCGGAAACCACGCCATGATATTCGACAGCCAGCCGCCGTAGATGATCCCCATGCCGAGACCGACAAAAAGACCGTAGACCGCATAGAGCGCAAACCGGCCGCTGACGGTAAGGAAGGACGCTGCCAGAAACCCGGCGCCCGTCATCAGACAGGCGACCGTTACCGACACCTTAACGGAGCACAGGCGGCTCAACAGTCCGTCCATAGCGATGCCGAGGGAAAACATGGCGATGCTGATTGTGTAGGCAAGCGTGATCTGAGCATGATCCAGGGCCAGATCCGCGCGGATCGCCGCTGAAAACTTTGACCAGCCGTAAATAATGCCGACGCAGATGAAAGTAAATGTACCGAACGCCAGAACGGCATAGCGGTTTTGTACGGAGCGATGCATGACGATGCGCCCCCTTTCTCAATGCAGGATAGCGTAGCCGGGAAAGTGCTCAGAAGTCGTACAGCTCCTGCGGGTTGTCCACCAGCGCGAGTTGACGCGCCTTTTCCGTCGGCAGCCAGATGGGGATCATGTTGACCAGCGCGGCTTCGTTCGGCTTGACTTTTTCGGTCACGTGCGGGTAGTCCGTTCCCCAAACGACACGCTCGGGCGCAAACTCAGCCAGAGTGATCGCGACGGTGGTAGCGTCATCCCACGGCTCGCCGGTCGTGGTATTGAGATACGGCCCGGAAAGCTTGACGTAGATCTTCCCACTGTCAAGCAGCCTGCACAGGAAAGTATAGGCCGGATCGTTGACACCAAGATGAGGATCGAGGCGGCCCATGTGGTCGATGACTACGCGGCAGGGAATCGCACGGATCGTATCCGCGCATTCGACCAGCTGGCGCGCGCTCATGTGCAGCTGCATATTCCAGCCCATGTCCCTGACCCGCTCGCTCAGGGGCAGGCAGTCCTCAAAGGAGACCACGGCATTGTTCGGATTCCATACGCTAAAGCGCAGTCCGCGCACGCCGGCCTCGTGCAGGCGGAGCAACTCAGCGTCAGACACCTCGCGGTTTACAACCGCGATGCCGCGACAGTTTTCCTTTCCGAACTTTTCAATGGCGTCTACCAGACAGGCATTATCCAGCGCGAAGGGCTTGGCCTGCACGAATATGGCGCGGGGCAGGGAAAGCTCGTCCGCCAGCTTGCGGTAGGATGCTACCGTTCCGATCTGAGCGGCCGCCTTGCCGTCGTTCGGAAAGGCGGGGTCGATGATATGAAGATGCGCGTTGCAGGCGTTTGCAGGCATCGTAAAAGACAGAGCAGACATAGGAAAACTCTCCTTATTTTATTGATATTATGTTCATCATAGCATGAGGCGCTGCATCTGAAAAGCAAATAATATGAGCTTGTCCGCAAAAAAGAGTTGCAGGGAGCGAAAGGACGAGGTGCAACAAAAAGATGCAACAAGACAAATAATATATGCTTTTCAGGTGACGAGGGGAAGAGTAACATGGAGGGGAAACCATAAAAGAATGGAAAGGAGTATCTTTTTATGAGAATAACCTGGCTGGGGCATTCATGCTTTTGCATGGAAAGCGACGGCTATCGGATCGTTGTCGATCCCTATCGGCTGGACAGCTATCCGCCGCTTCAGACCCGCGCAAATGCGGTCTATTGCTCCCATGAGCACTATGATCACAACTGTGTGGACGCGGTGACGATGCTGGAGGAGCGAACCTCGCCCTTTACAGTGGAGGAGATCAAGACTTTCCATGACGATCAGGAGGGGGCACTGCGCGGCGAGAATACCATGCGGGCTTTTTGCGCCGAGGGACTGCGTGTTGTCCATTGCGGCGATCTGGGACATTGGCCAAACGAGGCGCAGCGGGCCTTCCTTGCGGGAAGCGACGTGTTAATGCTTCCGGTTGGCGGATATTACACCATTGGCGCGGCCGAGGCAAAGCGGATCGTGGACGAGGTTCACCCGCGCGTGGTGCTCCCCATGCACTACCGGTTTGGAGAGCACGGCATGGCCGTTCTCTCTGAGGTGGACTCCTTTGCGGAGCGGTTTCCGGCGGAACGGGTTACCCGATGGAACGACAACAGCATTACGGTGGATCGAGAAGCGCCGGAGGGCGTAATCATCCTGCAATTTAAAGAAAAAGGAGAATAACGATGGGCAAGACAGCGATCATGAAGATCATGGAGCGCGCCTGCGGCCACGAAGTCAGCGTCGGCGACCGCGTATGGTGCCACGTCGATCTCGCGTCCGCGCGGGACTTTGGCGGCGCAAACTGCGTGCTTCAGTTTGAAAAGGAGATGGGCAGGGACGCAAAGGTTTGGGATCCGGGCAAGATCGCCTACACCTTCGACCTCCAGGCGCCGTCCCATTCGGAGAAGGTTTCGAACAACCAGAAGATTATTCGTGAGTTTGCCAAGCGTCAGGGCATCAAGAACGTCTTTGACATCAATCACGGTATCGGCCAGCACGTTATGCTGGAGGCCGGCCTCATCAAGCCGGGCGACGTCGTGCTCGGCACGGACAGCCATATGAACCTGCTCGGCGCGGTCGGCGCATTCGCCACCGGTGTTGGCAATTCCGACGTCGCCGCAGCCTATATTGGCGGCCTGAGCTGGTTCCGCGTCCCCGAGACGATGAAGATCGAGGTCACCGGTCAGTTCCGGAAGGGTGTTTGCATGCGCGATCTGCTGACCTACATCGTCGGCGATCTCGGCGCGGACGGCATGGACTATCTTGCTGTGGAATTCACCGGAGAGATGATTGACCGCGCGAACCTCGCAGAGCGTATCACGCTCTGCTCCATGGTTACGGAGATGAGCGGCAAGGTTCCCCTCATCATGCCCAGTGGCGCAGTGCTCGACTGGATGGTCGAGCGTGCGGGCGAAGAGGTTCGGGAGCGCATTCGCACGCTCTCTGCTGATGCGGACGCGCAGTACTGCAAGGTGCTCCATTACGATGTGAGCGAGCTGGCGCCGATGGTGTCCTGCCCCGACGCGCCGGACAACGTAAAGCCCGTGACCGAGGTTGCCGGCACGCACGTCGATCAAGTGCACATCGGCTCATGTTCCAACGGCCGCTTTGAGGATATCGAGGCCGCCTACAAGGTCCTGATGGCGGGCGGCGGCAAGGTAGACCCTGCCACGCGAGTCATCATCACGCCGAGCACCACTGAGGTACAGCTCACCTGCGCTAAAGCCGGTATGATCGAAAAGTTCCTTGAAGCAGGCATTGTTTTCACGAACCCGACCTGCGCGCTCTGCACGGCAGAGCATTACGGCGCGCTGCCGAACGGCGACGTCGGATGCGCCACCAACAACCGCAACTTCATCGGCAAGGTCGGCAAGGGCAGCCACACCTATCTGATGAGTCCGATGACCGCTATGGCCACTGCCATCCGCGGCTGTATCACCGACCCGAGAGATATTCTCGGCTGAGAGGAGGAGAAGAGAATATGAGCACTATCCATGCGCGCGCGTGGGTCTTCGGCGACGATGTCGATACCGACCTCATTTACCACAACAAGTATCTCGCCGAGACCGATCCGAAGAATATGCCGCAGTACGCGTTTGAATATTACCCCGGCAAGGAGAACTTTGCCAAAGAGGTCAAGCCCGGCGATATTGTGGTCGCGGGCAAGAACTTCGGCTGCGGCTCGAGCCGCGAGCACGCGGTCTACTGTCTGCAATATGCGGACATTCCCTGCGTGCTGGCTGAGACCTGCTCGCGCATCTATTACCGCAACGCCATCAACAACGGCTATCCTGTGCTCTTCGTTAAGGGAATTTCCGAGGCGATCAAAAACGGCGACATCAAGGATGGCGACGTGCTGGACGTGGATATGGATTTCGGCAGAATCGTCAACACCGCGAACGGCAAAACCTTTCACGGCGATGCCGTGAGCGACCTAGAGCACGACATCATGGAGGCTGGAGGCCTGTTCCAGTATATGAAGAAGAACGCGAAGGCGTAAAGGGAGGCAGCTATGGAACTGAAAAAACCGGCTGTTGCCGGAACCATGGAATCCAGCGATATCATGGTGATGCTCCGTCCGAACGAGGGCCGGGGCATTGAGATCGACATTCAGAGCGACGTGAAGGCGACGTTCGGCGAGGCAATCGAGGCGACGATCCGCGAGGTTCTTGAGGACTTTGGCGTAAACGATGCCATGGTTGCGGTGGTGGACAAGGGTGCACTCGATTTCGTAATCCGCGCCAGAATGCAGTGCGCGATCTGCCGCGCCGCGGAGATCAAGTACGACTGGGGAAAGGAGGATCCTCATGTCTGAGGCGAAACTGATGCGTACCTCTATGTACGCCGGCGGGACAAGCCCCGTCAAGATGATCCAGGCGGGCTTTTACAACGAGGACTGCCTGGTCTACGATCTGGAGGATTCCGTGTCCGCGGGCGAGAAGGACGCGGCGCGCTTCCTGGTCTACAACGCGGTGAAATACCAGCGCCCAAAAGACAAGTATATTCTGATCCGCGTCAACGGCATTTACTCTAAGGAGCTTGACGAGGATCTGGAGGCCGCTATGCGTGCGCAGCCCGACGCGATCCGCATCCCGAAGGTCGAGTACGCCGAGGAGGTGCAGCGCATCGATGCGAAAATGACCGCGATCGAAGAGAAGGCGGGGCTGCCCATCGGCGGTGTCAAGCTCTGGTGCAATATCGAGTCCTACCTCGGTGTTATCCATGCGCAGGAGATTGCCACCGCGAGTCCGCGCGTCGAGGCAATGGCGCTCGGCGCGGAGGATTTTACCGCCAGCATGTCCGCGCAGCGCACCAAGCCCGGCTGGGAGATCTTTTACGCGCGCAATGCGATCCTTATGGCCTGCCGCGCGGCTGGTATTTCGGCGCAGGATGCGGTGTTTTCCGACATCAACGATGCCGAGGGCCTGCAAAAGGATCTGGAAATGACTCGCACGCTGGGCTTTGACGGCAAGACCTGCGTTCACCCGCGCCAGATCGACACGGTGAACGCCTGCTTTACGCCGTCGGCCAAGGAGATCCGCAACGCTCAGCGCGTTCTCGAGGCGCTGGAGGAGGCGGCGCGCAATCACACCGGCGTGTGTGTGCTCGACGGCGGTATGGTCGATAAGCCGATGGAGCTGCGCGCCCGCACGACGCTTGCCAAGGCGGAGGCCGCCGGCATCAAAGTGGGAGGTAGCAAGTGATGATCAAAAACAGTTTGGGCCGCGAGCTGCCCGAAAAGATCGGCGATTACGTCGTTCGTCCCTATCAGGGCGCGTATGCAACGCCCGCACCGCAGGAGACCGTCGTGACCAGACGCGTTATGGGTCACCGGATTCCCGGCGATACCAAGCTGCTGCCGGATCTGAAGACGGCGATCCAGGCCTCCGGCCTGCGCGACGGCATGACCATCTCGTTCCATCATTCGTTCCGTGAGGGCGACATGATTATCGGACAGGTGCTCACGGCGATCCGCGAGCTGGGCATCAAGCATCTGCGCTTTGCCCCCAGTGCGGTCGTGAACATCAAGAACCCGTCCATTGTGGATTTCGTCCGCGACGGCACGATCGACCGCATTGAGGCCAGCGGTATCCGCGGCCAGCTCGGCGACGCCGTGCTTGCCGGCGAGATGGAAAAGCCGGTCATTCTACGCACGCACGGCGCGCGTCCACGCGCCATTGAGGCGGGCGAGCTGCAGATTGATGTTGCGTTTATTGGCGCATCCGCGTCCGACGATTATGGCAACTGCACCGGTCAGATCGGGCCGAACGCCTGCGGCTCTCTCGGTTATGCTTTCGTGGACGCGCACAACGCGGGCTGCATTGTGGTCGTGACGGATCACCTTGTGGAGTACCCCTGCCTGCCCACGTCCATTTCCCAGCAGTATGTGGATTATGTGGTCAAGGTCGGTCAGATCGGCGACCCGGAGAAGATCGGCAAGGGCGCGGCCCGTCTGACCAAAAATCCCCGTGATCTGATGATCGCCGAGCGCACGGCGGACGTGATCGCCGCCTCCCGCCTGTTTAAAGACGGTTTCTCGTTCCAGACCGGTGCGGGCGCAATCGCTATTGCGACGACCAAATATCTGGCCGATCGCATGAGAGAGCGCGGCGTGAAGGCAAGCTTTGCCCTCGGCGGCATTCCCGCGGCGATTATTGACATGTATGACGAGGGACTGGTGCGCGTGGTTGAGTGCAGCCAGAGCTTTGACGCAGTTGCAGCCTCCGCCATTTCTACCCGCCTCGGCGTGGTCGAGATCGACAACGCCGACTACGCCAACGCCTATTCCAAGGGCGGCTTCCTCAATCGCGAGGACTTCGGCGTGCTCGGCGCGCTGGAGGTCGATACGGACTTCAATGTGAATATTCTCACTGGCTCGTCCGGCGAGATGATGGGCGGCCTCGGCGGTGGCCCAGACGTGGCTGGCGGCGCGGCGATCTCCATCGTCACGATCCCGATCATTCGCGGGCGCACGCCGTCGATCGTCAAAAAGGTCTTTACTCTCTGCACCCCCGGCGAGACGGTCGCTGCCGTTGTGACCGAAGCGGGCATCGCGCTTAACCCCAAGCACAAGAACTATGCCGAGCTTAAAGAGGATCTGGAAAAGACCAGCCTGAAGCTCGTGACCATTGAGGAACTGCAGCAGCGTGCCGAGTCTCTCACCGGCGTGCCCAAGCCTATCGAGACGAGCGACCGCGTGGCCTGCATCGTGGAGTACCGCGACGGCACGGTCATTGACGTGATCCGGGAGGTCAAGCGCTGATGTATCTGACGGAGCAATTTGCGGCGTTTCTGGCCGATACCAACTATGACGACCTGCCGGAGCAGGTCGTCAAGGAGGCAAAGGAACGTGTTATGGATACGCTTGGCGCGGCGATCGCGGGCGGCGTGAACTGGGAATATACCGCGCAGCTGCGCGAGGCGTGCCGGAAGCTCGGCACGGGCGATTGCCGCGTGATCGGCGGAGAGAAATGCTATCCCGCCGCTCATGCTGCTATGGTGAACGCCACTTACGCCCATTCGGTCGAACTGGACGACGGACACAAAAACGCTGGCTGTCATGCCGGCGCGGTCGTCGTGCCGACAGCGCTCACGATGGCGCAGTCACTCGGAAAGAGCGGCAAGGAGCTGCTTGCCGCCGTCGCCCTGGGCTATGAGGTGACGTACCGGATCGCTTCCCATGTAAATCCGGCGCAGATCAACAAGGGGTTCCACCCCTCAAGCAACTGCGGCGCCTACGGCGCGGCGGCGGCTGCAGGCAAGCTCATGGGTCTGAACCGGGAACAGCTCGCGTGTGCGCTTGGCCAGGCGGGAATGCTTGCCAGCGGCACGATGGAGGCGACAAAATCCGGCCAGCGGGCCAAGTGCGTACAGGTGGGAAACGCCGCCTACAACGGCATTCTGGCCGCCTGCCTCGCGCAGGCGGGCATGGAGGGCTGCCTGACAGCGCTCGAGGGGCCGAACGGCCTGTTCGCCACACAGTCGGAGAACGTCGATGTGGAGGACGTCTGCCGCGATCTCGGCAAGGTCTACACCATCGGCGATACGTACAACAAAATGTATCCCTCCTGCCGTCATGCCCAACCGGGCATCGAGGCGGCGCTGGATCTTGGCGTGGAGTACGGAATCGACCCAGACGAGGTTGCGGCGATCCGCATTGGTACGCACAAGGTTGCCTATGAGCTTACTGGCATCATCAAGGAGCCGAAGAACTCCGGTGAGGCCAAGTTCAGCCTGGCCTACGGCAGTGCTGTGGCGCTGCGCGAGCACGGCTTCGGCGTGGCGAGCCTGATGGAGCGGAGCTACACCGACCCGGATACGCTCAAGCTTGCCGATCGCGTCACCTGTGAGATCGATCCGGACGTACAGGCGCTTTTCCCGAAGAAGCGGGGCGCAAAGGTTCGCATCGAACTCAAGGACGGAACGGTCTATGAAAAGGAGCTTTACGATCTCAAAGGCTCGCCCAATAATCCAGTCAGTACGGAGGAACTCAAGGGCAAGTTTATGAGCAATGCGAAAGCTGCCATGCCGGAGGAGCGCGCCAGAGAGCTGCTCGGCCTTTTGGACGGGCTGGAGAAACTGGAACGCGTGGATACGCTGGTAGAACTGCTGGGCTAAGACTGCGGGACGGTATCGTGGTACGAGGCGCATTGCCGGCGGACCAACTTAATCAGCTCGGCGGTGTAGCGGGGAAAATGCCGGCCCTTCTGCGAGATCAGGAAGATGGGGTTGCTAGCGTGCAGCTTTTGAATGGGGAACGCGTGGAGATGGTTATCCGGCGGAAGCGTCTGGTTCAGGCTTCGGATATTTTCCAGATACATGGAAAGGCAGAAGGACGCGGCGTAATCGTGCGAGGTCATGATGTGCAGCAGATCCGGCTGGCTGGCCTCGTAGATGAAGTTGAGCGACAGATTCCGCTCGCGCAGGTGCTCTTCGATGATCGTGCGTGAGTTGAAGCCGCGGTAGAGGGCGCAGAATGGAACCTCGCGAAACCGGGAGAGATCCACGCCGCCTGTGGCCATCTCCTCCTTGCAGGCGGGATAATCCGCGGGAAAATATTGCATGAGCAGGCGGTCGGAGATGACGAGATAGAGCGTTTCGTTCAGTACGGCGGAATATTCCAGCGCGGGGTTGAACTGACCGGTGGGACTGCCGAGAACCAGATCCAGCTTGTTTTCCAGCAGACAGTCGAGCATCTGCGCCGTAGGCGCGCTGGTGGCGCGCAGCGTTACGTTCGGAAAGAGCGGCTGATAGCTCTCGAGCAGGCGGGGAAAGAAAATTCGAAGACGTCCCTCCGTGATGCCGATGCGCACCTCGCCAGAGGTGCCGTTCTGGATCTCCTCCAGCTGCGAGAACGTGTCCTGCTCAATGCGCTGGATCTGCCGGAAAGAGGCGAGCAGCATCTCGCCGGCATAGGTGAGCGACAGAGACGGCTTGCGCTCAAAGAGCGTGAGGCCGCATTCGCTCTCCAGCGTTTTGAGATACCGGCTGAGACATTGATGCGAGATAAAGAGCTGCTTGGCGGCCTGCGAGATGTTCAACGTTTCGGCTAAGGCGAGAAAATACTGGTAGTTTTGCAGCATAAGATCACACTCCAATCTGATGTAATAAACGTCACTATAACACAAACTGCGCGGAAGCGCAAAAAAAGCTGAAAAGAAAGAGAGAAGTTCAAGATGGCGAAGTATGAACCCAATATCAAGATTCCCTGCGTCTATATGCGCGGCGGCACGAGTAAGGCCGTGTTTTTCCGCGATGAAGATCTGCCGCAGGATCCCGCCGAGCGCGACCGCGTAATCCTCAGCGCGTTCGGTTCTCCCGACCGCCGCCAGATCGACGGCATGGGCGGCGCGAACACTTCCACGAGCAAGGTTGCCATCATCAAGAAGAGTGACCGTCCCGGCATTGACGTCGATTATGACTTCGGCCAGGTGGATGTGATGGCGCCGATCGTCGGCAAGACGATGAACTGCGGCAATATCTCCTCCGCGGTCGGCCCCTACGCCATCGACGAGGGACTCGTCGAGGCGGTCGAGCCGATGACGGAGGTGCATATCTTCAACACCAATACGCAGAAGGAGATCATTGCCCAGGTTCCTGTTGAGAACGGCCGGTTCATGAGCGAGGGCGACTTCGCGATCGACGGCGTACCCGGCACGGCGTCCAAGGTGACGCTCAAGTTTGTCGAGCCGCAGGGAGCGGCCTCCGGTAAGCTGCTGCCCACGGGTCATGTCAAGGACACGATCGAGATTGACGGCAAGAGCTATGAGTACTCCTTCGTCGATGCGGCGAACCCGGTGATTTTTGTTCACCCCGAGGACTTCGGCGTCAAGGGAACGGAGATCCCCTCCGAATTCAACGCGTTGCCCGACTGCAAGGAAATCTGCCGGAAGTTGGAGATTATTCGCGGCACCGGTGCGATCCTGCTCGGTTACGCCAAGGATCTCGAGGACGCGCGTATCAACAGCCAGACGCTGCCCAAGATCGCGTTCGCGACCAAGCCGGTCGATTATACCGCGGGCAGCGGCAAGCAGATTAAGGCGGAGGATGTGGACATTGTTGGGCGCCTGTTCTCGGTCAACATGAAGATGATCGACGCCTATATGGGAACCGGCGCGATCTGCACCATCACCGCAGCCAACACCCCTGGTACGATCGTCAATGGAATTGCGTCCGCGTCGCTTGGTACACAGCGCATTGAGAAGCTGCGCATTGGCCACCCCTGGGGCGTGATGACGGCTCGCGCCGATCTTCGCCAGGACGGCGGCGAGGGAATTCAGTGCGGCTATCTAGAGCGCACGGCGCGCCGCATCATGGAAGGCAGCGTCTATGTCCGTAAGTAAGAACAAAACAGCTTTTTGAACGAATGGAAGAGGAAACTTGCATTTTGGGAACGAGGGCAGGTTTTCTCCTCCTTTTTCACAAGAAAAGCTGCCTACGTTTGTGCGCAACATACAAATGAAGAAAAATGCGCTGTCAGAACTTCTATTTTTATAGGAAAAATGACGTGCGATTTGGTGTATCAGTAGGTTGAATTAGAGAAATCAAATCTGCGATAATATAGGAAAATAGGAAATTAAAGAACATCCAAAGAGAAGAAAAACAACGAATTTAGGAAAGGTGAAGACGGCTATGACGGATCAGGAAAGACTTGCAAAATTCGGAGAGCTGAAAGAGCTGATTAACGGTTCTGAGGCCGACACTTTCAAAAATTACTGGGACGGCCGGTTCTTTACCGGCGACATGACGTTTATTTTCGACGCCACGCCCTACAATCTCTACTTCTATGAAGGAACGTTGATCGACGTGAAGATCGCGCAGCCCACGAATGGATACTACGTTGGCATCAAGGGGACGCAGGAACAATGGGAGAACTTTTTCAAGAACCCCAACTTCCAGCTGTCGATCTCCGTCAAGCACAATGAGCACCCGTTTGAACAGCTCGGCAGCGCGCTGGCCTGCCGACAGAACCAATCCATGGTTGCGCAGGTCATGCGTCTGATCGCAAGAGTTATGACAAACTGAGGAGGGAACAGAAGATGGCAATCACCGGTGCGTATGTCGTCGTGGACGGCATCAAGACCTATTACGAAACCAACAACGGCCCGCACAACCCGAACGGCACGATCATTGCGATGCACACGGCGGGGCGCGAGAGCCGGCAGTACCACGGCATCATGGAGCTGTGGGAGAACAAATACAATGTGATCGCCTTCGATATGCCGGCGCACGGCAAGTCGTGGCCGCTGCCTGGAAACGTCGGGATCAAGGATCATTCGGAGTATGCCAGGTTCGTCTGGGACTTCATTCAGGCGCTCGGGATCACGAACCCTGTTGTCCTCGGCTGCTCGGCCGCCGGCAACATCGTCTACGAGATCGCGGCCAAGTACCCGGTCAAGGCGGCGGTTGCCTGTCAGGCGTCTCCGTACATCAAGGCGATGGGAACGTCCTACGGCGCGGCGGTCAATCTGCTGGACAATCCGTATGTCAGCTGCCAGCACTCTCATTGGGACTTTACCGACAGCTTGTGCGGCACAAAGTGCCCGCCGGAGATCCGCGAATTCATCATGTGGGGCGTCTGCCAGGAATGCGGTCGCGCCAAGCAGGCGGATCTGGCGATCTACAACAACTTTGATGTGCGCGAGGAACTGAAAAACATTACCTGCCCGATCCTGCTCGTGCGCGGCGAGGATGACTGGAACGTGCCGGAGCATTATTACGACACGGCGATGGAGTATCTGACTAACGCAAAGAAGCTGGAATTCCTGAAAGTTCCCGGTTATGGCCACTTTATCGTGGTGGAAGCGCCCGAGATCATCTGCCGGGAGGTTGACCGGTTCTTGACGGAGGCACAATGAGACGGCTTTATGCGAATATCCCGGAAGGGCAGATGCACTATCGCGCCGCCGGAACAGGGGAGGAGAACGTTCTTCTCCTGCATATGTCCGGCAGCTCTTCCGAGGAGTATGAGAGCGTAGGCGATCTTCTTGCCGCGTGCGGCTATCACGCGTATGCGCCGGATCTGCTTGGCTTCGGCTCGTCGGATCAGCCCTCGCATTATTATTATTCCATGGATGAGCACATCGCGTCGCTCCTTGCGTTTATGGATTCCGTCGGCATTGAGAGGGCATACGTCTGCGGAAACATGGCGACGGCGAACATGGCGGCACGCATGGGTGTGTACCACCCGGAGCGCGTCAAGGGGCTTCTGCTCTGCCACCCGCTCTATAATCCCGATCCGGACTATTTCAAGCGCCGCGGGCATACGCCAGGATTCTGCAAGGTGGATGTGGCGGCGGACGGCAGCCATTTGCAGGAACTATGGAAGCGATCCGCAAAATACGGTGACGCTCCGTCGGTGTCCGACCGCCGCTGCGCAGATCTGCTCAGGGCGGGCGAGTGGGGTGAAACGCTTCATTGGGCGCTCCATGAGGACAGTCCATTTGGGACGTACCTCAAAAAGCTGACGATGAAGACCGTCGTTGCGGCTTACGGATTTTTCGGAGAGCCGACTCTGCTCGAGGCTGCGGCGGCCCAGATTCCGAGCGGCGTATTCGTTCGCCTGGAGAGCGCGGCGCCGTATCTTCCACGAACCGCCCCGCAAAGGGTAGCGGAACTGATTTGCGGCAATTTTCCCATCAATCACTAAGTCATCTATGACTCATTGATAAAAAGAAGAAACAAGAGGTAAAAAGCATGAAGAAAGGTATCAAGTCTTTGGGCGCTTATCTTCCGTACCATTACCTGACCCGTGCGGCACTCGGCGCTGCCTGGGGCGGCAAGGGCGGCAAGGGCGAAAAGAGCGTCGCTGATGTTGATGAAGACAGCGTAACGATGGCGGTCGAGGCGGCCATGGGCTGCTTCCGCTTTGCCAAGCGCGAGGATGTCAATGCGCTCTATTTTGCTTCGACGACCGGCCCCTATGCGGAGAAGTGCCATGCGGCTCTGATCGCAGTTGCCTGCGATCTCGAGGATGAAAGCGTGTTCACGTCCGACATTATGACGTCCACCCGTGCCGGCACGAACGCGCTGAAGGCGGCGCTGGACAGCGCGGTCGCCAACCCCGGTCAGAGCGTTCTGGTCACGGCGGCGGACGCCCGCAACGGCTATCCGAAGTCGGCGCAGGAGAGCGGCTTCGGCGACGGTGCTGCGGCGTTCATCGTTGGAACGGGTGACGATCTGATCGCGGAGGTTGATCACTTCACTTCCGTGAGCGAGGAGATCAACGACTACTGGAGAAACGCGGGCGACAAGTACACCCTCCATGCCGAGGGCCGCTTCTGCGACGAAGAGGGCTATCTGCGTGAGATGAAGATTGTTCTCAAGAAGTTCGAGAGCGAGACCGGCACGAAGGCCGCCGACTACGACAAGGTGGTTCTGGTTGCGCAGAACGCCAAGCTTCAGACAAAGATCGCGACCAAGTTCGGGATCGACCCGGAGAGGCTTTCCGATACGCTCCTGCTCAACGTGGGCGACACCGGTGCGGCGCAGGGGCTGCTCGGCCTTGCCAACGCGCTGGAAAACGCCAAGGCCGGCGACAGAATCCTGGTTGTCGATTACGGCAATGGCGCGAACGCGTTCTCGCTGACGGTGACGGAGAACATCGCAAAGATCAGCGAGAAGAAACAGATCGCCCGCTATCTGGAAAAGCGCGTGGAGATCGACTCCTATGCCCGTTTCCTCTCCTGGCGTGACATCGCCGCGGCAGAGCCCGGTGCTGCGTTCCGTCTGCCCGCCTCCACGTCTCAGACCTGGCGTGAGCAGAACATCAACATCGCTCTCCATGGCAGCAAGTGCAAGAAGTGCGGCGCGACGCTTTATCCGGTTGCGCGTGTGTGCGACGTCTGCGGAAGCCTTGACGAGTATGAAGAGGTTCGCCTGTCCGACCATGTCTGCAAGCTCTACACCTTCTCGGTTGACCAGTACGCCGGCCGCAGCGACGATCCGCAGATCATTCAGGCTGTGGCGGAGGATCCCAATGGCTGCCATATCTACACGATCATGACCAACTACAAGAAAGAGGAAGTCGGCACGGGCATGGACGTGGAATTCACGTTCCGCAAGATGCACAACCTGGGCAATTTCCCCAACTATTTCTGGAAAGTGCGTCCGCTTAGAAGGGAGACGGTGTAACAATGTATTTTGAACATAATGGTTTTAAAGATGATGTAGCGATCATCGGCATGGGCTGCTCCAAGTTCGGCGAGCGCTGGGATGCCGGTCTGGAGGATCTGATCATCGAGGCGGCCTTTGAGGCTTTTGAGGATGCCGGCGTCGGCCCGAAGGATATTAAGGTTGCGTACTTTGCCAACACCAACGCGCCCAACAACTGCTCCGGCACGCCGGTCGCGGACGCTCTGAAGATGCACGGAATTCCCATCACCCGCAACGAAAATTGGTGTACGGCCGGACACATCGCGTTGATCAATGCCTGCCTTGCCGTTAAGAGCGGTATGTGCGACATCGCCATGGCGATCGGTGCTGAAAAGCTCAAAGACAGAGGCGCCGGCGGCCTCGGCGTTGGACGCGGCCTCAACCCCGTGCGTGAAACGCCCCGTGACGCACCCGGCTCCTTCGCTCAGATCGCAGAGGCTTACTTCAAGAAGTACGGTCTGACCTATGAGCAGGGCAAGACCATGCTTGCCAAGATTGCCGTCAAGAACCACGCCAACGGCTCGCTGAGCCCCAAGGCGCATTTTCATAACGTCGTCACGATCGACCAAGTGCTCAAAGCGCCGCTGATCGCTTCTCCGCTCGGCCTGTATGACTGTTGCGGCAACAGCGACGGCGCGGCCTGCGCGATCATCACGCGCGCGGATATCGCCAAGAAGTTCCGTCCCGACCCCATCTACGTCAAGGGCTTCGGCTGCTCCACCGACATGATCACCCCGCACTATCGCTGCCGTGATTTCGACTGGACGAGCTTTGAGGCGCTGCGCAATACGGCGAAGATGGCCTATGAGATGGCCGGCATCACCAATCCCAGCAACGATCTGGATCTGGCGGAGGTGCATGACTGCTTCTCCATCACCGAGATGTGCATTTATGAGGACTTCGGCTTCATTCCCAGAGGTACGGCGTATGAGCACATCAACGAGGGTTACTTTGAGCGCACCGGCAAGATGCCCGTCAATGTGGACGGCGGCCTAAAGTGCTTCGGCCACCCGGTCGGCGCGTCCGGCATCCGCATGACCTACGAGATCTACAAGCAGCTGCAGTATAAGGTCGATAACCCGGCGCGTCAGCTCAAGGACGTGCACCGTGGCCTTTCCCAGACCTTTGGTGGTCCTCCGCAGATTGCGGCCTGCATGATCCTCGGCAACGAAAAGGGCTAAGTCCCTCACACGGAAAGGAGAACTACTATGGCAGGAGCACTCGAAGGAATCCGCGTGCTGGATATGGGCCGCGTTCTCGCCGGCCCGTCCGCGGCCGCTTTGATGGGCGACATGGGCGCGGAGGTCATTAAACTCGAGCAGCCCGGACGCGGCGACGACAGCCGCGGCTTCGCGCCGATGAAAAACGGCGTGAGCTGCTATTACAAGAACTTTAACCGCTCCAAGAAGGGCATTACCCTTGACCTCAAGACGGGCAAGGATGTTTTTCTGGAGCTGGTCAAGACCGTAGACGTGCTTGTGGAAAACTTCCGCCCTGGCACGATGGAAAAGCTCGGTCTCGGCTATGAAGAACTCAAAAAGGTCAATCCCGGCTTGATTTACGGCTGCATCTCCGGCTTCGGCTCGACCGGCCCGTACAAAAATCGCGCGGGCTATGACACGATGTCGCAGGCGTGGTCTGGTGTTATGAGCATCACCGGCTGGCCGGAGGACGACCCCGTTCGCTGCGGTGCTTCCTTTGGCGACGTTATCGGCGGACTGAATCTGACGATCGGCATTCTGGCTGCGCTTCGTCAGCGCGAGAAAACCGGCGTGGGTCAGTTTATTGACGTTTCTTTGACGGACGGCTGCGTGATCGCCGCCGCATCCATGTTTGAAGTGTATCTGGCTACCGGAAAGGTGCCGACCAAGAACGGCAACCGCTACACTTCCTCGGCGCCTGGCGGCGGCTACCATACGAAGGACGGTTACTGCGTGATCAACGGCAGCGCGCCAAAGTTCTGGAGAATGCTCGTCGAGATCATCGGCCACCCCGAGCTGCTGCACGACCCCCGCTTTGAGACGAACGCGCTGCGCGTAAAGAACCGTGAGGAGCTCGATCCCATCGTGGAGGAGTGGACTATGTCGCTCACAACGCAGGAAGTGATTGACACCCTGCTGCCCAAGGGCTTTGCCTGTGCGCCGATCCTCAAGATCGACCAGGTTGTGGCCAATGAACAGATCGGCGGCGCACGCAATATGTTTCCGGTTGTGGATGATCCGGAGGTCGGTCCGACCCGGTTCATCAATTCGGCGATCAAGATGTCTGACGGCGGCCCGGAGATTCGCTGCCCGGCGCCGACGCTCGGCCAGCACAATGAGGAAATCTATTCCAGTATTCTTGGCTACAGCGAAGAGAAGATCCGCGAGCTGAAGGAAAAAGAAATCATATGATTTGTATGAGCAGATTGATTAAAAAAGATAGCTATGAGCAAGGCTCTAATTGCCTACAGGCGTGTAGAACATATCGGCTAAGGGTATAT
>ENA-UOJJ01003069-UOJJ01003069.1-human-gut-metagenome-genome-assembly--contig:-CS66-NODE-3069-length-18887-cov-18.761204_pt1 | contig 18887 bp, 18 predicted proteins | sample MGYA00242343_ERZ723890 | MGnify/ENA metagenome assembly ERZ723890 | reverse complement strand
TCACGATTGTGCAGCGCAGCCAGCGACAGTCTGCGGTTGCCGCCGCTGCTTACCAGAGTGGCGAAAAGCTGTTCTGTGAATACGACCAGCAAGTGAAGCACTACCCGGAAAAGCGTGGTATTGTCCACAATGAAATTCTGCTCCCGGCAAACGCCCCACGGTCGTATGCAGACCGCAATACCTTATAATGCGGTTCAGACAGAGCTGGCACGGCGTAACGCGCTGAAGGGAAATACGCAGAAAAGCACCCCCAGCGGCAGAAGCTGCTATACGCCGAAATATGCCCTGTCAGATCGGCTCATCTGCGGCGAATGCGGCACACTGTACCGCCGCTGCACATGGGTCAACAGAGGAAAGAAGCACATCGTCTGGCGCTGTATCAGCCGCTTTGATTACGGCAAGAAGTATTGCCATGATTCGCCCTCTGTGGATGAGCAGCAGCTCCAGCAGGCCATCCTACGGGCTATCAACAGCATAATGTCTGAGAAGCCCGCACTGGTACGGCAGGTCACGGAAAATCTACAGGTGGTGATTCATCCCAACCGAAGCGGAGAACTTACCATCGCAGAGATTGACCATCAACTGGAATCACTGGCACAAGAATTTGATGCAGCCTTCATCACTGTAGCCTCCGGCAATAGTACCGACTACATGGACCGTTTCAAGGCAATCCTTTCCCAGCAGGCAGAGCTGAAGGCCAAGCGTGTCGAACTGGAGCGACAGCAAGCAGAAGATGCGGAACTGACCAGCCACATGGGGGAGGCCGCCGGTATAATGGAGCAGGCCGGGACTGTCATCACGGAATGGAACGAGCGTAACATTCGAGATCTTGTGGCGTCGGTCAGGATACTCTCCAAGGAAGAAATACTGGTACGGCTGAAAAGCGGGATCGAGGTAAAGGAACGCTTAGTATGATAGAATACGGAGATAGAGTGGTTCAATTGGTTCGGAATGCGGAAATTTAGAAAAATGCGTCATCAAAACAAGCAAAAATGGCACATCCACACTATGCTGCATTTCGGATGGAAGAAAAGAGACGAATCCCAAGCATGGGCGGATTTTCTCTCGACGAACAGGTGGTTTTCTGCTATACTAAAATTAAAGGAATGCCAAAGACTACTGAGCGCGTTGGCTGCAAGGAGGTGCGGTGAAGATGGATAAGCTGGTTGTTCGCGGAACGGAAATCAATGTGCAGTGGGATATTAAACGAGATGATTTTCTCAGCTTGACAGACATTGCAAAGATCAAAGATAGTGACAATCCGAGATATATCATCCAAAACTGGCTTCGCAACAGAAATACCATTGAGTTTCTCGGCGTGTGGGAAACGCTTTACAATCCGGATTTTAACCGTGTCGAATTCGATGCGTTTAGAAGTCAAGCCGGTTTGAACAGTTTTGTGATGACGCCTCAGAAGTGGGTGGATGCGACCGGTGCTGTCGGCATTGTTTCTAAAGCTGGACGCTATGGTGGAACCTACGCCCATAAGGAAATCGCATTTGAGTTTGCCTCATGGATCTCCGTGGAGTTTAAGCTCTATCTGGTCAAGGAGTTTGAGCGGCTCAAGACCGAGGAGATGAAACAACTTGGCTGGGATATCAAACGTAATCTTGCCAAGATCAATTATCGCATTCATACGGATGCTATCAAGGAGAACTTGATTCCACCGGAACTGTCTGCCCGTCAGATTTCGCTGGTCTATGCCAGCGAAGCTGATGTTCTAAATATGGCTCTGTTCGGTATGACTGCCAAAGAGTGGCGCGATGCCCATCCTGATCTTAAGGGTAACATTCGGGACTATGCCAATGTCTCGCAGCTTGTGTGCCTGTCCAATCTGGAAAACCTGAATGCAGTATTCATCAGCGAAGGAATATCGCAGGCGGAACGACTGGCGAAACTTAATGCCATTGCCATCAGCCAGATGAAGGTGCTGACGGAAGATCACAGAATTGAATGAACTCCGTTTTTCGAACATTTTTGACGAAAAGCGGAGTTCTCCTTATCTGCAAAGCCTTGATTTATCAAGGCTTTTTTCTTTTACTGATTAAGAACATGCACAGCAAAACTCTCAGAATGCGGAACGATTATTATCATGAAAGGTCGTTATTTGAACACGGTTTTCTCACAAATTCTCGTGATAAGCGACCGCAAAGGCTTGTGGAGTCTTGTATCTCAAAGTTCTGTGAAGGCGCACCTCATTGCAAAACTGAACATTGAGTTGATACCACATATAGTTGTGGAATGACGGATTTCTTCTCTCGACGGAAGAAAAAATATCTGGTATACTGAAATAAATCACTTGGCGGAGATCATATGTGGCGGGAGGGAAATACCATGCTGATGAATTCCAATGAATATTTACATATTGTCGAGTCAATCAAGCAGGAGATCCGCACAGCGCAGTATCGTGCGGCGGTCAGCGTCAATCGGGAGTTGTTGCTCCTTTATCACTCCATCGGTGAGGTCATCAACGCCCACAAGACGTGGGGCAGCAAGTTCGTGGAGAATCTTGCCGCCGATATCAAGCTTTCCTTCCCGGACGCCACCGGCTACTCAGTGAGAAACCTGAAGTATATGGCGAAGTTTGCGCTGCGTTTTCCGGATAAGGAAATTGTGCAAGCGGCACTTGCACAAATTACCTGGTATCATCACATTGCCCTGATGGATAAGGTGAAGAACCCTGAGGAGCATATTTGGTACGCCGAGCAAGCTGCGCAGAACGGGTGGTCTCGCAATGTGTTAGTCCACCAGATCGAAAGCGGTCTGTATCAGCGGCAGGTGTTGGCAGAAAAGGTATCCAACTTTGAGAATCGGCTGCCCTCCCCGCAGAGCGAGCTTGCGGCGCAGACCATGAAAGACCCTTATATCTTTGACTTCATCCCATTCAAAGCGGACATGGTGGAGCGCGATATTGAGCAGGCGCTGGTCAAGGACGTAACGAAGCTGCTGCTGGAGTTGGGGACAGGTTTTGCTTTCCTCGGCAATCAATACCACCTGAATGTAGGCGGCGATGATTTCTATATTGACCTGCTGTTTTACAACCTCAATCTCCGCTGCTATGTGGTGATCGAGTTGAAAACCGGCGAGTTCAAACCGGAGTACGCCGGACAGCTGAACTTTTATCTCTCAGCGGTGGACGGTATCCTAAAGAAAGCGCAGGACAATCCCTCTATTGGTCTGTTGCTCTGCAAGAGTAAGAATGACCTTGTGGCGGAGTATTCCCTCAAGGACATGAGCAAGCCCATCGGCGTCAGCGCCTACCAGATCACCAGCAATCTACCGGAGGAACTGGGACGCCAGCTGCCATCTGTGGAGGATATTCAAAAGCGGATCAAGGGTGTGAAAGAGTAATTTACAGACAACAAAACCTGTGGGCAATCACAAAAAAAGAGAGACGCCGCAAAGCGGCGTCTCTCTTTTTTGCTGTTACAGGCCGATGGCTGTTGCGTTAGGTCACTGAGCCCGCTTTCTCCGCGTGTAGAGCGTTGTGCCGGTGAGACTGCAGGCGCTGACGAACAGCAGCGCAACCCACAGCGGCAGGTTGCTGCTGTCGCCGGTCTGGGGTGCGCCGATGGCCTTCACGAAGCTGACCTCGATGGTGTGGGACGCATTGATGTCTTTGTTCTGGTGGCGCCGATGCTCTTGCCGTCGATCTTAACGTCGGCGACGGCATAGCCGGCATCCGGCGTAATGGTGAAGGTCAGATCCTCACCCTTGCGGACGCCAACGTCTCCAGAGGGAGAGAGGGAGCCGCCCTCACCCGTGATCACCTTGATGACGTAGTCGCCTTGGTTGGAACCGCCGGAGGACGAACGGGGGAGGATCGTCAACGTGCCATCCACAAAGACGACGGCATAGTTTTCGTTGGGTGCGGTCAGTCCGCTGGCGCGAATGATCGTCTTGCCGGGCTGACTCATGTTGGGGGCGATCTCGTTTCCATCTTCGTCCACATACGCCAGCTTGATCGTTCCGGTCAGCTGGTCGTCGCCAAACAGGTCGCTGACGGTGTAGGAACCCGCGTTGGTGAAAGCGGGCACGGTGGCGGCGTAGTTGCCGTTCTCCTCCGCGCTGAAGGTGAACTTCACCTCGTTCTCGCCGTAGGCGGTAGCGGCCTTAATAACGGCAGCCGTCTGTTCCTCGCCGTTGTAGATCAGCGTGCCGTCCTGCTTGACGGAAACGCCGGACAGCTTTAGCTGGCAAAGCGTCTGCTCCTCGCTGCCCTCCGGTATCTGCTGAAAATCATCGATCAGCAGAATGTCCCACGCCTCCGGCAGCGCGTCAAGAGAGAAGTCGGGCGCTCCCGCGCTCAGGCGCAGCACGCTCCGGCCCTCCAGCAGCGCGTCCGCCAGCGTGCTTTTTCCGAAGCCGCAGGGTGCGCTGACAAAGAGCACTCTGCCGCGCTGGATGAAACTGTCAAACCGCTGTTGGACAGCGGGCTTTATGATAATGCTTCCCGCCATAGTCGTTCCTCCCTCGTTTGAAACAGCGCTCTCACGCCGTTTGATCCCAGTATACTAATTCTGTTATATACCATTACCGGAAAATGTAAATCATACCAAAGTATGAGAAAGGCGGCAGCCCGTTGGGGCTGCCGCTCTCTGTTTGCCTGTATTTTGCCGAAAATGCCATACTTCATCGCCGTACCGCACGGTAGAACCGCATGAGGTTTTCGGCGGTAAAGCGCAGATTTTCCCGGCAGTGCGCCCTGACCTCGCTGAAGGGCTGGGGCAGGGGATTGATGGGGAACACGCCGCTGACGCCCTCGCCGTACACGGCGGCCACGTCCGTATCGCTGCCGCCCACCAGCGCCGCCACGGGAACGCCCAGCGCCTTGGCGCGGCGGGCCACGCCCACCACCACCTTGCCCCGCAGGCTCTGGCTGTCCAGACGGCCCTCGCCGGTGATGACCAGCGCCGCGTCTGCCGCCCGCCGGTCAAAGTCTGTCAGCGCCAGCACCACGTCGATGCCCATTTGCAGGGGACTTGCAAAAAATGCCGCCGCACCGGCCCCAAAGCCGCCTGCCGCGCCGCCGCCCGGCAGGTTCAGCACGTCCCGGCCCACATCCCGCTCCAGCAGCGCCGCCAGCTGACGCAATCCATCGTTCAGCCGCCGCACCATGGCCGCGTCCGCGCCCTTTTGGGGGCCGAACACGGCGCTGGCTCCGGTGGAGCCGCACAGAGGGTTGTCAATGTCGCACATGGTCAGAATGGGGATACTCCGCACCGCCGGATCCATGCCGCTCGTGTCGATGCGGTGAATATCCTTCAATGTACCGCCCACGGGGACGAAGCTCTCTCCCGTCGCACGGTAAAATTTTACGCCCACGGCGGCAGCCGCGCCGCAGCCGCCGTCATTGGTGGCGCTGCCGCCCAGCGCCAGCACCAGCCGTTTCGCCCCGTGATGGGCGGCGTGGCGGATCAGCTGGCCCACGCCATAGGTGGTGGTCTTTTCCGGGTCGCGGTTCTCGCCCACCATGGGCAGTCCCGCCGCCGCCGCCATCTCCACCACGGCGGAGCCGTCCGGCAGCAGGCCGTAGCAGGCGGTGATGGCTTCGCCGTATGGCCCGGTGCAGGCCACAGGCACCTGCTGCCCGCCTACCGCCGACAGAAACGCGTCCACCGTTCCCTCGCCGCCGTCGGCCACCGGAATGGCGCAGATCTCCGCCTCCGGCTCCTGTGACCGGATGGCCTCTGCCACGATCTGGCAGACCTCACGAGAGGACAGCGTGCCCTTGAAGGAATCCGGGATCAGAACATATTTGCGCATAGCCGCTCCTTTCTTCTAGCCCAGTAGAGGGCCGCCTGCCAGCCGCTCCAGCAGCAGGCCGCCCACCGTTACCGCATCCTCCACCGTCAGGTAGTGGGCGGCGCTCTCGTCCAGAAACAGCCGTCCCGACGCGGGAAATTCCTCGTCCCCGAACCACAGCCGCAGCCACAGGGGGTAGCGGGGCAGAAACGGGAACCGGGCGCACAGGTCGGCGTTGGAGGGCAGCAGCTCCGCGCCCAGCGCAAGGCAGCGGCGGCGCAGCTCCTCCGGCGGCAGCAGACCCAGCTGACGGCGGATCACCAGCTCTGCCCGGCGGTCAAATCCGCCGCCCCGCACCATGCCGTCGGGGTACTGGGCGAAGGCCATCATCTTCCCCAACAGGGGCGTGCCGTCCGCCAGATCCAGATAGTGCAGCAGCGTTAGCGCGTGCCACATGTCCAGCTCCGGCGAAACGGCGAAGTCCGGGACTGTCACGGTGACGGTCTGCCCCAGACTGGGCAGGGCCAGCCGTCCGCCGTCCCATGTGACGCCAGCGCGGCGGGCGATGCTCTCCGGTGCGTGCCGGGACAGCCGCTCCCGCGCTACGGTCAGCATGCTCTCGTATTGCCGGTTGGGGGACGCCATGGCGCTCGCCTCCTTGCATCAAATCTCTTGAGGTCATTATACTGTGCCGCCATGATTTTGGCAAGGCAAAACCGCGCCGTGTCATTAACACAGCGCGGTTTACTTACGCGAGTTTTTCTACCTGAAACGCGCCGTTCAGCACCAGATAGGTCTGGGGTGCGTCACGCATCAGGTTCCACAGCCCCACACCCTGCAAGCCGTTGTCCGCCGCCAGACGGAGCTTGGCAAGGCTGGAGCGGGCGTCCTCAAACCACACCTCGTGGACAGTGCCGGTCTCCGCCGTGTAGCGGAACCATGGGGACTGGGCGGTTTCGTCGTATTGAATTTCCGCCCCGTACCGCCGTGCCAGCGCCAGCGCTTTCTGCGGCGACAGAGAGGGTGCACGGGTGATGCCCTGCCGGAAGGGCAGCGGCCAGTCGTAGCCGTAGGTGGGCACCCCCAGAAAGATTTTCTCCGGGGCCATCTCCGTCAGGGCGTAGTCCAGTACCCGCCGCACCTGCGGCAGGGGAGCCACCGCCATGGGCGGCCCGGCGGTATAGCCCCACTCGTAGGTCATCAGCAGCACGGCGTTGGCCGCGTGGCTCAGGGCGGCGTAGTCATGCGCCTCGTACAGAAGTCCCCGCTGCTCCGCGCTGGATTTCGGGGCCAGCGCCACGATCACCGGCCAGCCCAGCGGATTCAGCCGCTGCCGCAGCGCGTCGATAAAGGCGGTGTAGGCCGCCGCCTGACGGCCCTCCAGATATTCAAAATCCACGTCCAGCCCCTGATAGCCCTTTTCCGCCATGTTGGCTGCGACGGCGTCGATAAGCGCCTTCTGTGCCGTTTCGTTTTCCAGCAGCGCTCCGCCCAGACGGCTGTCGAAGGAGCCGCTGTCCGTCAGGGTGGACAGGTGCATCCACAGCTGCGCGCCGTACTGGGGCGCGGCGGCCAGCAGCGGCCCGTCGTCGGGAACCACCAGCCCTCCTTGGGACGTGACGCCGTAGGTAAAGGGCGTCAGATAGGTTATGTAGGGCAGCACCGTCCGCAGCTGCTCCTGCCGGATGAAGGTGTAGGCGTAGCCGTTGACGCCCAGCGTCCCGGACTTTTCCCCTTTCAGCGCAACGATCAGCTCCTCGTCCGGCAGAATGCGGGATCGCCCGCCCAGAAAGTAGTTGTTCTGATACAGCGACAGCACCGACACGCCCTCCCGGCGGGCGATGCCTTCCAGCGTTTCACCGGGCCGCACCACATGCACCCGCTCCGGCTCGTAGACCACCAGCGTCTGTCCCACCGCCAGCGCACCCCCGGCTGGCACCTGATTCAGCCGCCCCAGCAGCGTCACGCTGACGCCATACTGCCGGGCGATGCCGTACAGCGTCTCTCCCGGCCGCACCACATGAATTTGCATATGCTTCACCTCGTGCCAGCATATGTTCCGTCCGGCAAAATCAGAACGAAAACAGGGCGGAGGGACACGCCATGCCCTCCGCCCGTTCTCCTTATGACCAGCAGGCGTTTTCGCCGTCCAGCAAAAAGCCGTCCGTGTCATGGACAAAGCCGTTGTCCAGCATTTGCCGCCACGTGGCGGTGCCGCTGGCGCCGTGGTTCCCCGTCATGCTGTCCCACACCGTGGGAGGGAACTGCTGGGCATCCTCTTTCAGTTCCTCGCCCACACCGCCGAAGGTGCTGCCGTGGTTGTTGTTGAAGGCGTCGTCATTGCCTCTGTCGCGGTACGTGCCGTAGCTGCTGCGGCCATTCCGGGCCGCGCCGTTGCTGTCGGTCAGACCGTCGTTCACGGTGCCGTTGCCTTTGTCGGCATCATTGCTGCCGTTGGTGGTGTTGTTGCTGTTGCTGCCGGGGCGGTTGGTGTTGTTCTTGTTCTCGCCGCAGCCTGCCAGCGCCAGCATCAGCAGCGCCGCCATCAGCAGCGCCATCACTTTTTTCGTCATGTCCCATCCTCCTTTTTATCAAATTTTCCGGGCACAGTGCTTTGCGTGCCGTGTGTAGTATGGTCGATTTTCGGCGAAACTACCGGCTGTAACTTCTCCCAGCGTTGCATTTTGCTGTGAGCTGTGGTAAAATAATAATCTATTCATTAAAGAAAATACAATTTGTAATATCAAACACGCTTACAACGTTTTGTTATCATATGGAGGGATATTATGCAAAAGCTGGAAAAACAGTTTCATATTCGCTGCGTAGAGGGCGATGTGGGCCGCTACGTGATCCTGCCCGGCGATCCCGGCCGGTGCGAGAAGATCGCCGCGCTGTTTGACGACGCGCATTTCGTGTCCCAGAACCGGGAGTACACCATCTATACCGGCACGCTGCTGGGCGAGAAGGTGTCCGTCTGCTCCACCGGCATCGGCGGGCCCTCCGCCTCTATCGCTATGGAGGAGCTGCACAACATCGGCGCGGATACCTTTATCCGGGTGGGCACCTGCGGCGGCATCGACCTTGACGTCCGCAGCGGCGATGTGGTCATCGCCACCGGCGCTGTCCGCTTCGAGCATACCAGCCGGGAATACGCGCCCATCGAGTATCCGGCGGTGGCGAATTTTGAGGTGACCACCGCGTTGGTGCAGGCGGCCAGAACGCTGGGCAAGCGCACGCAGGTGGGCGTGGTGCAGTGCAAGGACTCCTTCTACGGTCAGCATTCCCCGGCCCGCATGCCGGTATCCTATGAGCTGCTGAACAAGTGGGAGGCGTGGAAGCGCCTGCATGTAAAGGCCAGCGAAATGGAGTCCGCCGCCCTGTTCGTGGTGGCTGACGCGCTGAACTGCCGCTGCGGCAGCTGCTTCCACGTGATCTGGAATCAGGAGCGGGAAGCCGCGGGTCTGGATCAGGACATGAACGAGGATACCACCTCCGCCGTTACCGTGGGTGTGGAGGCGCTGAAGCTGCTGATCCAGCAGGATCGGGCAGCCTGCGGAAAGTAAGGAGAATACGATATGCTTTGGTCTATTATTGTCGGCGGTATTATCGGCTGGCTGGCTGGAAAGCTGATGGGCAGCAGGGGCGGCGTCCTGCGCAACATCATTCTGGGCATCGTGGGCAGCGGCGTAGGCAACTGGCTGGCGGGCACCATCGGACTGGTGGCCCGGAACTCGCTGGGCTCGTTCCTCATCGGCGTAGGCGGCGCCTGCGTGGTGATTCTGATTTGCCGGTGGCTGTTCAAGTAAACGGAAGAATACATAAAAAAGCGGTCTTTGCCTGTAGGCAGAGGCCACTTTTTTCAACAAAATTTGATTTTCCTCTTACATTTTCTCCTCAAATGTGCTATACTATTGGCAATAAATGTAAGGCGCATGGCCGTTGGGCCGTGCTTTTTTCCGTGTTTTGTTACAGTGAGAGAGAGGAGAAGCAATGTTTGCAGCAGGAGATCTGGTCATTTACGGCGGCGAGGGCGTCTGCCGGGTGGAGAGCGTGGGAATGCCGGAGACAGAGGGCATCGACAAAACGAAGGCCTACTACACCCTGTCCCCGCTGTACCGCACCGGACAGGTGATGACGCCGGTGGACACCGGCGTGCTGATGCGCCCGGTGATGACTCCTGCGGAGGCTGACGCTTTTCTGACGGCGCTGCCGGAGCTTCCGGCGGAGGAGCCCGCAGGCGCCAGCCAGCGGGCCATCAAGGATCACTATCACGCGGTGGTAACGTCCTATGACTGCGGCCGCATGGCGGCCATGATAAAATACACCTGCCAGCGCCGCCGCGCTGCCCAGCAGCGGGGCCGCAAGGTCAGCCAGCTGGACGAGCGGTATCTGCGCCGGGCGGAGGATCAGCTGTACGGCGAGCTGGCGGTGGCGCTGGGCATCGACCGGCAGGAGGTCTGCCAGTATATCCAGAAAGATTACCCGGCGTGGCCGGAGGAATAATAAAAAGCGGGATGCACAGCATCCCGCTTTTTATTATTCCGTTTCCACCCTACCGTCGCCGTAGACCAGCAGCTCCCGGGGCGGCTGATGGCTGGAAAAGCGCTGGGCCGTCAGGGTGCAGGCGTAGGCTCCGGCGTTGCGGACTTCGATCAGATCGCCCACCGCCAGCTCCGGGCCGGTAAAGTCCTCCGCCAGCACGTCGGCGGCGCAGCACAGATTGCCCACAATGTCCACCGTCTCCGTCCGGCTTTCGTCGCCGTGGGCGATGATGGGGAAAGCCCACTCCGAGGTGAACAGCGGCTCGTAGGGCGCGGGAGTCCCGCCGCCAAGCTCGTGGCGCAGCATGGCCGCCAGTGCCGGCTTTTGCAGACCATTCATGCAGTTCTCCGCGATCACGTAGGTCTTGCCGCGGGAGAATTTTTTGTCCACCACCCGCAGCCAGTAGGTTCCGGCCTGCGCGGTGGGGAAGCGGCCGGTCTCGATCATCAGCCGGGCTTTCCACGTGGCATCGTTGTCGGCAGCGATGGCGTCGGTATACGTCCGCAGGTGGGCAAGGTTCATGGGCTGCTCAAAGGCCGCGTCATAGGCCACGCCTACGCCGCTGCCGAAGTTGACATAACGCATCTCGCAGTCCAGCGCCGCCTGTACCCTTTTGGTCAGCGCCCAGCTGTCCCGGTAGCAGCCGCCCAGCACGTCCGCGTCCAGATTCTGGGACTTCAGGTGCACGTGGATGCCCTCCACCGCCACGGGCAGGTCGTCCAGCAGCGCCTTCAGCTGAGGCAGATCCTCCTCATTAATGCCGAACTTGCTGCTTGTCCCCACGCCGCCGCCCATACCGAAGGCGGGGTTCATCCGCACGCCGATGGCTCGCCGCTGCCCTTTCCGGCGGCACAGCGCACCGATACGCGCCACCTCGCCCAGCGAGTCGGCGATGATCTCGCCCTCGTCCCACGCCGCTTCCAGCGCCGCGTCGGATTTCCCGGCGGCAGAGAAGAAGATATCTTTCTTCGCCATGCCGCATTTTCGGCTCAGCAGCACCTCCGGGGCAGAGGCGGCGTCCGCGCCCAGCCCCAGCGCCGCCAGCGCCCGCACCACCGGCGGGAACGGGTTGGCCTTGATGGAGTACAGCAGGTCATATTGGGGGAAGGTCTGGCGCAGCGTCTCCACCTGCGCTTTCATCACGTCGTATTCGTAGAGGTAACAGGGCGCGTTCTCCCGCGCCAGCGTCAGAATGTGCTCGTTCATGGTGATGCTCCTCCGTTCTGTTATTCGCCCCGCCACAGAAAGCGGGCCATGTCCACGGTGCCGTTGGCCCGGAAGGCTACGCCCTCCGCTTCCAGCAGCGTTTGCTGCTCCGGCCAGTGGGGCGCGGTGCGTCCCGCGCGGTTCACCACCCGGTGACAGGGGTAGTCGCCGTACAGCGCGGCATTGCTGAGGACTTTTCCCACCAGCCGGGCGTTTTTCTCCCGACCAATGAGCCGGGCGATCTCGCCGTAGGAGCAGACCCGTCCCTCCGGGATCTCCGCCACGACCGACAGGATCTCATACACAAGTCCCTCGTTCACCGCGCCGCACCTCCTTTGGCTTTGTGTTATTTTACCATAAATGAGTGAGGATTCCAAGAGGGAGTTGTAAAGATTCGCGGTTTAATGCGGGTGTGGACTGTCGCTCCCGGTCTCGACACCCTGCGGGTGTGAGAGAGCGGAGCTCGTTTCGCGTCCTATACAGCTGCGTACCAAAAAGGGAGCACCCCTATGGGGTGCTCCCTTTTTGGTACGGGTAGTGGGACTCGAACCCACACGCAAAGCACGAGAACCTAAGGGGTATGTCACCTTAGTGAAAGATTTTCAGAGCCCTCCATATCATAAGGGAAGGACATCTTTCCAACGCTTCAAAAGATATTTCGGTCGTGACCGGTCGAACATCTGCTAAATCATAGCACACTCTGCCGGAAAAGTATAGCATGATTATAGCTTTACGGGAGGAAATTTCTGCTGCCCCGGCATAAAGCAGAGGGGACAGGGACGCTGTCTATTCGTTTTCTTCCGGGGAACTCATTTCTTGACGCTAAGTGGTTGTTTTCTTATCCTGCAAATCCGATACGCCTTTGTACTTGCACAGAGTCCAAGAGTGCGCGCATATCGCTTTCTGCGAAAACCGCCTGAATATCTTCTGCGCTGATCATATTATCGCTTGTACGCATGGCTTGCTTCATACGAGTGCGCTCAAAGACTTTGCGGATCAGCCGGGCGTTGGAGAAGTTTTCATCTTTATTACGAAAGACTATTTTTGCTCTGCAGGGATTCTCAAATTAATCAGTTGCCAAAATGGATTGAAAAAAGTCGGGATCTCTCACCCTGATCTCCGAGTCCTCAATCGAGTCGTTTTTTGCCGCTGCTTATTTTTTGAATTATCCCGAACGTGATCGGGCAGTAATGAACAAAACTCTCATTGTTGAATCTCCGGAGGAATGGAACAATCTCATAATTAAGCGCATCAATTCATTCTTTGGATTCAGAGGAATTGTTCCGAAGAATTCCGGCTCATCAAATAACGAAATCTGACCACTGTGGCGCTTGTACATGTCCGACCTTCAACTCAAGTACAAAGTTTTTGCGATGAATCGCAACTTTTTCTGTACTAATTATCTTACAAGCAAGCCAAAATTGCTTGTATTTTAGTACTTTTTTTGCTCGGAAGCAGACACTGCTTAAATTCTGCTCGGTCTGAAAAACATAATAAACAACAGCTATGCGCCAATTAAAGTGAGAATGGCATCTTTCGGCGCGTCCAGATAAGAAACTTTAAGCGTTTCTTGTAAAAAAGAGGGTTATATGTTATTGTAAAAGCAAGAAGACTGTTGGAGAGAGGGGCTGTAGATGATGTTTGCCGACATTATTAAATATGTAGAAGAAAAGGAATATCAGCTTGCCGTAGATGCCCTAACCCCTCTCTTAAAGAATGAAGATGAAAAAATAGTCGCCAAGGCACACCACATATTAGGTTACATTAACACTCGCCATGATTACACTGAAAAGAGTGACTACCAAGCCAAGAGACATCTGCGATTTAACTTAAACAGCAATTATCCCCATCCATATGGGTATGTACTGTATTCTCAAGTTGAAGAAGATTCTAACGTTGCGCTCAATTATTTGGAAAAGGGAGTTGCTCGTTTCCCTCAAGATGCCAGAATACTATTAGAATATTTTCGGTTGGCGCCTAATAAAAATGCCGTTATTCAAATTGTAAAGGAACGCAATGTTAACGATGCTCGGTTGTTGAGTGCAGTGATTGATTACCTTGTATCTGTTAATCAATGGAATGATGTTTGTCACTTTGCGGTTCAGCTTGAAAATGGGAATAATCTTTGTGAATCGGAGCAAAACTATCTGGATTTAATTAAGGCTTATGCTGGTTTGTTTTCGGATTCCCCTGACTACAGCGAGGCACAACGCCTGTTGGAAAAGGTTATAAGGACTGATACAGACAACAACCTTGCTTATTCACATTACTTGGGAATAATCTATGCTAATCTGAAATTGGGGAGAGTACTCGAGGCAACCGAGTTTTTTGATAGAATACCTGTCAGTAACGCTGTTACTGATCTTGATGAGTGGGCACAACCGCTTTGGATTTCCATATCCTTTGAAACACTATATCCCATTATTTTCAAAAGCATCTTATCTACATTTGCGCAAGATAGCTCCAGAAAGGTAAAGGCAAATGTTCTATATTGCCTTTATTTGTACTCGCCCTCTGAATCATATGATATCCATCGCTACAAAAAATCTGATGTTGCTACATTAACACGCTACCTGAAAACGGATTTTAATAAAAAAATTGCAGTAGCGGTTTATCGCATGCGATGCCATTTCAAACAATTCGAAGATGCATACGACATTCTTTGGGAGTTCTTAGTACGGCACCAAGATCCCGAAGAGAGTGAAATCTATTTCTCCGAGACATTAGAAAATATGTCCGATGATGAAGTATGCCGAATTGCAAGAAAAACAATTGAGTACTTGGAAAATGACGAATGGGCTCCGAAGCAATTTGTCCCTTCTGTTTTTGGTACTCTTGTTGAACGATTGCACGATATCAAACAATATGATCTAAGTAGGGGGCTTGCTGAATATTTGCCTCTTGCCGACATTCTTAAAAGTGGACATGCATTTGAATGTGCATATGCTTATGCTGAAAAAGAGCAACCGCGAGCGATGGATATCTATGAAGCGATTGTAAAGAGAGAGCCTAATAATTCCTCTGCGATAAACAATTTAGGTGTGCGCTATGAACACGCAGGAGATCTGTACAAAGCCCTGGATTGTTATGAAAGGGCAGTAACTCTTGCCCCTAATGATAAAATCCATCAAAATAATTTGACGCGTATAAAGAATTTAATTTATGAGAAAACGGAAGAAGAAGTTTGTGCCATTAGTGACGCCATATCTGTAGAATCGTTGGAGAACATCGGGTATACCGACGAGTTTTGTCGGAAGCTCTTTTTAATTCATGATAACGAAATGAGAGATATTCTCCAACGGGATCTGCGGGAATGCGCCATAGCAGTGGTGGCCGGGCAAGATAAGGCAGCAACCATTATGTGTGGCAGCATCATCGAAGCACTTCTCATGCTGAAAATAAAGGAGCGCGGCATTTCTAAATATGATGTTAGTGCAGTAAGTAAGGGGAAAACGAATCATCCAGTTTCTGAAATGAGTCTGAATGAATTACTTTATATTGCAGATATCGAGAACATACTTGACAAAAATGGATACCACTTGGGACACTATATTCGTGATTACCGAAATGTAGTTCACCCAGCCAAGGAAATCCGGATGTCGGAAGAGGTAAATCACGAAAATGTGATTACCATGTGGGCTGTGCTAAAGAGACTTGTATCAGATCTCTACACGTAAGATTTTTGTAATTTAGTTTTAACTGTTCCATTTATAAATCAAAGGGCATGCAGGCTATTATCTCTTTTTCGTACTCAGAATATACAAAGGAGGATAATCCATGGAAATTCAAAAGCATACAGGAGAAAAATTAGAAGACTACTTTTCCCGATTAGTTGCGGAGGGGTTTGAATTTGATGCCTCTTACCAGAACATAACGCTTGCGGATATCGAAAATGTGCTCCGTAGACTCAACCAATTTTCCAATGATAAGCGCGATGTTATTTGGTGCTTGCTTAATTCGGATTTTCCTTCTCCCTTCGCTAATGCAACAGGCTATTCTATCGCAGATGGCGCATCAATCGCTCAGATCGGGTGCTATGTAGGTATACTGATGCGACATGGTGGCAAGCTTGATCGTGAGGGACGTGACTATTGGGTAAAACCACTTATTGATGAAATTGCAGCAATTGAGCGAGTGACCTTTTCGGATGGTGTATTTGTATCTGGTCATTTAAAGGCAAAGTCACCAAACTCCGCATATAGGCTCACAGATGCGTTCAAACGACTCTTAGTCAGTGTGGAGACAGATCATTTTGCTGAAAGCTTGGAAGAATACATTAGAAATGTTGATCAGAGGTTAGCGGTATTTGCTGAACTCGAAAGAGCATCAAGAGAGAACATTGGTATATCCGGTCATAAGCGACTCATTCAAGATTCCATCAATGTATATGCCCAAACATTCTTGCCCGGATATATTCCGTTGTTTACAGATTTTGCCGATGGAGACCGGGTGACTGAAGAAGAGCGAGCTGCACTTGATCAATATGGGATTGTATTTGGTACAATAGATGATATGTGGCCGGATGCGATACTCTATAACCCAGCAGAAGAAAAACTGTGGTTCATTGAAGCTGTAACATCAGATGGTGAAGCGGATCTCCACAAAGTAGAGGGTTTACAAACAATATGTAATAACTCCGGAAAAATCTATGGAGGAACAACTACTACATATGAAACCTGGAAATGTCTTGCGTCTCGGCAGCAGAGTGAAAATAATTTAGCACCAGGAACATACATCTGGATTAGAGAGTGCCCTAATAAACATTTCAAGGTATGCTAACCAAAGGCCCCAGAATCGTCGTCGGATTCTGGGGCTTCCAATTATGTGTATACTTCGTTTAATAGTTCATCGCACGTTGCAGTAGAAAGACTCCTTTTTTGCATTAAGCGTTTTCCGATATCAGCAATTACACACAGTGGAGGAACAGGAATGTTATTTATTTCTGTGGAGTTTACTTGCGTGCTGCCATCGAGAACACGATAGTATGTATCAAAGAGCGTAGAGTTTAACAACGCATAAACACCATATACCACTTCTTTGGACAAATCCTCTCCGATGGTGCTGTCCACATAATTTATTTTATTCTGCGTGCTTATTGAGTGGTATTGAGGGAAATCTTCAGCAAGATAAATCCCGCATTGAAGTCTTCTTCGTTCCTCTTTGGCAGTAAACCTTTTGCAAAACACATAGCTTTTGTTTCTTTGAATCAATCCTGGCTTAGTATCGACAATCCAATCACAATTTTTGCCAGAGGGTTGATGACCTACTCTTCCGTTACGAATATGTTGGCTATAAAAGAGAGGAACAGTGTGGTCTCCCGGTTCTGAACGTAAGTCTTCCCATTGCCGAAAATCAACAACAATGCCAGTCTTCATTCTCAAGCCAATGTCCGGAAAAGTTGAGGAAAATGTATTGATTTTATTTACGGCTGCAACTTCTTCGGAAGATATTGGCAAGAATACATATAACTCTTCGCCGGCTACTACAGAATCATATGGTACCTTTAACACAGAAACATCATTAAAGTCTCGGTTTGATTGACTGGAGGCAATAATCACATTATCTGGAGCAGTTTTGGTTTTTTTCATTTTGATGATAATTGTTTCTTGGAGTACTTGCTCCTCAGTAAACACTTTATCCCTACTTATAAAGAGATGAATTTGCTGAATTTTCCCCTCCTGTAAAAAGTAGTTTCGGAATGCTCTGAAATATGCTCCAGAAGTCCAACTGCGTGGGATAATGTATACCATCTCGCGCCCTTTTTTCAGATTGAATAGAGACATCGCCGCAAATAGAAAATAAAGATTTGGAGCGCCATATACAACTTCTGGCATAGCTATCGCTGCTGGATCATCTCGCATGATCCTTAAATAAGGAGGGTTAGCAATTACCAAATCATATTTTGGAGGATATGGTTCTGCATGCAAGGTTCCCGAAAAAGAATCTCCTTGTGAGAGAATATAGTCATCCTTTTTTATCTCGAAATCAAAACTGATGCTGGCATTTTTCTTGATATAAATCAAATTGGAGCGAAGAACCGGAATAACATCAGGATCAGTTTCGTAACATGTTAAAAAGATTTTTTTAATATTGGTCTCCCGCTGTAGACGATCGATTAGGGCAGCAGAGAGAATGCCTGTTCCACATCCAGGATCCAGGATGTCAACAGAAGCTGGCAAACCATTTAAATCAAACATCTCTGCCATATATGTTGCTGTTTCTACCGAAGTGAAGAATTGGCCTTTTTTCTTTCTTACACTTTTTGGCATATTCTCAAGAAAACATATTGTTTTGTCAAAAACATATTCAAGCACTCTTTATAAGCTCCTTGTATTATATGTATTTTTTCTTTTATCCTATTGTAACTCTTTTCTGGACATTAACCAAGTCAAATTTTCGTTTTTATATTTTGGTCTTATCGGGAAATTTCTCCGAATGAACAGTAGCTGTTCCTCTTTTTCTGTGCTATTGTGTCTTGCCAGTCCAACATTATTCTCGGGCGGCGGGATCGGCCGCCGCATCATACGATGAACGGTCCTCCACACCTGAAGCCCGCTGCCAGGATACGCCGCCTTCAGCTTCTCGACCGCGCGGCTCTTCGCCTTCTCCACGGCGGACTCCTTCATCATGTGATACATCCCAATCTCTTTCAAGGCCGCCTCCGAGTATCCAAAAACGCCGTAGGCTTTGCCAAGGATGTCCCTGTCCTTCTTCGGCAGGGTGTCGAACAGCTCCCGGAGGAGCTCAATGCAGACCTTGCGGTACACGGCTTGCTCCGCCGAAACGGAGAGCATCCCCGGCATCAGCCGCTCGTAGGGATCGCCGTCATAACCCTCCGGGACAAGATCGTGCACACCGAGGAAATGGGTGTTGTAGCGAACATACCGGCTGACACGAGCCTCGGAGATGCCCAACTCCTCCGCAATTTCGCCGGTATCCTTCCATGCAACATGATACAGCCTCTGTGCCTGCCGGACGGCAGCCATCTCGTCCTTGCTCAACGCCATACAGCCAATATTCTGCTCCAGCCAGCGGGTCATGCGCCCCTTCAAATGCGGGTAGAGGTAGGTGGTGAGCACGGCGCGGCTTTCGTCGTATTCTCTGCTCTGAATCCGCGTCAGGAACTCCAATGCACCCTCGCCGCAGAGATCGTCCAGAATCGTTTTCGTATACGCGGAAAATTGATTCGGATGATGCTGATTCGCCGTCAGGCAGTTGAATTCCGCCGCGGTTTCCTTGGCGATGCCGCGGATCAGACCGATGTTTTTATGGTACAGCTTTTCCAGCGCGGCCTCATCGCCGTCATAATATTGGCGAACCAGTTGCTCGTTGGTCATGCTTGCTCACCCGCCTTTTCCTTCGGCGGACGGCCCCTCGGATTGGCCGTTCTGGTG
>ENA-UOJJ01003064-UOJJ01003064.1-human-gut-metagenome-genome-assembly--contig:-CS66-NODE-3064-length-18912-cov-6.239752_pt1 | contig 18912 bp, 14 predicted proteins | sample MGYA00242343_ERZ723890 | MGnify/ENA metagenome assembly ERZ723890 | reverse complement strand
TGCAGAGCCAACAAAGCATACACAGCCCTTCACCACGGGGAAGGGGTTTGGGGTTTCGGCAAGGATGCCGAGATAGAACGCCCAAAGGCTTTGCAGGACGCAAAGCCCACAAAGCGTTCTTATAGGGATAGAGAATTTGCTCTATTTTTATAAAAATAGACTTTTTCTACAAGCTGTGCCGTGCAGAAGCACGGCTTGCGACGCACCGCACGTCTGAGAACATTTTACCATTAAATCTTTTGTCTGACGACAAAATACGGCGTACCGCCGTGTCGGTTTACACCGACCTGATTTATGTTATACTATAATCATAAATCACCGAAAAAATAATCTGACTTCTGCTCGAAAGGATAAATATGGGATTTCTTATTATTGACGGCAACAGCATATTAAACCGTGCATTCTACGGTATCCGTGTGCTGACAAATTCAAGAGGTGTTGCCACAAATGCCGTAACAGGCTTTATGAACACTCTGCTTATGCTTGAAAAGGATGTAGATCCGGATATGATAGCGGTAGCTTTCGACCTTAAAGCGCCGACATTCCGCCATAAGATGTATGACGGCTATAAGGCAAACCGCAAGGGTATGCCCGAAGACCTTGCACAACAGCTCCCATATATGAAAAAGATAATCACCGCAATGGGAATAACCATTATCGAAAAAGAGGGCTTTGAAGCCGATGATATAATCGGAACTGTTTCAGCCGCCTGTGCGGATAAGAAGATACCCTGTACAGTGTCAACGGGTGACCGTGACTCGTTCCAGCTTGTAAATGATTACGTTACCGTAAGGCTTGCCAAGACAAAAGGCGACATTTACTACACGCCCGATGTTATTATGGAGGAGTACGGCGTGACTCCGAAACAGATGATAGAAGTAAAGGCGCTTATGGGCGATTCGAGCGACAATATTCCGGGCGTTCCCGGCATAGGTGAAAAGACCGCTCTTTCACTTATAAAGGAATTTGCAAGCGTGGACGGAGTTTATGAAAACATCGGCTCAACGCTTATCACAAAGGGTGTACGCACAAAGCTCGAAAACGGCAAGGAAAGCTGTTATATGAGCAGACAGCTTGCCGAAATATGTCTTACCGCACCTATTGATACCGAGCTTTCACATTATGTTCCGAAAGAACGTGACGATACCGAGCTTGCAAGATTGCTGTCGGAACTTGAAATGTACAAGATGCTCCAGAAGCTGAAGCTGCACCCGACTTCCGCTCCGGCAGGCTCAAAAGAGGCTTTGGAAGAATCCGCCGCAAAGCAGATACCCGCTATGCCGGCAGGCGATATAGTTCTGACGCAGGAGGGTAACGTATACGCAGGCGCAGTAGGCGCTCCGGTAAAATTGTCCGACGGGGAGCTTAAAGCCTATGCCGACAGCGCCAGCACGAAGTACACCTTTGATATAAAGGATACGCTTACAGTTTCCGGACTTGAAAAGCTCAATAACAATAAATTTGATACAACGCTTGCGGCTTACCTTGTCGACCCCGATTCAAACGATTACAGCCTGTCAAGGCTCTGCGCTCAATACGGAGTTCCGGAGGGAAACAGCATACAGGAAAAGTCGATAACCGTTGCCGCCCTCAACGATATACTTAATTGCAAAATCAGTGAAACAGGTTCTTCGGCGGTTCTTACCGATATAGAGATACCTCTTGCCACTGTGCTTGTAGCTATGGAGCGTGAGGGCGTAAGTATTGATGCCGAAGGAATAAAGGCTTTCGGTAAAGAGGTTTGCGAAAAGGCTGAAAAGATCAGCCGTGAGATCTATGAATACGCAGGCTATGAATTCAATATAGGCTCGCCCAAACAGCTCGGAAGCGTGCTTTTTGAAAAACTTGCATTGCCCAGTGCCAAAAAGACAAAAACAGGCTATTCCACAAACGCCGATGTGCTTGAAAGCCTTATGGACAAGCACCCTATAGTTCCTCTGATAACCGAATACCGTGCGCTTACAAAGCTGCAGAACACATACGTTACAGGACTTCTGAAGGTAGTAGGCGAGGACGGCAGGATTCATTCGACCTTCAAGCAGACGGAAACAAGAACAGGAAGAATTTCCAGCGCCGAGCCGAACATTCAGAATATCCCCGTAAGAACGCCGCTCGGCAGGGAGATGAGAAGATTCTTCACCGCAAAGGACGGCTACCTGCTTGTCGATGCCGACTATTCACAGATCGAACTGCGTGTGCTGGCTCATATTTCGGGCGACGAGATAATGAAGAAAGCGTTCCTTGACGGAGTGGATATTCATACCGTTACCGCCTCTCAGGTGTTCAATCAGCCGATAGAGTGGGTAACGCCCGACCTCAGAAGCAAGGCGAAAGCGGTCAACTTCGGCATCGTCTACGGAATAGGCGCATTCTCGCTGTCAAAGGACATCGGCGTTTCAGTGCCGAAAGCAAGCGAATATATCCGCTCCTATCTTTCCAAATATTCCGGTATAGCTCACTATATGGAGCAGACCGTTGCAAAGGCTAAGCGTGACGGCTATGTTGAAACTATGTTCGGCAGAAGAAGATATATCAAAGAGCTTGCCGCAAAGAATAAGAATCTGCAGGCTTTCGGTGAGCGTGTCGCAAAGAACACCCCCATACAGGGTACAGCCGCCGATATAATTAAAATTGCGATGATAAAAGTTTACAACAGACTGAAAGAAAGCGGTCTTGACGCAAGGCTGATACTTCAGGTTCACGATGAACTTATTGTTGAGGCAAAAGAAGATTGCGCAGAAAAGGTTGCCTCACTTTTAAAGGAAGAAATGGAGAATGCCGTAAAGCTCACCGTTCCTATGACGGTAGATGTAAATATTGGCAAAACGTGGTATGATACTCATTGACAATGACTGTTTGACAGATAAAGGAAAAACAACGGCTTTAAATCATCATAATTCATCAATCTGTAGCGACATTGCAGTGATTGAAAAAAAGTGTTTTTCGGTGCCGTGGACAGAGCGAAGCATTGAGTCGCAGGTGTTCACAGAAGGCTCAATCAATGCCGTTATTCGTGATGATAAAGCCGAAAACAAGCCGGTAGGCTTTATCTGCGGTCAGAGCGTATCCGATGAATGCGAGCTGTATCGCATTGCAGTGTTGCCGGAGTACAGACATCAGTGCATCGCCACACAATTAATGGAATATTTTATAAATAAATGCAAAAATAGCGGCATAAAAAGCATTTTCCTAGAAGTCCGCTGTGATAACGAGCCGGCAAAAAAGCTGTACGAAAAGCACGGCTTTATTGAGGTCGGCAGACGCAGAAACTATTACACAGAGCCGGTTTGCGACGCTTTGATATATAAAGCGGAATTGTAAAACGTCATATTTACGGCAGGGCGGTATTTCTCCGCACCTGCCGTTTTTTGTAAGCCCTGATAAACCGCATAACAAAGCCATTTATTACACTTCGGCAACAGTAGGAAAATCTCAACCGAAGCCGTACATTCCCATTCCTGCCGTATTGCTGCGTACATTCTTCGATTGCCACAAACCGCATAACAAAGCCATTTATGACACTTCGGAAACTGCAGGAATATCTCGTCCGAAACCGTACTTTCCTGTTCCTGCCGTATTACTGCGTTCATTCTCCGATTGCCACAAACCGCATTGCTATGCGATTTGTAGTGCGTTCAGCCCCGCCGTTTCATTATCCTGCGGATAGCTCCGACAATGCCAAAGGCGGAATTTGGAGTGGCACATTGCCGCAAAAACGGCAGGCACATTTTATCCGTGCCTGCCGTTTATCGTATCAATTGTATATCCTATCAAACCGCATTGTAAAGACAAATAATCGCTATACACGGCAACCCGCTTCACACGATTTTCTGTTTTACTCTGCACCTGACAAAGTATATGTCTTAACCGCCACAAACCGCATTGCTATGCGATTCACAGTGCGTTCAGTCCCGCCGTTTAGCTATTCTGCGGATAGCTCCGACAATGTCAAAGGCGGAACAGTCAGCGGCGACTCGCTGCCGCTTAGATCATGCTTTCCTGCCAGCAGTCAGGCGCTGTAAGACCGAGCATCTTAACGATGGTGGGAGCAACGTTTGCCAGACCGTACTTGGTGGGAACGCCGGGAGCGTACTTTGTATCTTCCTTGATAGTGTACTTGACTTCCTTATCATAGATGATGAAAGGAACGGGGTTGAGCGAGTGGGCTGTTCTTACCTGAACCTCACCCTTCTTGTTCTTTTCGAGCATCTCGTCTGCGTTGCCGTGATCGGCGGTTACTACGAGTGTAACACCGTACTCATCGCAAACCTTGATAAGTCTTGAAAGGCCGAGGTCAACAGCTTCAACACCGATTATTGTTGAGTCGAGGCTGCCTGTGTGTCCGACCATATCGCCGTTGGGGTAGTTGCAACGGATAAAGTCATACTTCTTGCTCTTGATTACTTCGATAAGATCGTCTGTTATCTCAGCGGACTTCATCCACGGACGCTGATCGAATGAAACGTTGTCGGAAGGAATTTCCTTGTATGTTTCAAGCTCTTCGCTGAACTTATCGCTCTTATTGCCGTTCCAGAAGTAAGTTACATGGCCGTACTTCTGTGTTTCGGATACGGCATATTCATTAAGACCTGCGGCAACGAGTACCTCTGTGAGAGTGTTTGTAATCTCGGGAGGATTTACAAGGAAGCGTGCAGGAAGCTTTAAGTCGCCGTCATACTGCAGCATACCTGCGAAGCATACGTCGGGCTTTGCGCCTCTGTCAAATGCAGTGAAGTCGTCATCGTCGAATGCCATTGAAAGTTCGATAGCACGGTCGCCTCTGAAGTTAAAGAGGATAACACTGTCCTTGTCAACTATCTTGCCTACAGGTTCGCCGTTCTCAGCGATTACGAATGCAGGGAGATCCTGGTCGATGATGCCGTCGTTTTCCTTACGGTAGGTTTCAACAGCTTCCATAGCTGATGCAAACTGTCTGCCCTCGCCCTTGACGTGAGTCTTCCAGCCAAGCTCAACCATAGGCCAGTCAGCCTGGTAACGATCCATAGTAACCTTCATACGTCCGCCGCCGCTTGCTATCTTACCGTCAAAAGCGCCGTCCGCATTAAGCTCCTTGAGGAAGCTCTCAAGCTGTTCAATATATATCGGAGCAGAAGTAGCGGGTACATCTCTGCCGTCGAGCAGAATGTGCACTCTTGCCTTCTTGATGCCCTCATTCTTGGCTTCTGTCAGCATCTTGAACAGGTGCTTGATATTTGAGTGAACGTTGCCGTCCGATAAAAGACCGATGAAGTGCAGGGTGCTGTTGTTAGCCTTGCAGTTGTCAACGAGTTCCTTCCAAGCCTCAGACTGATACATCTTTCCGCTTTCGATAGATTCGTTAACAAGCTTTGCGCCCTGTGAGTAGATCTGACCGCAGCCGAGTGCGTTGTGACCTACCTCTGAGTTGCCCATATCATCATCTGTAGGCAGACCTACAGCGTCACCGTGAGCCTTTAAACGAGTGTTGGGGCATTCTCTTAAAAGTCTGTCAAGAGTAGGAGTGTTGGCGAGCGTAACTGCATCGCCAAGACCTGTCTTTGAAAAGCCTACGCCGTCCATAACAACGAGTAAAACGGGTTTTGCCATTTGTTTAGTCGTCCTTTCGTAAATATCCGATTTTTTGATTAGCCGTTTACGGCAGCCTTGATGATAGTTGTGAAATCAGCAGCCTTGAGTGAAGCACCGCCGATAAGACCGCCGTCAACGTTTGTCTTTGAGAGCAGTTCTTCAGCGTTCTTTGCGTTCATAGAGCCGCCGTACTGGATTGTGATTGTTTCTGCAACATCTGCACCGTAGAGCTTAGCGAGTGTAGCACGGATGAAAGCGCAAACCTCTTCAGCCTGATCTGCTGTAGCTGTCTTGCCTGTACCGATAGCCCAAACGGGTTCGTAAGCGATTATGCACTTCTTGAGGTCATCTGCGGAGATGCCGAAGAAATCGAGCTTAATCTGACGTGCGATAACTTCTTCTGTAATGTTGCATTCACGCTCCCAGAGAAGCTCGCCTACGCATACGATGGGCTTTAAGCCTGCTTCAAGAGCAGCCTTTGTTCTCTTGTTTACTGTTTCGTCTGTCTCAGCAAAATACTGACGGCGCTCGGAGTGACCGAGTACAACATATTCAACGCCCATTTCAGCGAGCATATCAGCTGAAATTTCGCCTGTGAAAGCGCCGCTCTTTTCAAAGTGGCAGTTCTCAGCACCGATCTTTATGTTTGTGCCTGCTGTTACAGCGAGAGCTGTTTCAAGGTTTGTAAAGGGAACGCAGGCTACGACCTCAACGTCCTTTACATCAGCAACCATAGGCTTTAATTCTTCTAAAAGAGCCTTAGCCTCGGGTCTTGTCTTATTCATCTTCCAGTTACCTGCGATAACTGCTTTTCTTACTGTCTTTTTCATGATACAGTGTTCCTTTCGTTTTTTATTATAAATTGCTTATTACACAACAATAAGGGCGGAGAATATCCGCCCTCGTTATTTTTACTTGTCCTGAATGCAAGCGATACCGGGAAGTACCTTACCTTCGAGGTATTCAAGAGAAGCACCGCCGCCTGTTGAGATGTGGCTCATCTTGTCTGCATAACCGAGGTTGATAGCAGCTGTAGCCGAGTCACCGCCGCCGATGATTGTTGTAGCGTCTGCCTCTGCAAGAGCTTCGCAGACAGCAACTGTACCCTTCTTTAATACGGGGTTCTCAAATACACCCATAGGACCGTTCCATACAACTGTCTTAGCTGACTTTGCGGCATCAGCGAACAGAGCCATTGTCTTAGGACCGATGTCAAGACCCATCATATCAGCAGGAATCTTGTCAGCGTCAACAACGCTTACTTCGATCTCAGCGTCGATAGGATCGGGGAATTCCTTTGCAATTGTTGTATCAATGGGAAGAAGGAGCTTCTTGCCGAGCTTTTCAGCCTTTTCAATCATTTCCTTGCAGTAGTCGATCTTCTCGTTGTCAACGAGTGATGTACCTACTTCATAGCCCTTAGCCTTTAAGAATGTGTAAGCCATACCGCCGCCGATGATAAGTGTGTCGCACTTTTCGAGGAGGTTTGATATAACGTTCAGCTTGTCTGCAACCTTAGCACCGCCGAGGATAGCAACGAAAGGTCTTACGGGGTTTTCAACAGCGTTGCCTAAGAACTCGATTTCCTTGTTCATAAGGTAGCCTACTGCTGTTTCCTTAACAAACTTTGTAACGCCTACTGTAGAAGCGTGTGCTCTGTGTGCAGAACCGAAAGCGTCCATTACGAATACATCGTCGTCAACGAGATCTGCAAGCTCCTTAGAGAATGCTTCACCGTTCTTTGTTTCTTCAGCGCCACGGAAACGTGTGTTTTCAAGAACAACTATCTCGCCGTCCTTCATTTCTGCAACTGCCTTCTTTGCGTTCTCGCCTACTACTGTATCGTCCTTAGCGAAAACTACCTTTGTATTAACAAGCTCTGCAAGTCTTTCTGCAGCAGCCTTAAGAGAGAACTTGTCCTCGGGACCGTTCTTCGGCTTGCCGAGATGTGAACAAAGAACTATCTTTGCGCCGTTCTCAACTAACTTATTGATTGTGGGAAGTGCGGCCTGGATTCTGTTGTCGTTTGTGATCTTGCCGTCCTTCATAGGTACGTTGAAGTCTACACGAACAAGGACTTTTCTGCCCTTTACCTGTAAATCTTCTACATTCTTCTTGTTTAATTTGCTCATGGTAATGATCCTTTCGCTTTTACTTTATTTGTATGAGGCTGTCCTCAAGAAATACAAATTCCACGCATATTTTTATACTTCTGCGCTCATATTTATTTTACCAAAAAAGCGGATAAAATGCAAGTACTTTTTATAAAGAAATCGAATAAAACAGCACGGCGGGAAAGTATTCCCGCCGTGTGTTTGCTCGTAGTAAAAGTCTGTTTTGAAAAATATAGCCTGATCTCAATCCCTAACCCAAACTCCATTCTCCTAGGTGAAGAGCTTTGCCTAAAGCAAGGACGCTTTGGTTGCTTGCCAAAAGTTTTGCGCGACACAAAGCCTACAGAGCAAGCAACACTCAATACCCGTTTTAATTTAGTAGATATATAGATTTTCCGACAGACTTCAGCGCTTTTCCTGAAAAGCAGGACACTGTTTGCTGTATAGATCACTTATTCGTTTGTAATCGGAATTTCTGCTATCAGCTTTGGCACAGGATCTTTTGGGATAATGTCATAATAACGATCGTTATTGAATACATAACCTTTTTCAACGGCATTTGATACCGAGAGATAGTTCTTTCCACAGTACAGACCGGTAAACGTACTGACTCTTCCCTCAGAATCCGTGTTAGCTATGCAATAGTCGCCTGAAGCGTGAACGTTTGCGTTGTTATGTTCCAGATTATATGTGTCTATATCATCAAGATGTACAAAATATATTTCGCAGTTCTTTACAGGCTTTCCGTTGTCATCCTTAAGCACCATGTCGATGTCAATATCGCCATAGTCGGTGGCAATGTATGAAGAGTAAAATCTATCCCCGAGTATGACTTTCGGCTTACTGCTCTTTACAAGATCTTTGCGCACCATTATAGTGCTATAGATATGATTGTTTTCGCCTTGGATATTATCTATGCTTACAAGCAGGATATAATCATTTACTTCTTCTCCGGTGATAATTTTGCCGTCAACGCTTATGCTTGCATAGCTTACCGGAGTCTTTTTCACTTTACATCCCGTAATCCTACGACCGTCAACAGTGTCGATCAGTCGTGCTCCTTGCCATATGTTATCGTCTATATAGGTATCGCCATAATGGATAAGCTCAACCGGTATGTAAGTGTGTTCCTCATATGTGTAGGATTTTTCTGCAAGCGCATACTGCTGTTCGCTGTAATCGGGCAGAGTATCCTCCTCCTGAATACTTTCGTCTACAACCTCAAATTTGTCGGCAGGAAGAGTACCGGTTGTCAGATCGATATTTATAATGCTGTTACTGCTGCTTTCGGTCACGGTGAATACGGCAAATCCGTTGTCGCCTGTAGTGGTCATCATAGGAGCGGCTATAACGTAAATGCCGTAGTCTATGCTGTCAAATGTGTGATCACTGCCATCGGTATTAAAATAGGGTACTTCTGATATTTTGGATTGCTTTATGGTTATGACTTCATCATTTGTAAGGAACGCTTTGTCAACCTTATAATAGTAAAGCATACTTCTGTCAAGATCGGCTGCGTTGCCTGTCATTCTGAGCGTTACATTAGTCGCAGTACCTGTCGGCTCGGGTGCGGGCTCGGCAGTTGTGGTTTCGGGCGCGGCAGTTGTCTGCGGTGCGGTCGTGCTCTCGGTTTTGGGAGCTGTAGATGCTGCGGCAGTCGTTGTTGAAGTTGTTGTGGTAACTGTTGTTGTCACCGTTGTGGCTTCAGGCTTTGATAAGTTGTCACTGTCACTTACCACAGAGGTTATATCAACGGTTTTCGCGTCTGATTCTATTTCGCTTGCCATTCCGCAATTATACATAAAATTATCGGAGTATGCGTTTACGTCCATAAAAATCGTGTTATATATCTCAACTACTATACGAAGTTTTCCGTCAACATACTTCATAGGTATATATTTAAGCTCAAACGTTTTGCTGTCGTTATTGCCCTCTTTTGCGGTAAGCGATAACAGTATCAAAGAATTATGGCTTTCATCGGTATAAACAGCCGCACAATACTGTGTATGCGCTGAGTAGGGTTCTGTTATCGGAAGCTCTTTGTCGATATTTATACCGAAATTCGATTTTATGTTATTTTTATCCGCCGGCTGAATGTAATCGGGGCAGTAATCATAAAAATCTTCCGTGAAATTATCTGAGTAATTTCCCGTATATACCTGTGATACGGTGTTTATAAATTCCTCTGAGGTGTCAAAACCGAAATACGCTTTGTCGGCATAATAAAAACGTTCATTTTCATAATAACCCGTGCCGACAAAGCAGTTGGCACTGTTGTTTTTGAAGCTTTCAATTTCCTGTACACTCATATCCGAGGATATGCCGACTGCCTCGTTAATATTGGGAAGAATAATATATTTATTCGTAATGTCAATTGCATTATCGAACAGCTTAAGCATTTCGCTCTGAACCTGCTTATCCGTACAGAAAAGGCTGTCAAAATCATCTGCCGCATTGATTTCTGCTGTATTCATGGTCGGTGTTTTATCTACCGGACGATAAGTTATTTTGCCCAGCTGTGCCCAGAATGTCTTGTCATCAACAAAAGTCATTCCGCTCTTTTCGGAATGTACCTTTGTGTTTTCCGAGGGTGTGATAATACTGTCGGCGGCACTGTTGCCGCCGATTGATACGTTGATAGGTCCGCCCTGATTATTTATTACCGCAAAATGTATTCCGACACCTGCCGTGCCTGCTGCGACAACTGCTGCGGCGGCCGCTGCGGCATAACGTTTTATCTGCGGTATGAAGCTGCGTTTCTTGTCGCTTTGCAACAGCCTGTCAAGGCCGTTTTTCTTCTGCTCGTCTGTAGCGTTTACTTCATCGAATGCCTGTTTAATTGTCATTTTATTCAACGCTCCTTTCATCACTGAGGACATTTCTCAGCTGTTCCCTCGCTTTCTGCAATCTTGTGCGGACCGCAGAAGAGCTTATGTGCAGCATCTGTCCTATTTCTTCGCTTGAGTATCCGTCATAATAAAACAGATACACGGGTATTTTCAGCTTGTCGGGCAGTTTTGAAAGCTCACTGAGAAGCTCCTTTGCTTCATTGCTTATATTGCTGTCGGGAATATTGTCGTTGAGCGGCTCATTTTTTCTGCACGCCGCCTTGAGCATATTCTTGCAGATATTTGAAGCAACACGGATAAGCCATGCTTTTTCGTGGTTTTCGCTTTCAAACTGTTTTCTTGTTTCGATTGCTTTCAGAAAAGCGTTATGTACAGCGTCTTCTGTATCCTGTATATTTTTCATATACATATAGCACACCCTGTAGAGAGTGTCGAAATTGCGTTCATAAAGCTCTCTTATGCTCTCGGAAGAATAATCTGACGTCATAAATCGTTCCCCCTGAGTTTTTCTCTTTGAATGTAATACAACTGACAGATGTGTTTTGTCTGTCGGAGAATAAAAAAATGCGGTTGAAAGTTCAACCGCAAAACAAGGACGGGAAAACCCGTCCTTTATATCATCTTTCTTCTCTGAAGTACGCTTCACCGAGCGCCTTAGGCGGCTGATTCTCTTTCTTCTTTCTCATTGCTATGAAAATCAGCACTATAATAGTGGCGATGTAAGGGAGCATTGTTAAAAACTGCGAGGGTATCTGTATCTCCCAGCCCTGCATCTTGTAGTTAAGACCTCTCAGCATACCGAAAAGGTAGGCGGCGAATATCGCCTTGAGCGGATTCCATGTGCTGAATATGATGAGAGCAACGGCTATCCAGCCTGCGCCTGCCGTAACGTTATCCTGCCAGGTTGTCAGGAATGCGGTTGACAGATAAGCGCCGCCGAGTCCGCAAAGGAAACCGCCGAGCAGAATATTTATATACTTATGGAGCGTAACATTTATGCCCGAAGCATCAGCCGCACCGGGATTTTCGCCAATCGCCCTTACATAAAGTCCGAGCTTTGTCTTGTTGAGGTAGAAATACGCAAGCACGGCTATGACAAGTCCGAGCCATACATATATATCCTGCGAGAAAACAGCCTCTCCGAGTATCGGAATATTGCTGAGAACAGGTATTTCTACAGGGCGGAATGCCGAGCTTACCGACTGGGGTATCTGTTCGCTTGATACCCAGCCGCCTATAAGACCGGAAACGCCCGTGCCGAATATGGTCAGCACAAGACCGGTAACGACCTGGTTTCCTCTGAGCGTGACGGTTATAAAGGCATATATAAGCGCACCTGCCGCACCCGCAGCACCTGCCGCCAGCATGGCGAGCAGAGGATTTCCCGTAGTGCACGCAACTGTGAAGCCGAGCGACGCACCCATAAGCATCATACCCTCGACACCGAGGTTCATATGACCTACCTTCTCACAAAGTATACCGCCGACAATGGCAAACAGTATCGGAGTACCCGTCTGAATGGCGGTCTGTAAAAACAGACCTATCTGATGAAGAATCTCCATTATTCAGCCTCCTTTACTGCGGTATGCTTGCGAAGCGATATTTTATAGTTTATAAAGAACTCACACGCAAGAACGAAGAATATTATAACACCCTGCATTATTTCCGTAATGGACGAGGGTATCTTCATTACCTGAAGCGAGCTTCCGCTCTGGAGAAGTATCGAGAACATAAACGACGCAACCACAATAACGGGCGGCTTCAGCTTTGCAAGCCAGGCGGTGATTACCGCAGTAAAGCCAAGACCTGCCGACATCGAATCGGTTATCGACTTCTCAACGGCGCTCGACTGCATAAAGCCTGCCATTCCGCAAAGACCGCCGGAGATAAGAACTGCAATCACCAGAATTTTAACCGTATTCATACCGGCATATTTTGCGGTGGTTTCGCTTTCGCCGATAACGTCTATCTGATAGCCGAGCTTTGTGTAGCGGAGCAGTATCGTCATAATAATTACGAGTACCAGCATTATTATCCAGCCTGCGTGAATGCCGAATACATCGGGCAGTACCGCATTTTCCGAGAAGTTAGGCACCTTTGCCGCACCGAGAGCCGCAGGGTCTTTCCACGGACCGTATTGAAGGTAGCTTATAAAGGCTATCGCAATATAGTTCATCATCAGCGTTACAAGCGTTTCGCTCGCACCGAACTTAGCTTTGATAACCGCAGGGATAAGCGCCCATAAGCCGCCGCAGATGAAGCCTGCAACGCACATAAGCGGTAAAAGGAGTATAGGCGGCAGATCGGGACACATAAAAGCCATTGATGCCGCACCGAAAGCGCCCATATAGAACTGACCCTCAGCGCCGATATTCCAGAACTTCATTCTGAACGCTATCGCTATACCGAGCGAAAGAGTGGTAAGCATTATCGTTTTGTTCATAACGTCCTTGAAACGCTTGAACGGGGTCTGTATTATTTTGCCGAAAACCTTGAAAGGATCATAGCCCATTATGGCAAGAACAATGCCGATAAATATCAGCGACAGCACGATGGCGCCTATTCTTATAAGAACGTCAACGAGCTTTGATGTGCCTTTCTGCCGCTTTGAAATCTGTATCATGCTCATACGGCTTTCTCCTCTCCCTTGTTGATATGGTCGCCCACCATCATAAGACCTATGTCTTCCTTAGTGACGGTCGTGGGGTCTACTATGTCGATTATCTCACCGTCGTGTATTACCATAAGTCTGTCGGAAATGCTTTTCAGCACGTCAAGATCCTCGCCTATGAACAGCACGGCAACACCTTTTTTCTTCTGCTCGTTGAGCATATGATATATATTGTATGACGCACCTATATCAAGACCTCTTACGGGATAAGCGGTTATAAGCACCTTGGGCGAGAGCCATATTTCTCTGCCGAGAAGCACCTTCTGTATATTACCGCCGGACAGCTTCTTTACAGTGTAGTTTACAGACGGGGTGTAAATATCAAAATCGTGTACGATCTGCTCTGCAAGCTTCTTTGCAAACTTGCTGTCTATGAACGGGCCGGGATTATGGTTATAGGACTTTAAGATAACGTTGTTTGTTATGCTCATTCCTGCCACAAGACCCATACCGAGTCTGTCCTCGGGAACAAAGCTCATACTGATGCCCTTGCGGATTATCGCTCTGGGATCAAGTCCCTTTATGCTGTCGCCGTCAAACTCAATATCGCCGTCGGTCATTTTGTCAAGGCCTGCGATTATCTCGCAAAGCTCCTTCTGACCGCTTCCTGCTATGCCTGCAACACCGAGTATCTCACCGCCGTATACGTCAAAGTTCACGTTATCAAGAACGTTTACGCCGTCTGTATTTTTCTTCGTGAGATTTTTCACGGAAAGCATCGGCCTTGCGTTATAGTCACAGCACTTCGGACGCTCTATTTCAAGCGTTACAGCCTTGCCGACCATCATCTCGGTAAGCTGTTGGGGAGTGGTTTCGCTCGTCTTTACCGTACCGATACATTCGCCCTTACGCAAAACGGTAACACGGTCGGAAATATCCATAACCTCCGCCATCTTATGAGTGATAATGATTATCGTACAGCCCTGCTCCTTCATCTTTCTGAGAATAGAGAACAGTGCGGTTATCTCTTGCGGGGTAAGCACCGCTGTAGGCTCGTCAAGGATAAGAACGTTTGCGCCTTGGTAGAACGCCTTCATTATCTCTACAGCCTGTTTTTCGCTGACAGACATATTGTATATCTTCTTGTCGGGGGTAACGTTAAGGCCGTATTTCTCGTTCAGCTTGTTCACATGGTGAGCCATACGCTTTTTCGATGTGACAAAATGCTTTATGTGACCCATTACCACGTTTTCTGCGGCGGTCATTACATCGACCAGCTTGAAGTGCTGATGTACCATACCGATGCCTGCCTTTATAGCGTCACCGGGAGAGCCGAAGTGCATCTTTTTACCGTCAATCGAGATAGTACCGCTGTCGGGCGTATATATGCCGCTGAGCATATTTACAAGGGTACTCTTGCCCGAACCGTTTTCGCCGAGCAGGGCAAGTATCTCGCCCTTGTATACGTCAACGGAAATATCCTTGTTTGCGTATACCGAGTCAAACGATTTGGTTATGTGTTCAAGTTTTATATAAGGGTCTGCCATATAACCTCCTTGAAAAAAGCGATTTGTCTTTTTAAAACATCGCAGATATTCCGGTGCTTTAAAAAGACAAATCGGGCAGCCACAATGGACTGCTCGTATTGTCTTTAATAGTCTTAAGATTCTGTGACCTGTCGATTATGCGGGGATAGTACCTGTTACGCCCTTTACAAACCAGTTCATATTCCAGATTTCTTCATCTGTCATCTTAACGCCGTCGTCAACCTTCTTGTTGCCTTCCTGATCGTAAAGAGGACCTGTGAAGGGTTCGAGTGTGCCGTCGATGATAGCCTTCTGAGCTGCATCTACCTTTTCCTGTGTGCCTTCTGCGCAGAGGTCTGTCAGCTTGTCAAGGTATGTCATGTTAGCGGCAAGACCTTCCCAGTATGCACGGCTTGTCCATGTACCGTCCATAGCCTTCTTTACATCGTCTGTGTAGAATGTCTTCCAGTCGAAGCAAGCGGCTGTGAGGTAAGCCTTGGGAGCAGCATCTGATGTGGGGAAGTTGTAGCCGATGCAGTATGCGCCCTTTTCTTCAGCGGCAACCTGAGGAGCTGTTGTATCCTGGTGCTGAGCGATTATGTCAACACCCTTGTTGAGAAGCTCAAGTGCTGCCTGCTTTTCAACAGTGGGGTCATACCATGTATCTGTGAATACTACTTCTACCTTAGCATCGGGGTTTACAGACTGTACACCGAGTGTGAATGCGTTGATACCACGAATAACCTCGGGGATACCCTTAGCGGCAACATAACCGATGTAGTTCTTCTTTGTCTTCATACCTGCAACGATACCTGCAAGGTAACGAGCCTGGTATACCTTACCGAAGTAGGTTGACATATTGTCTTCTCTCATATAGCCTGAGCAGTGAGCAAACTTTACATTGGGATGCTCCTTTGCCATCTGGTCTGTACCTTCCATAAAGCCGAATGAGTTTGTGTAGATAAGGTTGCAGCCTTCATCGATAAGTGTCTGGATAGCTTCCTTAGTGTCGGCAACGGTTTCGGGTACGTCTTCAACGTAGAAGGTCTTTACGCCCATAGCCTCAACTGCAAGTCTGCCTGCATCGTGAGCCTGTGTGTAACCGCCGTCGTTGATCTTGCCGATGTAAACAAAGCCTGCTACAACATCGCTCTTGGCTGTGCTGTCGCCTGTGCTCTGTGCGTCGGAAGTCTTGCTTTCATCCGTACCGCTTGTTGCGGCATTGCCGGAGCAGCCTGTGAGTCCTGCTGTAAGTGCGCAGGTTGCCGCCAGTAAAATGGCGATAAGTTTCTTTTTCATGTTTTTCCTCCCTATTAAAACAGTAAAAGATATATTAACGGCACTTTGCCGCTAAATACGGTTATTTACGGCTCAGTGCCTGAAAATACAGCCGCCGTCAACGCTCATCGAGTCAACTATTGCGAGCGATTCTACTCTGATGCCTTTTGAGCGGACAAGGTCTCCGCCCTTCTGGAAGCCCTTTTCTATAACGATACCTGCGCCTGCTATACTTGCGCCTGCGCCCTTTACTATGTCGATAAGGCCGAGTAAAGCACAGCCGTTTGCAAGGAAGTCGTCGATTATAAGCACGTTGTCATCGGGCGACAGGAACTTCTTGCTGACTATTACGTTATATGTACGCTTGTGCGTAAAGCTCTCGATAGAGGTCGAATAAACCTCGCCGTCTATGTTTACGCTCTGCGCCTTCTTCGCAAATACGACAGGACATCCGAAATACTGCGCCGTAACGCACGCAATGCCGATGCCCGACGCTTCTATAGTCAGTATCTTGTTTATGCTCTTGTCGGGAAACAGTCTGCGGAACTCCTTGCCGATCTCGTTGTAAAGCTCAATATCCATCTGATGATTGAGAAAGCTGTCAACCTTGAGTACGTTTCCCTCTTTTACTATACCGTCCTTGTTTATGCGGTCTTCCAGTAACTGCATTTTACATTTCCTCCGTTTATTTCAGTAATTCACGTCCCATAAGTACGCCCATTACAGACGCCATCATAAGTCCTCTTGTCCAGCCGCTTGAGTCGCCTAAGCAATGCAGTCCCTTTACGTTCGTGTTGAAATGCTCGTCCATCTTTATACGGTTGCTGTAGAATTTAAGCTCGGGTGAATATAAAAGCGTTTCACGGCTTGCAAAACCGGGAACGACCATATCCACAGCCTTTATGAAATTGATAATGTTAGTCATTGTACGGTAAGGCATAGCCGCCGTGATGTCGCCTGCAACCGCATCGGGCAGGGTGGGTCTTACGTTGGAGAAGTTAAGCTCCTTAGGCCATGTACGCTTTCCGTCGAGGATATCTCCGTAACGCTGCACAAGAATGTGACCGTTACCGAGCATATTGGTAAGCTCGCCGACCTTCTTCGCATATTCGATAGGCTGGTTGAACGGTACGCTGAAATTGTGCGAGCAAAGTATAGCAAGGTTTGTGTTGTTGCTCTTAAGCTCTTTATATGAGTGACCGTTTACAACAGCTAAATCGTTGTCGTAGTTCTCCTGGCTTACAAATCCGCCGGGGTTCTGGCAGAATGTACGCACCTTGTTCTTAAACGGCAGAGGATAGCCGATGAGCTTTGACTCGTAAAGGACAGCGTTTATCTCCTCCATTACCTCGTTTCTGACTTCCACTCTTACGCCGATGTCAACAGTACCCGGTGTATGCTCTACATTATGCGCCTCGCAGGTCTTTTCGAGCCAGTCTGCACCCTTACGGCCTGTTGCGACTACTATCTCGTCGCCGTATATGGTTTCCTGTTCGCCGCCGTCACGGGCATTTGAAATGATAACACCCTTACATACGCCGTCTTCTATTATAATATCTTCGCAGTTCTTGCCGAACAGCACCTCAACGCCGCTTTCGATAAGATACTTTTCTATCTTGAAATAAAGTTCGTGCGCCATTTCCGTTCCTAAGTGGCGGATAGGACAGTCAACCAGCTTCAAGTTTGCGTTTATGGCTTTCTTTCTTATATCTCTTATCTTGTCGGGGTCGCTTACACCCTCAACGTGCTTATCTGCACCGAATTCAAGATATATCTTGTCTGTGTAGTCGATGGTTTCCTGTGCAAGCTCCTCACCGATAAGCTCGGGGAGCGTTCCGCCGACCTCGCACGACAGCGACAGCTTGCCGTCCGAGAATGCGCCTGCGCCCGAAAAGCCCGTTGTGATATGGCAGTAGGGCTTACAGTTCATACAGTGCTTTGTTTTTGCCTTAGGACAGCTCCTTTTCTCTACCGAAGCGCCCTTTTCGATTATCAGAATTTTTTTGTCTGAGCCGTTTCTGACCATTTCAATTGCGGTGAAGATGCCCGCAGGTCCCGCTCCTACAATTACTACATCGTATTTCAATTACTTTTCTCGCCTTTCCGCTTTGCAACAATAAGGCGTTTTACCGCTCCTTTGCAGAAAAACGCCGAATTTACATTAATATAATTATTTTGACACAATTCGAGCCTAAAGTCAATATCAAACCGACACAAAAATGAACTTTTGTGAATAATTTTTGTATCGTTTCCGGTAAAGCGGAGAATATAGCACAATTTACAGCTAATTTAGCACAATACAGTAAAATAATACAAGATGGGCTTGACAAAAAAACATAATATGCTATTATATAGGTAATAGCAAATGCAATGCTTTAGCAATGCCTGCAAATTGAAAGGAGTCCACTTTATGACCAAGATCGGAAAACGTATCATTATCATCGCAATACCTGTGGCAGTATCAGCTGTTTTGCTGTTATCATCTGTCTTTTCTGCGGCAAAATTCAACACCTTCAACTGTTTTTCTTCGTTCCCTGCATTTTTCGGGATTATAAGCGGCTCGGAGAATGTGACAGAGATAGACGGCGGAAAAATTATAATGTGTCCGCCTGCGGATTCTGTTGAAAAGCTGGCAGATTATCTGAAAGGTAAAGGCATTGAGCGTGACCCCGAAAATGATATGGGCGGCAGGATCGGCTTTATCGAAAACGGTGAAAAAATTCAGTTTGCATCCCGTATAAACGATTATTACGGGTTGTTCACAAGGGTGTAAGGCGATAAACCGGTTATTAAAACCACACAGAAATATATCACCAACACCGCCGAAAACACTTTCAGTGCCGACAAGCCATTAATATTTTCGTGAGTGTATCAGTGCAACTGCACTGACATTGACTCTTCAAAAAAACGCCACTATCCCTCGAAAATCGCCAACACCCTTGCCTCCCCTCGAAAAAGGGGAGGTG
>ENA-UOJJ01003051-UOJJ01003051.1-human-gut-metagenome-genome-assembly--contig:-CS66-NODE-3051-length-18979-cov-11.076147_pt1 | contig 18979 bp, 19 predicted proteins | sample MGYA00242343_ERZ723890 | MGnify/ENA metagenome assembly ERZ723890 | reverse complement strand
GGCACGGTGCAGGTGCCGACGGAGGCGTTCCTTGCCGTCCTCAAGCTGGACGAGTAAATTTTCGGATTGGAGGCTTTTTCATGCTTTTGGATCATTATGTCAGCGCCATGCCCTGCTGGAAGGGCCGCGTAGACAGCGACAGCGATTACGACGCCTTCCGCTGGCACCAGTGGGTGCAGCCGCTCGATCTCAACGACGGCGGTGCGCCGTTCGACGGGGCGCTCGGCTTTGCCTTTGTCGGCTTTTGCAGCGACAAGGGCGTGGCGCGCAACAAGGGCCGCACCGGCACGGCGCTCGCGCCGGACTTCGTGCGCGGTCAGATGTCGAACCTGCCCTGCACCTTTTCGCAGGAGGTCAAGCTCTTCGACGCGGGCGACATCGTCTGCGACGAGATCTCTCTTGAGGAGGGCCAGCGTGAGCTGGGCCTCGCGGTCGAGGAGATATTGCGCCGCAGGCTCTTCCCCATCGTGCTCGGCGGCGGTCACGAGACGACCTTCGGCCACTTTCAGGGCCAGCACAATTACCTCAAGGACAAGGGCCGCACGCCGGAGCTCGGCATCGTGAACTTCGACGCGCACTTCGACCTGCGCCCCTACGACATGGGCAATTCCTCCGGCACGATGTTCCGTCAGATGGCGGACGTGTGCAGGGCCGAGGGCACGCCGTACCACTACTTCCCCATCGGCATCCAGCAGCACAGCAACACCGTGAGCCTGTTCAAAAAGGCGCGGGAGCTGGGCGTGGACTATGTGCTCGCCAAGGAGATCCAGGGCAGCAACATGGAGTCCATTTTGGAGCGCATGGACACCTTCCTCTACCGCTGCCGCGACGCCTACATCACCGTCTGCACGGACGTGTTCTCCTCGGCCTTCGCGCCCGGCGTCAGCGCGCCGCAGTCGCTGGGACTCGATCCCGAGGTCGTGCTGCCGCTGCTCAAGCACGTTCTGCGCACGCGCAAGGTCCGCGGCTTCGATATCTGCGAGATCTCCCCGCGCTTCGATCAGGACAACACCACCGCCAACCTCGGCGCGGTCATCATCTTCGCGGTCATCAACACGCTCTGCCGCATGAACGGTTTGGAATACGCCGCCGAATAAGCGGCGGACGCGATGAAATAAGAGACGAAAGTGCGCGCTTTCGTCTCTTTTCTTATGCCGTTATCCGAAGAACAGCGGACCTTCTCCGCCGTCGATATAGCGGTCGCTGCGCGAGCCGACACGCACGAGCTTCAGCGACACGGCGAACAGCGCAAGGACAAAGACAAGGAACATCCATTCGCAGTTAGGGTCCTCCATCGTGGCGATGAAATCATAGGCACCGTGCAGCAGCGCGGGCATCAGGACCGCCATCGTGCGGCAGCGCTTGGCCTTCACGAAGTCGCCGTCGTTGTCATAGCGCTTGGCGCGGCCGTAGTAGACGCCCATGAACACGCCGAAGCAGGCGTGGCCGGGGACTGCGGTCACGGCGCGCACGAGCGCGGTGCTCAGGCCGTACATGGCGACGTAGCCGAGATTCTCCCACAGGGCGAAGCCGAGCGAGACGAACACGGCGTACACCACGCCGTCGAACTGGCAGTTGAAGGCGTCCGAGCGCCATGTCCGGCGGCGGAGCAGGATATACTTCGCGCCCTCCTCGGAAAAGGCGACGATGACAAAGTACATGATGACGTTGTAGGGCAGGGAGTTTTCCGCATAGACGCTCCCAAGCAGGGCCGAGCCGAGCTCCTCGAGCACCATCGCGATGACCGTGGCGAACACGCCGCGCAGGATCAGCGAGAGCAGCAGCCCTGACGGCTCCGGCTCCAGACGGTCGGTCCGATAGACCCTGATGAGCAGAAAAATCGCCGGCACGACCGCTGCGGCGATCAGAATGGGATTCATGTAAAGAAGAAACATACGGCACCTCTTGAGCATTGATCTGCAAGCATGATACGCTGTTTTTCGCCGTTTGGCAACGTCCGCGCGAAAAATTTTCAGCGCGGCTTGCCGCGCCGCGGCAAAGCGGATATAATGGGAGCAAGATTTTCCCGACCAAAGGAGGCCGACTATGCCGCAGCTTTTATTTGTGGATGCCTGTGTGCGGGGCGCGGAGTCCCGCTCCCGTATGCTCGCCGAACGCTTTTTATCGTCCTATGCCGCCGCGAATCCGGACACCGCGATCCTTCACCGCGACCTCATGCGCGACCGTCTCGAGCCGCAGTACCCCGAGGTGCTGGCCCGCCGCGACGCGCTTGCCGCCGCGGGGAAGCTCGACGATCCGCTGTTCGCCGACGCATGGCAGTTTGCCCGCGCGGACCGCATCGTGCTCGCTGCGCCGTTCTGGGAATTATCCTTCCCCGCCATTCTGAAAATTTACCTTGAGCGCGTTTCCATGCGCGACATCACCTTCGGCTACGAGGAAAGCGGGCTTGTCGGCCGCTGCCGCGCGGAAAAGCTGCTGCTCGTCACCACGCGCGGCGGGGATTACTCCCTGCCGGAAACGGAGTGGATGGAGATGGGCGCGCGCCAGCTCAAGGCGCTGTGCGCCATGTTCGGCATCCCCAAATTTGAGCTGCTCTGCGCCGAGGGGCTGGACGACGAGCGCGTGGACGCGCAAGCGCGGATGGACGAGGCTCTTGCCCGCGCCGACGCGCTGGGAAAGACCTTTTGACGCGAAAGAGGAGAAGGCTGCGGCCTTCTCCTCTCCCCCTATTACAGCTCCAGCGAAAGCTGCTCGCGCTCAAGCCCGCTCGGGTCGATGCCGAACTCGCTCGGCAGAAAGCGCGGGCAGACGTTTTCCGATGTGCAGATGACCGACGCGGCCAGCCGCGTGCCGATCTCGCAGGCCTCCGCCATCGTCTTGCCGTAGGTCAGGCCGATGGTCACGCCCGCGAAGAAGGCGTCGCCCGCGCCGGTGGTGTCCTTCACGTCCACCTTCTTGGCGGGGCACCAGCCCTCCTCACCGTCGTTCGTGGCATACACCGCGCCCTGCGCGCCCATCGTCACCACCATGCGCGGGATCTGTGCGCTGCGGATGCGCGCGGCGAGGAGCCTCTGCATCTCCTCCGGCGTCTTGTCGTCGTAATCCTCGGAGAAAAGGATGCCCGCCTCCTGCTGGTTGCAGACGAAGCAATGCGTTGAGCGGAAGAAGTCGCGCCGCTCCACCGCGATGCTCATGTTTGACACCACCGCGTACACCGGCTTGTGATATTTCTCGGCAAGGGCAAAGACCTTCTTCACGATCTCCTTATCCATGTCGATCTCAAAGGCGATGCTGTCGGCGCGGGAAACGATCTCGTCGCCCTGCTCCTCTAAAATGCTCAGGATCGGACGGAGGTCGGGCCGCTTGGAGATGGCCGCCACCACGTCGCCGCCGTTGTCGAAGATGGCGAGCCAAGTGCCCATGCCGTCCTTCGTCACGCGGATGTAGTCCGTGTTGACCTTATGCGCCTTGAGCTTGCGCACCACATCCGCGCCCGCGCCGGTGTCGTCCACCAGACCGATGAAGGTCGGCTGCAGCTCGACGTTGGCAATGTCCTCCACAATGTTGCGGCTCACGCCGCCGTGCATCTGCTCCACCCGGCCGGCGTTGCGCCCGCCGGGAATGTAAACGTCCGAGGGATAGCCCTTGATGTCCACAAAGACCGCGCCCAAAACGACAATACCCATTTCTCTTCTCTCCGTTTCGTTGGTTTCTGCTTCCATGATAACACACTTTCCGCGGACTGCAAGCCCCTATCCTTTTTCCGCGCGTGCGGCGCGGCGATACTCCGTCGGCAGCGCGCCGTAGGCCTTGCGGAATTCGGCGGAGAACTTGCTCGCGCTCTCGTAGCCGATGGCAGCGGCGATCTCCGCCATGCTCGCGTCCGTTTCGCGCAGCAGCTCTGCCGCGCGCTCCATGCGGTGCTCGCGGATGTGCGCGGCGATGGACTGCCCGTAAACGGTCTTGAAGACCTCCTTCATCGTGGAGGGGTTCATCAGGAAGCGGCGCGAGAGCTCGTCGATGGTGATGCGGCTGGAGAGGTCTGCGGTCAGCGCCTCGTGGACGCGGCGGATGGTCTCAAGCTGCTCGGCGCTGCACCCGTGCGCGCCCTCGAGCGCGTGCGCGTCGAGCGGCGGCAGGTGCGGGGCGGAGGCGACATCCTCGCCCTCCTCGGGGCAGGCGATCTCCACGGCGCGCTCGATCATGCGGTGCAGCAGCTGTGCCTGTTCGCTCTCCGCAGCCTTATAGTAGACCTCCTTGCCGTCGCGGCGGCTGATGATCAGTCCGCTCTCACGCAGCTGGCGCAGGTGATGCGAGAGCGCGGGCGGGCTCATGCCCATCATGGCCGCGAGGTTGACCACGCACTCCTCGCAGTGGCACAAAAGCCAGAAGAGCCGCACGCGGTTTGCGTCGGAGAGCTGGCGAAAGACCAGCGCGACGGTTTGAAAATACTCGGTCCTGCGGAGGTACTCCTCCAATTCATGCAGATGCGAGGCGTCCTCGTGCTGATGGGGAAGCTCAAACGGTTGCATATTTCCGCTCCTTTTCCGGTAGTCCTGTGTGTCGAATCTCCCGTTTGGCAGGACTTTTCGCCCGTTCGGCAGAGAACGCGGCGAAGTCCTTGACTTTTTCGGGTATCTTCAGTATAGTACAGCCATAAGAATTAAACAAGTGCTTAATTGTTTAAGCGACAAAAAGAAAGGGGCATTTTAGGATGAAAAAGACCTATCCGATCGAAGTGGACTGCGCCAACTGCGCGAACCTGATGGAGGATGCCGCGAAGAAGACCGAGGGCGTCGCGGATGCGGTGGTCAACTTCATGACGCAGAAGATGACGGTGGAATTTGCCGACGGTCAGGACCCCAAGACCGTGATGAAGGCCGTTTTGAAGAACTGCAAAAAGGTCGAGGACGACTGCGAGATCTACCTGTAAATCACACCGCCCCGGGGACAGACCTCGGGGCGGACTTCTACGGAGGGCTTTCCCATGACGAAGAAACAGAAAAAGATGCTCTATCGCATCCTGGCCGCGGCGGTGCTGTTCCTCGCGGCGAAATTGATTCCCCTGCCGGCGCCCGTCTCCGCCGCGCTCTATTTCGCGGCCTACCTGACGGTCGGCTGCGACATCCTGCGCAAGGCGTGGAAGGGCATCTGCAACCGGCAGGTGTTCGACGAAAATTTTCTCATGGCGGTTGCGACCGTCGGTGCCATCGCGCTGGCGCTCTATGAAAGGAGCGGCGACTATTCCGAGGCCGTCGCCGTTATGCTCTTTTATCAGATCGGCGAGCTGTTCCAGAGCTACGCGGTCGGAAAGTCCCGCCGCAGCATCACCGCGCTCATGGACATCCGCCCCGACTACGCGAACATCGAGCGCGACGGTAAGCTCGAGCAGGTCGACCCCGACGACGTCGCCGTCGGCACGGTCATCACCGTCCAGCCGGGCGAAAAGGTGCCCATCGACGGCGTGGTCGAGGACGGCGTCTCCACGCTCAACACCGCTGCCCTGACCGGCGAGAGCCTGCCGCGCGATGTGAGCGCGGGCGACGAGATCATCAGCGGCTGCATCAACATGACGGGCGTTCTGAAGGTCCGCACAACGAAGGCGTTCGGCGAATCCACGGTTTCCAAAATTCTGGAGCTGATGGAAAATTCCAGCAGCCACAAGTCCCGCTCCGAGAGCTTCATTTCCCGCTTTGCCAAGGTCTACACCCCCGCCGTGTGCTACAGCGCGCTCGCGCTCGCCATCCTGCCGCCGCTGGCGCTGACCGTCTCCGGCGCGGACGCGGACTGGGGCACCTGGGTCTACCGTGCGCTGACCTTCCTGGTCATCTCCTGCCCCTGCGCGCTCGTCATCAGTATCCCGCTCAGCTTCTTCGCCGGTCTCGGCGGCGCGGGCAAGGAAGGCGTGCTCATCAAGGGCTCCAACTACCTCGAGGCCCTCTCCCGGACCAAGACCGTTGTGTTCGACAAGACCGGCACGCTCACGCAGGGCGTGTTTGAGGTCAGCGCCGTGCATCACAGCCCGATGGCGCAGGAAAAGCTGCTCGAATACGCGGCGCTTGCCGAGTGCGCGTCCTCGCACCCCATCAGCAAGAGCCTGCAAAAGGCTGCCGGCGGTGCGCTGGACCGCTCCCGCGTCACGGACATTCAGGAGCACAGCGGCCGCGGCGTGACCGCGGTGGTGGACGGCGTGACCGTCGCCGCCGGAAACGGCAAGCTCATGGAGGAGCTGGGCGTCGCGTGGCACGAGTGCCACAGCGTCGGCACCATCGTCCATATCGCGGTGAACGGCGAGTACGCGGGCCACATCGTCATCTCCGATGTGGAAAAGCCCCATTCCCGCGATGCCATCGCCGCGCTCAAGGCGGCGGGCGTCACCAAGACCGTCATGCTCACCGGCGACATTCAGAAGGTCGCGGACTATGTGGCGCGTGACCTCGGGGTGGATGAGGTCCGCGCGGAGCTGCTGCCCGCCGATAAGGTCGCGCGGGTCGAGGAACTGCTCAAGGCCGAGCCGGAGGGCGCGAAGCTCGCCTTCGTCGGCGACGGCATCAACGACGCGCCCGTGCTCTCCCGCGCGGACATCGGCATCGCCATGGGCGCGATGGGCAGCGACGCGGCCATCGAGGCCGCCGACGTGGTGCTGATGGACGACGACCCGATGAAGATTGCCAAAGCCATCAAAATCTCCCGCAAGTGCATCCGCATCGTGCATGAGAACATCGTCTTTTCCCTCGGCGTGAAGCTGCTGTGCCTGCTGCTCGTCGCCCTCGGCTTCGCCAATATGTGGATGGGCATTTTCGCCGACGTCGGCGTGATGGTCCTTGCGGTGCTCAACGCCATCCGCGCCCTGCGCGTGCACGATCTGTGAAAAACAGTCCCCAAATAAAAATCAAACGCTCCGATCTTCGTCGGGGCGTTTGATTTTTACACTTCATTTCGCCCGCGCGTGGCGCATGGCGCGGAACAGCAGCACGGCGACAAAGCCGGTCAGCGCGCCGGTGAACACCGACACGAGCAGCAGAAACGGCAGGTAAGCGAGCGGCGCGGCCGAGCCGAGCGTGAGCATCGCGGCGGCGACCTGTCCGCAGTTGTGCGCCGCCGCGCCGCCGACGGACACGCCGTAGACCGAAAGCCGCGGCAGAGCGTGCAGCGCGATCATCACCAGCATGGCGGCGAGTCCCCCGAGCAGAGAGAAAAGGAGCGCCGAGGCATTGCCCGCAAAGAGCGAGCCGAGCAGACAGCGCACCACAAGGATGGCGAGTGCGTTCGACGCGCCGAGGGCATAGAGCGCGTAGACCGTCACGATGTTCGCAAGCCCGAGCTTTACGCCGGGCAGCGGCAGCAGCGGAGGGAAAAAGGACTCCAGATAGGAGAGCGCGAGCGCCAGCGCGGCAAGCACGGCGCAGGTCGTGATAGCTTTCGTTGAGAACCTCATACCGCCCCTCCTAACCCGTCACAAGGTCGTAGCCGTCGGCGGCGCCGACCAGCTCCACCACGATGCGCGCGGGCAGGCAAACGATGCTCTGCCCCGCGCGGGAGACCGCGCCGGAGTGGATGCAGTCCTGCCCCGGGCAGTTGCTCTGCGTGACCGACACCGCGCCGCCCGCCGCCGTGACCGTCAGCGTGTAGCCGTTGTTCGCATAGGTATGCGTGCCGAACTGCGCGAGCGGGAGCCGGTCGAGCTCCTGTCCGTCGGCGGAGACCACGACCGTCAGCGCACCGCTCTGCGGCGCGCGGGCGGCGAGAAACGGTCTGACCGCCAGCGCCGCGGCGAGCGCCAGCACGACGAGCACCACGAGCGCGTCATAGCGGTTGGGGCGCAGCTCAGGCGATGATGGCTTCGTAGACATAGGTTCCCTCCTCGCTCGGCTCAAAGCGTTCCGCCAGTCCCGCAGTATAGCGCACATGACCGTCATCGGTCACAAGGATCAGCTCGATGCGCAGATTTTTCTCTGCCGCGAGCGTATCGCGCAGCGCAAGGCTTCCCGCCTCGCCGAGCACGAAGCAGGCGGTGGAGAGCGCGTCGGCCCACGCGCCGTCGCCGCACACGACCGTCACGCTCACCAGCCCGCTCTCGGCAGGCTTCCCGGTCTTGGGGTCGATGATGTGGTGGTAGCGCACGCCGTTTTCCTCAAAGCCGCGCTCATAGATGCCGGAGGTCACCACGAAGGTGTCCGCCGCCGTCAGCACGCCGAGAAAGTCCGACGGGTCGGCAGGGTCCTTGACCGCGACGCGCCAGTCGCTGCCGTCCGGCTTCGCGCCGAGCAGCCCGACGTCGCCGCCGAGGTCGATGACCGCACTCGTTACGCCGAACTCCGCGAGGACGGTGCGTACCGCATCGCCCGCATAGCCCTTGGCGATGCCGCCGAGGTCGAGCTGCGCACCGTCCGAGAGGGCAATCGTATTGCCGTCCACCGACAGCTTTTCCAAACCGACGTGCGCGAGCAGCGCGGACAGCTCCTCGTCCGACGGCACGCGCGGCGCATCGCCGGTGAAGTCCCATGCGTCCATCACGGGCGCGACGGTGGGATCGAACGCCCCGCCGCTCAGTGCACCGATGGTCTGCGCAATGTCCGTGAGTTGGGCAAGCTCCGCGTCCTCGACCGTGCCGTCGCGGTTGAGCGCACTCACCGCGCTTGCCTTGTCGTGGCGGTCGAGCTTCGCGTCGAGCGTGCGCAGCGTTTCCTCCGCCGCGTCGAGTGCGGCGGAGGCGTTTTCGCCGTAGGCGGTCAGATTCATCACCGTGTCCATCGTGTAGACCGTGCGCGTCTCGCCCGCTTCCTGCCGCGTTCTCCCGCCGCAGGCGGTGAGGGACAGCGTGAGCGCCGAGGTCAGAACGACTGTCAACATACGTTTTGTCATAGCTTCCTCCGAAATAATGAAGCGTTCGTTAGTGTGCCCGCAGCACGCGCCCCCGTGTCTCGCCGGTAAACTGCCCGTCCATGATCTCCGGTACGCCCGCGACGAACACGGCGTCCATGCCCGAGGCAAGCTGCCGCGGAGCGGTGTAGGCGCCGTTCTCCCGGATATTTTCCGGCGAGAACAGGCACAGGTCGGCGTCCGCGCCGACGGCGATGCGTCCCTTGCGGGAAAGACCGAGCCGGTCGGCAGACTGCATCGTGAGCTTGTGCACGGCCTGCGGCAGCGTGAGAATGCCGCGCTCGCGGACATAGTGCGCGAGAAGGCGTGCCGCGCTGCCGTACACGCGCGGGTGGCACAGCCCCTCGACCGGATAGGTCGCGTCGGAAATGGGGACGGAGAACGGCGCGTGCAGGATGGCCTCGATGTCCTCCTCCGCGGCGATGAAGTCGATCATGCCCGCCTCGCAGCGCTCGGCGGCGAGCAGGTCGAAGAGCGTGTCATAGGGGTCCTTGCCGAGCGTGTCCGCGATCTCCGCGAGAGACTTGCCCTCAAACGGCTTATACTCCTCCGTGTGCAGCGAGATCGGAACGACGTTCTCAAAGCCGACGAGGTGCGTGATGTTTTCAAAGTCGCTGCCCGTCTCCATGCGTCCGCGCATGGCGGCGCGGGAGCCCGGATCGCGCAGCGCGGCGGTCAGCGCGTCCAGCCCACCCTTTTGAAATTCCGGCGGCAGAACGTGAATGAGCTGCGTCGAGCCGGCGGAATAGGGATACACGTCGCAGGCGACGTCCAGCCCCTCCGCGCGGGCGTTTTCAAGAAGCCGCAGCATCTCCGGCACGGCGCGGCCCCAATTCCTCCGCCCGATGCCCTTGAGGTGCGAGATCTCCACGGGGCAGCGCAGCTCCCGCGCGACGGTCAGCATCTCTCGCAGGGCGTCCACCACGCCGTCGCCCTCCTGCCGCATATGAACGGTGACGGGCAGCCTCCCGCCGCGCAGCGGCTCAAGCGCGCGGATCAGCCCCTCGGTCGAGTAAAAGCACTCGGGCGCGTAGCCGAGACCCAGCGACACGCCCACCGCGCCGTCGGCGAGCGAGCGCTCCGCAAGGCGGTGCAGCTCCCTGTACTGTCCGTCCGTCAGCGGCGCGTCGTCAAAGCCCGCGACGAGGGCGCGGAGCGTCCCCATGCCCGCGAGCATGGCGTTGTTCACCAGCTGCGGCGTTCGCTCCGCTGCGGCAAAATAGTCTGCGAGGGACGCAAAGCACAGCTCGTCCCCGAACGCGCCGGTGATGGGCGCAAGATACGCGCGCACGGCGGGAGCGTGCTCCCCCGCGAGCGGCGCGAGCGACATTCCGCAGTTGCCGCCGACGAGCGTGGTCAGACCCTGCGCCAGCTCCGCCTTTCCGTATTCAGGGCGGAACAGCGCCGCGTCGGTGTGGCGGTGAATATCCAGAAAGCCGGGCGTCAGCGTGCGGCCTTGCGCGTCAAGAACGTGCGCGGCATCGGCGCCGGTCAGACGACCGACCGCAGCAATGGTTCCGTCCTTGATGCCAACGTCGGCGGGAAAAGCGTCCGCGCCGGTGCCGTCGAGCACCTGCGCACCGCGAATGAGCCAGTCCAGCATGGTCTTACGTCTCCGGCTCCATGACGCCGCGCTCCGTGACGTAGAGCGTGCAGCGGCGGTCATGCTCCTCGGTGGGAACGGCCTCGCTCATCAGCCGCTCGCGGCAGATGAGGCAGGTCGGACAGCTCAGCTGCGGCAGCAGACGGTCATAGTAGCCGCCGCCCTGTCCGAGCCGGCGGCCCCTGCGGTCGAACGACAGGCAGGGCACCACGGCAAAGTCGATGTCGGCGGGCGTGACGAGCGCGCAGTCCGCCTTCGGCTCTAAAATGCCGTACATCCCCGGCACGAGCTTGTCCATCGACGTGACCACGCACAGGTCGAGCGCGTGGCCCTCGGCGCAGCGGGGCAGGACGAGCGTCTTGCCCGCGGCAAGAGTCTCCTTCAGCAGCAGCGCGGTGTCGATCTCATGGACGGTGCCGGCAAAGGCGAACACGGTCCCCGCGGCCCGGTATTCCTCCAGCGCGAGGACGCAGCGGCAGATAGCCTCCGAGCTTTCGGCCTTGTAGGCGGGGTCGAGCGTGCGCTCGGTCTGGCGGATATAGGTGCGCAGAGCTTTCTTTTCTTCGATGACGGACATGGGGTATCCCTCCGGTCAGATAAAATTTCATCCCCCTTATGGTAGCAGAAAGCGGCGGAAATAGCAAGGCGGCGAAGAAAGGAAATCCTTCCGGCGCAAACGGTTTGCAAAAGAAATTGACAGCGAAAATTTTGTTTGTTATCCTAACGTTGAGATCACGGCGCACCGCGCCGGCATGAGGAGGAAACCATCATGGCGATGTTACTCAAGGGGGCCGACGCCGCCAGGGCGTTGACCGAACAGCTGCGTGAGCAGGCGGAGGAGCTGAAGAAAAACGGCACGGAGCCCTGCCTTGCCATTCTGCGCGTGGGTGCGCGCGAGGACGATCTGTCCTATGAGCGCGGCGCGCTCAAGCGCTGCGAGAAGGTCGGCATCACGGTCCGTCAGGTCGTGCTGCCCGAGGACGCGGGCCAGCAGGAGCTGCTGGACAACATCCGCTCGCTCAACGAGGACGAGCGCGTTCACGGCGTTCTGATGTTCCGTCCGCTGCCCAAGCACCTCGACGACGAGGCCGCGCGACGCGCCCTCGACCCGAAGAAGGATATGGACGGCATCACCGACGGCTCGCTCGCCGCGGTCTACGCCGGCACCGACGGCGGCTATCCGCCCTGCACCGCCGCGGCCTGCGTGGCGCTGCTCAAGCATTATAACGTGCCCATCAAGGGCAAGCGCGTGGTCGTGATCGGCCGCAGCCTCGTCATCGGCAAGCCGGTCTCCCTGCTGCTGCTCGCCGAGCACGCGACCGTGACCATCTGCCACAGCCGCAGCGAAAATCTGCCCGCCATCTGCCGCGAGGCGGATATCCTCGTCGTCGCCGCCGGTAAGGCCGGCATGGTCGGCGCAGAGAGCGTCCGCGCGGGCCAGATCGTGCTGGACGTGGGCATCCACGTCGGTGCGGACGGCAATCTCTGCGGCGACACCCGCTTCGCCGAGGTGGAGCCGATCGTGGAGGCCATCACGCCTGTGCCCGGCGGTGTCGGCGCGGTGACGACGGCCATCCTCGCGAGCCACGTCATCGAGGCGGCGAGGAGAAGCTGAGCAAAACCGAAGGATCGTCTAAAAACGGCGGCGCTTCTGCGCCGCCGTTTTTCATTGCGCTCGATCGGTGATATACTGCCTCCATTCCAAAAGGAGGGCGAACGAATATGCGAAAATCCATCAAACGAAATCTTGCCTACGACGATCAGAAGGACCTTTACTACGTCACGATGCACTACGGGATGCGGCCCGACGGCTCGCGCGACCGCTGCGTGCGCACCTTCCGCTGTCTCGACGATGCCGAGAGCACCCTGACGGAATTTCTGCGCCTGCGCGCGCTCAAGCGCACGCGCCACGGCGGCGAGGTCATTCTCGCCGACTGGCTGGAGGTCTGGCTGCGGGATTTTATCTGCCCGAACCGCGAAAAGACCACCGTCCACGGCTACGAGAACATCATCCGACTCCACCTTGTGCCCGCGCTGGGCGAGGTGAAGCTGCCGGAGCTGCAGCCGGCGCAGCTGCAGCGGTACTACGCGGAGCTGCTGGAAAAGGGACTCTCCCACAACACCGTGCGCAAGCACCATGTGCTGCTGCACACGGCGCTGGAGGCCGCCGTCCGGCAGGGGCTGCTGCGGGAAAACGTGACGCGCTATGTCACACCGCCGGCCAAGGTGCTGCCGAGCCACCGCTACTACGATCCCGCGCAGCTGCGCGAGCTGTTTTGCCGCTGCGCGGGCACGGAGATCGAGCCCGCCGTCAAGCTGGCGGGCTATCTGGGGCTGCGGCGCAGCGAGATCTGCGGACTCAAATGGCGCTGCGTGGATCTGGACGCGAAGATCGTCACCGTCCGCGAGGTGCGAACCTCCGTGGGCGGAACGTTCATCGAGAAAAAGCCTAAGTCCTATTCCTCCGTGCGGCGGCTGTGCTACGATGGGGTGAGCGATCTGGAGAAGCTGCTCACGCGGCTGCACGACGAATGGGAGCGTGGGCAGCGCGAACGGGGCGCAGGCTTCAATCCCGAGGGTTATGTGGCCGTCACGGAGCAGGGAAAGCCGTGGGATCCGAACGGCCTCGGACGGCGCATCGCGGTCTTCGTTGAGGAGAACGCCCTGCCGTCCATCTCGCTCCACGGCCTGCGCCACAGCTTTGCGAGTGTTGCCAACAGCCGCAGCGTGCCGATGTTCACCATCTCCAAGGCGCTCGGCCACAGCTCGACGAGCATCACGAGCGAGGTCTACACGCACCTTTTCGACGAGACGGTGCAGGACGTGGTAAACGTGGTGGCAAAGGCCATCGGGACGCGCGCTTAGAGAAGCGTCTCGATATCAAAGAGCGAGGCGAGCACCGCCCAGTTCTGGGGAAAGGGACGTGTAAGATTCCAGTACCCCACGCCCTGCAAATGGTATTCGTCCGCGAGGCGGAGCTTGGCCTCGATGCTGCGCGCATCCTCGAACCAGACGGCGTGCTCGCGCCCGCCGCGGTCGGTGTAGTGGTAATAGGGGGCCTGCGCGGCCGCGTCGTATTGAATGGCAATGTCGTGGCGCAGAGCGCGCTCGACCGCCTGCACCGGCGAGAGGGATTCCGCCCGCGTCTCGCCGGATACGAAGGGCAGGGGCCAGTCGTAGCCGTAGAGCGGGATGCCCATGAAGATCTTTTCCGGCGCGACGGCGGTCAGGGCATAGTCCAGCACGGCGCGCACCTGCCCCAGCGGCGCGACCGCCATCGGGGGGCCGTAGGTGTAGCCCCACTCATAGGTCATCAGAAACACCGCGTTGGCTGCCGCGCCGAGGAGCGCGTAGTCGTGTGCCTCGTAGAGCAGCCCCCGCTGCGCGGCGCTCGTTTTCGGCGCGAGCGCGACGACGACCGGACAGCCGAGCGGATTGAGCGCTTCGCGCAGCCGCGTGATGAAGGCGGCGTAGGCCTCGCGCTGCTCGGGCAGCACATATTCAAAATCCACGTCCAGTCCGAAGTAATGCCGGGCCTGTACGGTCTCGAGGATGCTCTGCACCAGAGCGTCCTGCGCGTCCGCGTCCTCCAAGATGAGCGTGGAGCGGGCGCTGTCGAAGCGGCCCTCCTCCGTGAGCGTGGAGAGGTGCATGAGCGCGGCCGTGCGGTACTGTCCGGCGGCGGCGAGCAGCCATTCGTCCGCGAGCGGCAGCAGCGTGCCGTCGGCGTTGATGCCGTAGGTAAAGGGCGTGAGGTAGGTGAGATAGGGCAGCGCAGCGTCGAGCAGGCCGCCGCGGATGAAGGGATAGCTGTAGGCGTTGACGGCGAGTGTGCGCGTGGGCGCGTCGTCGTAGGCGATGACGAGCGTCTGCCCGGGGTAGAGGGCGCTGCGCCCGCCGAGGGCGGGATTATTCTGATAGAGCGTCCGCACGCTCAGACCGTAGCGCAGGGCGATGGAATAGACGCTCTCGCCGCTCGCGACCGTGTGCAGCTCGCGCGGATGGCGGACGACGAGCGTCTGCCCGACGGCGAGCGGAGCGTCCGGCGCGACGCCGTTGACGCCGGCGAGAATGCCCGCCGGCACACCGTACCGCGCGGCGACCGACGAAACGGTCTCGCCCGCGCGCACCACATGAATATCCATAAAAGATCACCTCGCACCAGCCTATGCGCGGCGCGGGCGCGCTATCCGCGGATTTTTCCTTGCAATGCGCCCGCGGTGCGGTATAATAGGAGCAGCAAAAAGGAAGGAGCCGTTTTTATGCCTACGCCGAGAGTTGCCGCCATCCACGATATGTCCGGCTTCGGCCGCTGCTCGCTGACCGTCGCCATCCCTGTGCTCAGCGCGATGGGCGTGCAGTGCTGCCCGCTGCCGACCGCCTATCTCTCCACGCACACCGGCGGCTTCACGGGCTATACCTTTCTGGATATGACCGACGAGCTGCCCAAGACCGCCGCGCACTGGGCGGAGCTCGGCATCCACTTCGACGCCGTTTACACCGGCTTCATGGGCAGCGAGGCGCAGATGGACCTTGCGGCGGACTTTGTACGCACCTTCCGCCGCGACCGCTCGACGATCTTTATCTGCGATCCCGTGATGGGCGACCACGGCAAGATCTACAAGACCTATACGCCCGCGATGTGCGCGGGCATGACGCGGCTGGCGGAGCTGGCGGACGTGATCGTGCCGAACCTGACCGAGGCGGCGGTGCTGCTCGGCGAGGATCATTCCTTCGGCGCCCTGACGCATGACGAGGCAGGCTATCGCTCGGTCGTTGAGCGTCTGAGCCGGAACGGAACGCGCAGCGTGGTGCTCACCGGCGTGATGCTCCGCAAGGGAGAGATCGGCGCGTGCGTCTTTGACCGCGCGAGCGGCGGGACGGAGTTTCTTTTCGACACGTTCATCGGCAAGGAGTTTCACGGCACCGGCGACGTGTTCGCGAGCGTGCTCACCGGCGCGCTCGTCAAGGGCAAAACGCTGCACGAGGCGGTGCGGCTCGCGGAGGCCTTCGTGCGCGAGTGCGCCATTCAGACCATGCCGCAGAACATACCGGCCCGCGAGGGCGTGGACTTCGAGCCGATCCTCTGGAAGCTGCACGAGGGCTTATAAAAGAGAAAACGGAAAGGATGTTTCCCGGGAAACATCCTTTCCGTTTTTTGTGGGTGCGGTCAGCGGGCCTCGAGCGCGGTGACTGCGTCGGCGAGCCAGTCGCCCTTGAATTCCTCGATGCGGCCCTCGTCCGTGAGGGCGGCGAGCTGCGGGTCGATGGGCATTTGGGCGAGCAGCGGGATGCCGTGCTTCTTCGCGGCCTCCGCGCACTTGCCCTCGCCGAAGAGGTAAATTTTTCTGCCGCAGCCGGGACAGGTGAGATAGCTCATGTTCTCCACAAGTCCCACAATGGGAACCGCCATCTTCTCCGCCATCTTCACGGCCTTCTCCACCACCATGCCGACAAGCTCCTGCGGGGAGGCGACGACCACGATGCCGGAGAGCGGGATGGACTGAAAGACGCTCAGCGTCACATCGCCGGTGCCCGGCGGCATATCGACGAGGAGGTAGTCGACGTCCCAGAGAACATCGGTCCAGAACTGGGTGACCACGCCGCCGATGACGGGGCCGCGCCAGATGACGGGATCGGTCTCATCGTCGAGCAGAAGGTTGATGGACATGACCTCGATGCCGGTCGAGCTGACGCAGGGCAGGAGGGCATTTTCCGTGCCGACGGCCTTCTCGTGCATCCCGAACGCCTTCGGGATGGAGGGGCCGGTGATGTCGGCGTCCAAAATGCCGACGCGATAGCCCTTGCGGCGCAGGCTGACGGCGAGCTGGCTCGTGACCATCGACTTGCCGACGCCGCCCTTGCCGGACACGACGCCGAACACCTTGCCGATGTGCGCATCGGCGTGGGGCTTTTTCAAAAAGGACTGGGGACTGGTGCGCTCACCGCAGCTTTCGCCGCAGGTCGAGCAGTTGTGGGTGCATTCACTCATGGCGCTGCACGCTCCTTTGCTGTTGGTTTGGGCTTAGTGTATACCGAATGGCGCGGGAAGTCAACCGCGCGGGCGCTTACTTCTTGTCGCGGCGGGGGCTGTAAACGCTCCTGAGCTGCTCAAGCTCAGTCTCGTTCTCGCTCAAACGGGCGCGGATGCCGGCGAGCAGATCCTCACGCGCCGCCTTGAGCTGGGGATGCGAGTGGAGCAGGCGGCGCTCGAAGATGTCGGCGCCGTCGCGCAGGGCACGGGCACGCTCGCGCGCCTCCTCGCGGCGCTCGGCTCGACGCTCGGCACTCTCCTCGCGTTTTTCGGCGATGTGATCCCGGATCTCGCTCTGAAGCTCGCGCAGCTTGCCCATCTGGGCGCTGAGCTGAATGGCGCTGCGGACAGAAAGCACGGTGTCGGTGAGATAAATACCGGAGATGAACGAGGCAAGCGGTACGATCACCGCGCTGCCGAGGCCGAGGATGTGCGCCCACAGCCACGGGTGAACGACGTGGCACAGCAGCACGCAGGCGAGGCCGAAGCAGGTGGAGTTGAGCAGGCACACGCGGCCGTTGATCTGAAATTTATAGTGGGAGTAGTCCCACCAGCGCATGTGGAAGAGCTTTTCCATCACCCAGCTGGTGAAGTATTCCAGCGCGCTTGTGAGCAGCGCACCGAACAGGAAGGTCAAAAACGGGTTGCGGAAGCCGCCGTGCAGGGTGTAGAGCACGAGCAGCGCGCCGTGACCGTAGATGGGGCAGAGAAAGCCGTTGAGGAAGCCGCGCTTTTCGCACAGGCGCCCCTTGGGCACGGAGCAGTAGATCATTTCGCCGCACCAGCCGAGCGTGCTGTAGGCGATGAAGAGCAGGAAAAGGGCGCAGAAGTCCTCAAAGGACTGCGGCAGCGGCAGGGGGGTCAAGGTGGCCATGGGCAATATCTCCTATATAATAATATGCGTCGGTGGGATGGGAAATTATTCGGCGTCGGCGCCGTCGTCGAGCAGCCGCGCGGATTCCTCGGCGGGAAGCACGGAGACGGAGCGGAGCTTGCTGTTGATCTTGCGCGTGCGCACGCCGACGAGCTTATCCAGCTCCGCGCCGGTCTGCTCGATGCGCTTCTGCGCGGCGGCGAGCACGTCCTCAAAGGTGGCGAACTCGGTCTTGACCGCGCCGAGGACGCTCCACACCTCGCTCGAGCGCTTCTGAATGGCGAGCGTGCGGAAGCCCATCTGCAGGCTGTTGAGCAGGGCGGCAAAGGTCGTGGGACCGGCGATGTTGACCTTGTACTGCCGCTGGAGCACCTCGACCAATCCGAGCCGGACGACCTCGGCGTACAGCCCCTCGAAGGGCAGGAACATGATGCCGAAGTCGGTGGTGTTCGGCGGGTCGATGTATTTATCGCGGATGTCCTTCGCGCAGCCCTTGATGCGCGTTGTGAGCATGGCCTGCGCGGCGGCGATGGCGGCGGGATCGCCGGTGTCGTAGGCGTCCACGAGCTGCGCGTAGACGTCGCCGGGGAACTTGGAGTCCACGGGCAGGTAGACGAAGCTGCCATCCTCGCCGGGCATCTTGATGGCATACTCCACGCGGGTGGTCGAGCCCTTTTTGGTGATGACGTTTTCCTCGAACTGATCGCGCGTGAGAATGTCGTCGATGAGCGCGCCGAGCTGGTACTCGCCGACGATGCCGCGCGTCTTAACATTGGAGAGGACCTTTTTCAGGTCGCCCACGCCGTTGGCCAGCGTTTTCATCTCGCCGAGACCGGTGTAGACCTCCTGCAGCCGTTCGTTGACGAGCCGGAAGGATTGGCTGATGCGCTCGTCGAGCGTCTTTTGCAGCTTCTCGTCCACGGTCACGCGCATTTTTTCAAGCTGCTCGCTGTTGTCCTTTTGCAGCGTCTCCAGCCGGCTCTGCACGGCGGCGGTGAAGGCGGTGAACTGCGCCTCGATGCCCTGCATCCGCTTATCCTGCATGGCGAACTGCTTTTCCTGCGCCTCGGCGAGGATGCGGTTCGTTTCAGCGATGGTGGATTTGAGCTGGAGCTGGTTCTTCTCAAGGCTCTCGATCAGCTCGCGCAGGCGGACGTCCTGCCGCTCGGCGGTCTGTGTCTGCGCCAGCGCGAGCGAGTCGGCAAAGGTCTTCATGGTCGTCTGCACGGTGCCGGTCAGCTCGCCGCGCGACGCGCGCAGCTCGCCGGTGAGCTCGGTCTTGAGCGCGGGGAGGTTAGCGTTCCAGCTCTCGCGCAGGAGACGCTCATAGTCGGGCTGGCGCTTTATCAGCCGCAAGAGCAGGATAAGCGACAGGAGCGCGAGCACGAATGCCGCGGCGGAAAGGGCAAGGGTCCATTCATTCATAAGTAAATTCCTCATAATAGTAATGCGGTATAAGAACTGTAAAATGGTATAAAATAGTATAGCATCTTTTTCCAGGTTTGTCTCCAAAATATTTTTGAGAAAAGCCAAAAAAATGTAAAAAAGGTGTTGACAACTCTCGAGCAACGTGGTAATCTATCACTTGTTCCGCGGTTGGAGCGTGTACCTTGTAAATTAAACA
>ENA-UOJJ01003035-UOJJ01003035.1-human-gut-metagenome-genome-assembly--contig:-CS66-NODE-3035-length-19053-cov-5.470102_pt1 | contig 19053 bp, 18 predicted proteins | sample MGYA00242343_ERZ723890 | MGnify/ENA metagenome assembly ERZ723890 | reverse complement strand
GAGAAGGCCGGTGAGATGACCGAGGATGATGTTAAGACAGCAGAGAACGACATCCAGAAGATGACAGATAAGTACATTGCCAAAGTAGATAAGGCAACAGAAGAGAAGACGAAAGAGATTATGACCGTATAAGAGTCACGACAGAATAGAACCAGCAGGGGCTGCTGCACAAGTGCAGCAGCCCCGCTGTTATTGAGGTGAAAGATGACAATGGAACAAAATCTGGTAATTCCGAATCATATCGCGATCATTATGGATGGGAACGGTCGCTGGGCGAAGGAGCGGAATCTGCCGCGCAAGCTGGGACACAAGGCCGGGTGTGAGACACTGGAACAGATTGTAGAGGACTGCGCGCGGCTGGGTATCGGCTATCTTACGGTATATGCGTTCTCGACCGAGAACTGGAAGCGCTCCACGGAAGAAGTGGGCGCATTGATGTCGCTGTTTCGCATTTACTTGAAGAAGATTCTGAAGGTGGCGATGGCTAACAATGTCCGTGTGCGCATGATCGGCGAGAAGAGCCGCTTTGACGAGGACATTCGCGATGGTATTGACAATCTGGAGGAGAAGACAGCTCGGAATACCGGTATGACCTTCGTGATCGCAATTAATTACGGCAGTCGGGATGAGATTACACGCGCCGTGCGCAGTCTGGCGAAGGATGCGGTAGACGGGAAAGTACAGCCGGAAGGAATTACGGAGGCTACTGTGGCTTCTTATCTGGATACAGCCGACATGCCTGATCCGGATCTGATGATCCGTACCAGCGGAGAGCAGCGCCTGTCCAATTATCTGCTGTGGCAGCTTGCCTATGCGGAGTTCTACTTTACAGATGTTTACTGGCCGGATTTCAATAAAGAAGAATTGCTGAAGGCGATTGAGGCATATAATAACAGAAACCGCCGCTTTGGCGGAAGATAGAGGTCGATTTATGTTTAAAGTACGATTAAGAAGCAGTATTGTACTGATGGCAGTCACGATCTTTCTGATGGTGACCGGCGGAGATATTCTTTTTGCCGGTATGGCGGCTATCTCACTGATTGGTATGATGGAGCTGTACCGGACGCTGGACTTTCATAAGACTCTTCTCGCGGCAGTTTCCTATGTGGCTGCCGTGGCTTATTATGCGTTGCTCCGATTCGGGCAGGAGGAATATTTCCTCCCATTCTTTATCGCGTATCTGGTGCTTCTGATGGCCGTGTACGTGCTGACATTTCCGAAGTTCGAGGCCGCTCAGGTAATGAACGCATTCTTTGGCCTGTTCTACGTGGCGATTATGATCTCCTATATTTATCAGACCCGTATGGTGGAGAGCGGCGCGTACCTGGTATGGCTGATCTTCATCTGTTCCTGGGGTTGCGATACGATGGCGTACTGCACGGGCATGCTGATCGGCAAGCATAAGATGGCACCGATCCTGAGCCCGAAGAAGTCGATCGAGGGAGCAGTCGGCGGCGTGGTCGGAGCGATGCTGATCGGCGTAATCTACACGCTGATCTTTCAGAATCACATTACGATCTTTCAGAATCCGGTTGTCAGTGTGGCGCTCCTTTCCGGAGTGGGTGCGCTGATCTCCATGATCGGAGATCTGGCGGCATCCGCGATCAAGAGAAATCATAAGATCAAGGACTACGGCAAGCTGATTCCCGGCCACGGTGGAATTCTGGATCGCTTTGACAGTGTGATCTTTACCGCGCCGGTGGTATACTATCTGGTACAGCTGATGCAGCATATCGGATAAGGCAGGGAGGAATATACGTGAGAAAAATAGCTATTCTGGGATCGACAGGATCGATCGGTACACAGGCGCTGGAGGTTGTCCGCGCCAATAAGGATATGAAGGTGACGGCGCTGGCTGCCGGCGGTTCTTCCATTGATCTGCTGGAGCAGCAGGCCAGAGAGTTCCAGCCGAAGATTGTATGCGTATGGAACCGGAAGATGGCGGAGCAGTTCCGCATTCGCACCGGCGATATGAGACATCGGGTCGTGTGTGAGATGAAGGGGCTCCTGGAGACGGTAGTGGAAAGCGGCGCGGATATCGTGCTGACAGCGGTTGTCGGCATGGTAGGAATCCAGCCGACGTTGGCTGCGATCAACGCTGGCATGGATGTTGCGCTGGCAAACAAGGAAACTCTGGTTACGGCAGGACATCTGATCATGCCTTTCGCCAGGGAAAAGGGCGTGAAGATTCTTCCGGTGGACAGCGAGCACAGCGCCATTTTTCAGGTTCTTCACGGCGAGCGGCCGAATCCGGTCAGCCGGATTTTGCTGACCTGTTCCGGAGGCCCCTTCCGCGGCCGCACGAAGGCGGAGATGCGCAACGTTCAGGTGGAGGACGCGCTGAAGCATCCGAACTGGGCCATGGGTCGCAAGATTACGATTGATTCTGCAACAATGGTGAATAAAGGCCTGGAAGTTATGGAGGCTGGTTGGCTGTTCCGAGTTCCGCTTTCCAAAGTAGAAGTAGTGGTGCAGCCGCAGAGCGTGATTCATTCCATGGTGGAATTTGCGGACGGAGCGGTACTCGCACAGCTGGGCACGCCGGATATGAAGCTGCCGATCCAGTATGCTCTGTATTATCCGGAACGGCGATTCCTGGCTGGAGAGCGCCTGGATTTTGCGAAGCTTGGTCAGATTACATTCGAAGCGCCGGATATGGAGAATTTCCCCGGACTTGCGCTGGCTTATCAGGCGGGCACGATCGGAGGCACGATGCCAACGGTATTCAATGCTGCAAACGAATGGGCGGTTGCCCGTTTCCTGGATCGTAAGCTGGGCTTCCTGGAAATCACGGAATTGATTCAGGCGGCGATGGAGCAGCATACCGTGACGGAGAATCCGACTGTGGAGCAGATTCTGGAGACGGAGCAGAGTGTATATGAATTTTTGAATCATTCAGGAAAGTAGGGTTTTGAATTTGAGCATTATTTTCGCAATTATGATATTTAGCTTTCTGGTGATCACACATGAATTCGGGCATTTCCTTATGGCGAAGAAAGCTGGTATTGGTGTGATCGAGTTTTCGGTCGGCATGGGGCCAAGACTCCTCCATTTTCAGAGGGGGGAGACGATGTATTCTCTAAAGCTGATTCCGTTCGGAGGCTCCTGTATGATGGTGGGAGAGGACGACAGCAGCGACGCAGAGAACGCGTTTGGAAAGAAGTCCGTGTGGGCTAGAATTCTTGTGGTAGCGGGCGGTCCGCTGTTCAACTTCATCTCCGCCTTTATACTTGCGCTGATTCTGGTTCTCTGCGAGGGAGAGAATCCGGCGAAGGTAACGGCGGTAGCGGATACGTACGGCGCAGGTCCTGCCGGAATCCAGGTCGGTGATGTCATCACGGAGATTGATGGGGATTCCATTACCATTGGACGGGATATTGCATTGCACTTTATGCTACATCCGCTGGATGGAAGCACACTGGCTGTAACCTATGAGCGGGATGGACAGGAGTATACGACGCAGCTGGATCCGAATTATACGCGCTACCGGACTGGCATTACCTATACGGCGAGTAATGCGGCGGCGGTTCTTTCAGCGGTAGAGGACGGGTTGCCGGCAGCAGAAGCCGGGATTCAGGCTGGCGATGTCATTACAGCGATTAACGGAACAGAGATCGTAACCGGTCAGGATTTGCAGCAGTATTTCGATGAGCATCCGCTTGATGGAAACACATTGACGATTACTTATGAGAGAAACGGTGCTGCGTATGAAGCAGAACTGACGCCGGTACTTGGAAGCACGCCGGCGCTTGGTATGACGGCTATTTACACGCATGAGAAGACCGGACCGGTCGGCACGGTTGTGGGCGCCTGGCATGAGATGGGCTACAGTGTAAAGACGGTATTTGCTTCTCTGAAGATGCTTATCACCGGTCAGGCTAGCGTAAAGGATATGTCAGGTCCGGTGGGAATTGTTTCCGTGATCAGTTCCACGGTGCAGGCATCGGAGCCGGACGGCTTGTACTATGTATTCCTGAACCTTGCGAATCTGGCGGTTTTCTTAAGCGTGAACCTGGGGGTATTCAACCTGTTCCCGCTGCCGGCGCTGGACGGCGGTCGTCTCCTTTTCCTGCTGATTGAAGCCGTGCGGAGGAAGCCGATTCCGCCGGAGAAGGAAGGTATGGTGCATACGGCAGGCTTTGTGCTTTTGATGTGCCTGATGGTATTTGTTCTGTATAATGATATTGTAAGGCTCTTCCAGTAGAATCACCGGAGATCCGGAGGAAGAGCATATACGGGGAAGGGAGAGATAGATATGTCCCGTAGACATACAACAGAAGTCAGGATAGGCAGTAAAATAATTGGCGGAGATCATCCGATTGCGATCCAGTCCATGACGAATACGAAGACGGAGGATGTGGAGGCGACGGTTCGCCAGATTCTCGCACTGGAAGAGGCCGGATGCGATATCGTCCGTTCCACGGTTCCTACGCTGGAAGCGGCGAAGGCGCTGGGAGAGATTAAGAAATATATTCACATCCCTTTGGTGGCGGATATTCACTTCGATTATCGCATGGCGATCGCAGCCATGGAGAACGGAGCGGACAAGATCCGCATTAATCCCGGCAATATCGGAAGCAGGGAACGTGTGCGCGCTGTGGTGGACTGCGCCAGAGAACGGGATATTCCGATTCGCGTAGGAGTAAATTCTGGTTCGCTGGAGAAGGATATCCTGGCAAGATACGGCGGTGTAACCGCAGAGGGACTGGTGGAAAGCGCGATGGACAAGGTACATATGATCCAGGAGATGCAGTACGATAACCTGGTCATCAGTATCAAATCCTCAGATGTACTTATGTGTATCCGTGCGCATGAATTGATTGCAGATCGGACGGATCTGCCGCTTCATGTTGGAATTACGGAAGCCGGAACCGTAAAGAAGGGAACCATCCGTTCCGCGGTCGGTCTCGGCGCGATTCTTTCTCAGGGGATCGGCGATACGATTCGTGTATCCCTGACTGGAGATCCGGTGGAAGAAGTGGAGGTGGCGAAGGAAATCCTCTCATCCCTCGGCCTGCGTCGCTCCGGGATTCATGTTGTATCCTGCCCGACCTGTGGCAGAACCAGCATTGATCTGATTGGGCTGGCGAACCAGGTCGAGGAGCTGACTGCCGGATATGATCTGGATCTGAAGGTGGCTGTGATGGGCTGTGTGGTAAATGGTCCCGGCGAGGCAAAGGAGGCAGATCTCGGCATTGCCGGAGGCAAGGGCGAAGGTCTGCTGATCATGCACGGCGAAGTGGTGAAAAAGCTGCCGGAGGAGGAACTTCTTCCGGCGCTGAAGGACGCGTTGGATCACTGGGAGGAACAGTAGCATATGGAGAAAACTTTTCATGAGGTGCTGCCGGATCTTCAGACGTCCACGCATATCATGGAACTTCTGGATGAAATCCGGATCAGCCGGATCACGATGCCGCGTGACCGGAGCTCGATCCGGATTTATATCGAGTGCCGGACTCTGATTCCGAAGAGGGATATCTATGTGCTGGAGGCAGCCATCAAGAAGCAGTTCTTTGCGAACAAGCCGATTGTCGTGAAGATCATCGAGCATTACCATCTGGGCGGTATGTCGCCGGAGGAGGCGATGAAGGCCTACCGCGACAGCATTCTTCTGGAACTGAAGAATTATCATCTGATCGAGTATAACCTGTTCCGTCATGCCAGCCAGACTTTTACGGAGGATGGCATCCTTGTGCTGGAGGCGGAGGACAGTGTGGTAAATCATTCCCGCAGTCAGGAGTTGGCACGGGTACTGGAGAAAATATTTGTCGAGCGCCTGGGCATTCCAATGGAGGTGCGCGTCAATCTGGGCGAGCATCGCCGCCATGCACCGGTAAGCTTCGACGAAGACCTTATGGCAGCGGAGGCGGCGCGTATCTCCGAACAGGTAAAGGAAGCACGCGAGGCAGAGGCTGTCAATGTTGTAAAGGAAACGAAGAAGAAAGAATATCATCGTCCGCACAAGGGCCGCATGCTGGACTCTTCCGAGGGCTATGGCCGCGACTTTGAGGGGGAGTCCATTCCTATTTCCCAGATTCAGGAAGAAATGGGCGAGGTTATCATCGAAGGCGAAGTTATCAAGGTGGATACCCGCGAGATTCGTACCGGCAATACAATTATTATGTTTGTAGTAACGGATCACACGGATTCCATTACCACAAAGATTTTTGCTACACCGGAGCAGAAGGACGATGCACTGGCACTGGTTGCAACTGGAAAGCATGTCCGTATCCAGGGCAATACGATCATGGACAAGTTCGATAAGGAACTCACGATTGGATCCGTCAAAGGCATCAAACCGGTCGAGGGCAGCGGCAGTGGACGCATGGATACCAGCCCGGTTAAGCGTGTCGAGCTGCACTGCCATACCAAGATGAGCGACATGGATGGAGTCAGCGACGCCAAAGCCATCGTAAAGCAGGCAATTCGCTGGGGGCACAAGGCGATTGCGATCACTGACCACGGCGTGGTACAGGCATTCCCGGAGGCAATGCACGCGGCGGAGAAGACGGATATCAAGATCATCTACGGCTGCGAAGGATATCTGGTCGATGACCATCCTGGTGATACGACCGAGGATATCTGCAAGGCGAAGACTTACCATATCATCATCCTGGCGCAGAACGATATTGGACGAATCAATCTCTACCGACTGGTCTCCGAAGCACACCTGACGTATTTTCAGCGGCGTCCCCGGATTCCCCGAAGCCTTTTGATCAAGTACAGGGAGGGACTGATCCTCGGCTCCGCCTGTGAAGCGGGAGAAGTCTTCCGCGGGATGGTGGACGATGACGTCAGTGAGGAAGAGCTGATCCGCCGAATTAATTTCTATGATTATCTGGAAATTCAGCCGATCGGCAACAATGAATTCATGCTTCGTGACGGCAAATACGGAGTAAAGAGCAAGGAAGACCTGCGTGACTTCAACCGTCGCATCGTAGACTACGGTGAGCGCTTCGGCAAAATGGTCGTGGCGACCGGAGACGTCCATTTCCTGAACCCGGAGGATGAGGTCTACCGCCGGATTTTGATGAAGGGCAAGGGCTTTGCCGATGCGGATTTGCAGCCGCCGCTTTATCTGCATACGACCGAGGAGATGCTGGAGGAATTTTCTTACCTCGGAGATGAGAAAGCGCGGGAAGTGGTTATTACCAATCCGAACCGGGTGGCAGATTCCTGCGAGAATATCTTGCCGGTTCGTCTGGATAAGTGTCCGCCGGTCATCGAAGGCTCTGAGGAAGAGCTTCGTGATATGTGCTACAAGAAAGCGAAGAGTATCTATGGTGATCCACTTCCCTCTATTGTAGAACAGCGTCTGGAAAAGGAGCTTGGCTCCATCATCGGCAACGGTTACGCTGTTATGTATATTATCGCGCAGCGGCTTGTAAAGAAGTCCAATGAGGACGGTTACCTGGTAGGCTCCCGTGGATCGGTTGGATCCTCTTTCGCGGCAACCATGTCCGACATTACGGAGGTAAATCCGCTGAGTCCGCACTATGTCTGCCCGAACTGCAAGTACAGCGATTTCGATTCCGATGAGGTCAAGGCCTATGCCGGTGGTGCCGGATGTGATATGCCGGACAAGAACTGCCCGAAGTGCGGAACGAAGATGAAGAAAGACGGATTTGATATCCCGTTCGAGACGTTCCTTGGCTTCAAGGGCGATAAGGAGCCGGATATTGACCTGAACTTCTCCGGCGAGTACCAGAGCCATGCGCATGCCTACACAGAAGTACTCTTCGGCAAAGGCTATACTTTCCGCGCAGGAACCATCGCCGGTCTGGCGGATAAGACGGCCTATGGCTTTGTCATGAAGTATTACGAGGAGAAGGGAGAGGTCAAGCGTCGCTGCGAGATCGAGCGAATTGCGGCCGGATGCGTCGGCGTCCGCCGCTCCACCGGTCAGCATCCTGGCGGTATTGTCGTTATGCCGCATGGCGAAATTATCTATTCCTTCACACCGATACAGCATCCGGCGAACGATATGACGACCGATACGATTACGACACACTTTGATTATCATTCCATCGACCAGAACCTGCTGAAGCTTGATATCCTAGGGCATGATGATCCTACCATGATTCGACGTCTGCAAGATCTTCTGAAGATGGATATGACGACGATTCCTCTGGATGACCCCAAAGTAATGTCCCTCTTCAAGGACACATCAGCACTTGGCATCCAGCCGGAGGATATCGGCGGTTGCAAACTGGGAGCACTCGGCGTACCGGAATTCGGAACAGATTTCGCGATGCAGATGTTGATTGACGCGAAGCCGACCTGTTTCTCTGATCTGGTTCGAATCGCCGGACTGGCGCACGGTACAGATGTATGGCTGGGTAATGCGCAGACCCTGATTCTGGAGGGCACGGCGACGATTCAGACAGCGATCTGTACCCGTGATGATATCATGCTCTATCTAATTTCCATGGGTGTAGAGCCGAGCCTTTCTTTCAATATTATGGAGTTTGTCCGTAAGGGCAAGGGACTGAAGCCGGAATGGGAAGTGGCGATGAAGGAGAAGAATGTTCCGGACTGGTACATTGAATCCTGTAAAAAGATCGGATATATGTTCCCGAAGGCGCATGCGGCTGCCTATGTTATGATGGCATGGCGTATCGCCTACTGTAAGGTATATCATCCTCTGGAGTATTACGCGGCTTACTTTGCAATTCGCGCTTCGGGCTTCAACTATGAGCTGATGTGCCTCGGACGCGATCGCATGGAGCAGAATCTGGCGAATTACCGGCGCAATCAGGATAATCTGACGGATAAAGAGAAGCTGACGCTCCGGGATCTTCGTATTGTGCAGGAGATGTACGCGCGCGGCTATGAGTTCATGCCGATTGATATTTATCGCGCACATGCGACGGATTTCCAGGTCATCGATGGAAAGATCATGCCGAGCTTCGCCAGTATTGACGGCATGGGTGAGAAGGCGGCAATCGGGCTGATGGAGGAGGCGAAGAAGGGGAAATTTCTTTCCCGCGAGGATCTCTGCCAGAGATCCAAGGTCAGCAAGACACTGGCGGATCAGATGGCGGATATGGGGCTTCTCGGTGATATGCCGAAGAGCAATCAGATCTCGCTCTTCGATATTGACTTTCTGTAGGGGCTCCGCGCAAACTCCGAGACAAGCCGAACCCGTCTTCACACGGCCACGGGTGCTGCGTTTCCGGCTTCGGGCCTGCGCGCCTATTAATCGCCAGTCGCCCCAACGCGCCTCTTCGAGGCTTGAACGTGGGGCTTTGTGGCGATCGCTAGCGCAGCCCTGCGCACGGAAGCCTCGCAATGTGTCCGTGTAGAAGAGGGTCGGCTTTTCCCCGGACTGAGCCTTTCCTGCTGATTCTGCGTAGAAAACTGCCGCGAAATGTGGAAGCCCCCGCGAAAAACTTGTTTCAGAGTAGGGCTTTGAGGAATTCAGCTGATAACTTGCACCAGACTGGAACTTAGTGGAATCCCGATGATAACTTGTATCAGACTGAAACTTAGTGGAATCCCGATGGTAACCTGCACCAGTGTAAAACTTCGCAAATTTCAGTTTCCTGGTTATAGAAGAGATCAAGGATGGGAATTTTTTATTATCAGGAGGTAGTGTCGAATATGAAGTATAATCTGCCGGATCGAGTATTAAGAGAACTTTCCTATTTTGCACAAGAACATTCTGTTACAAAGATTATATTGTTTGGTTCCCGTGCGCGGGGGACAAATACGGAAAGAAGCGATATAGATATCGCTGTATATGGTGGGGATTTTGACGGCTTTTACTGGGATGTTAAGGAAAAAATACATTCGCTTCTGATGTTTGATATTTTGCAGGCAGACACATCAATTTCAGATGAATTAAAACAGGAAATAGAAAAGGATGGTGTTGTAATCTATGAAAAAGCTTGATAACTTTGCAAATTGCTTGGCGGTATTAGCAGATGCAGATTTTAAGCTGGCGGAAACGAATGATATATACCGGACAGGGATTATTGGACAATTTAACCTTACTTTCGAATTAGCGTGGAAAGCCTTGCAGGAGATTATGAGAAAACACGGCGTGGAGGAAGCTTCTACAGGATCTCCCCGCGAAGTTTTGCAGCTGGGCTATAGGATTGGATTTATAGAAAATCCTGACGTATGGTTACTCATGCTAAAAAAGCGCAATACCTCTGTTCATATATATAACGAGGATGAAGTAGATGAAATGATGATACTGATCCACGACAGTTTCCTTCCGGCTTTTATACTTCTTAAAAATACACTGGTGAAGAAACTGGAAGAAGCGGAGAACGATTGGATGTAAGGCCGATTCTGAATCGTTTTCAAGTTCCGCCGGATGACCAGAAATACGTGATGTGCTACCACATCAGTGGATTGATGGCGATTATCAATGAATGGCTGAAGGAAGATTGCAGGGATAGCGTTGAGCATATTGTCGCAATCATGCAGCTCTGTATTAAACAAAAATTCTCTGCATGAAAACATTGTCATGATAGTAATATCGGAATCAATACCTGACTTCTTTCAAGCAGAGACCCTGGGCCGGAGCCGTTGCTCCGGCCTTTTGTCGTTCCTTTGCCTCCAGAATCGCGGGAATATCCTCCGGAGAGAGTTTTCCGATCCCCACTTCCAGAAGGGTTCCGGTCAGGATACGAACCATATTATAAAGGAAGCCGTTTCCCAGGTATGTGATTCTTATTTCGCCGAGAAGCTGTTCCAGACGGATTTCTTCCAGCTTCCGCACGGAAGATTTCTTCATTTTCTTTGTACAGAAGCTCTGGAAATCATGCTCGCCGACCAGGTAAGCCGCCGCTTCCTTCATGGCGTCCAGATCCAGCGGCTCCTCGCAGGGCGTCATATATTTTCTTTCGAATACGTGAAGCGCCGGATCGGTGGCCAGGCGGTATACGTATACTTTCTCCGAGGCGTTCAGCCGGCTGTGGAATCGCTCGGAGACCTGCTTTACTTCGATAATTCCGATGTCTTCCGGCAGATACCGGTTCAGGTAATTCCGGATTTCTTCTGCCGGTCTCTCAGTCAGATGTACATTGGCAACCTGGCCGAGAGCGTGGACTCCGGCGTCTGTCCGGCCGGCGCCGTGAATCTCGACCGGGCGTCCTTCCAGACGGCTGAGTACGACCTCAATCTTGCCCTGGATGGTGGCATCGGTGGAGTTCTGCCGCTGCCAGCCGTAGTAGCGGGTGCCGTCGTACTGGATTAAAAGACGATAATTCATATCGGAAACCTCGTTTCTTACAAAATCATTTCTTACAATTTCTCTCTCGTTATTATAGCGAAATCTCTCTGTTGCTGCAAGCGGGAGATTTCTGCGATCAATGAAACAAAGTAAGAAAGCTCTTGGCAGAAACTTGTCTTTTTGGTAGAATAAAGGCGTTGACGAAAAAGAATAGGTGGTAGCACAATGCACTTGAAAATATCACTTAGAATCATGGACGGGGACGGAGAGAAAGTCTTTGGATCCGGTGTCGTGGAGTTATTGCGGAAAATCGAAGAGACCGGTTCTCTGAACCGGGCGGCCCGCTCGATGGATCTGGCTTACAGTAAAGCCTGGAAGATTCTTGCAGAAGCGGAGAAGCGTCTGGGAATCACCTTTATCGAGAGAACAATCGGCGGAGCGCACGGAGGCGGCTCCCGGCTGACAGATGAAGGAAGAGATTTCCTGGAACGATATGAAAAATTTGACCGGAGGGTTCGCAGGCAGGCAGAAGACGAGTTTGCGGCTGCATTTCCGGAATGGAAGAAAGAAACAGAAGGATAAAAATGGAAGATATGAAAGAAAAAATCATATTCTGCCGGGGCGGCGGTTGTACAGCCAAGCTGGGCGCAGGCGCTTTGAGCAGTGTTCTGGCAAAGCTCCCGAAGAAAAGAGACGAGAACCTGCTGGTCGGCTTTGACAGCAGTGATGACGCAGCCGTATACCGGTTGAACGAAGACCTGGCGATCGTACAGACTCTGGACTTCTTTCCTCCTATGGTGGAAGATCCTTATACGTTCGGGAAGATCGCGGCGGCGAATGCTCTGAGCGATATTTACGCCATGGGCGGAACCGTGAAGACCGCGCTTAATATCGTGTGCTTTCCGGAAAGCTACGATCTGAATATTTTGGGCGAAATCCTGCGTGGAGGAAATGAAAAAGTACAGGAAGCCGGAGGTGTTCTGGCAGGCGGACATTCGATTATGGATACGGATATTAAGTACGGACTGTCTGTGACAGGAACGATTCATCCGGATAAGATTTATCAGAATCACGGTTGTCAACCGGGAGATGTGCTGATACTTACGAAGCCTTTGGGCATAGGAATTGTTACAACTGCGAACCGAGTAGGGGAAGCATCCGGGGAGGCCATGCAGCAGGCGATTGCATCCATGACGACGCTGAACCGGTATGCCGCTGAAGTGTTGGCGGATTACGAGGTTCACGCCTGTACCGATGTGACTGGCTTTGGTCTGATCGTTCATTTGCTGGAGATGCTGCAGGATGGACACATGGCGAGACTGGCGGCGGATCAGATTCCCTATATAGAGGAAGCACGGCACGGAGCAGAGGAGTTCCTGCTCACTGCAGGCGGGCAGAGGAACCGCAACCATGCGGGCGATCAAGTGGAATTCCGAATTCAGGATTTTGCGATGGAGGAGATCCTTTTCGATCCGCAGACCAGTGGAGGTCTGCTGGCGGCTGTACGTCCGGAGCAGGCGACGGAGATTCTGCAGCGGGTTCAGGCGCTGGGGCTTCCTTGTGGAATCATCGGTAGGGTCGAAGAGAGTACGAGCGACAGAACGAATCATAGAACGAAAGTAATTGTGGAACAGAACTTATAAGAAAGATATTAGTAAGAAGAACGTTATAAGAAGAACGCTACAAAAGGAACGGGAATTGTAATATGAAGAACAGAATCAGAATAGTGGCTGCGGCGGGAGCGCTTCTGCTGACAGCAGCTCCTGTCTATGCGCAGGAGAGTACAGAAGCATATGAAATTACGGCAGAGGTGAATGTGGAGGAGAGCGAAGCCATACAGTCCGGACAGCCGGAGCAAACCGAAACAGGAGCAGAGAAAAAAACAAATGGGAACGCAGTCGGAGAAGCAGAGCAGACAGAGAAAACGGATGCCGGAGTGACGGAGCAGCCGGAAGAGGAGCCGGCAGGGGCGTGGCAGAGCGCTTTGGAGGATGGCACGGCAGGTTTTGTGGAACGGCTTTACCGGATTGTGCTGGGACGGCCGTCGGATGCGGCGGGCAAAGCAGACTGGATTCAGCTGCTGAAGTCCGGAGAAGCAAGCGGATCGGAGGTGGCTGCCGGATTTTTTACAAGCAGCGAATATCAGAAGAGTGGAAAGATGGATGCTGCCTATGTGGAGGATCTGTATCAGGCGATTCTGGGAAGAACTTATGATGAAGCGGGAAAGCAGTCCTGGATTTCTCTGCTGGAGAGTGGAGTCAGCCGGACGGGGATTCTCTCCGGATTTACCGGTTCGCAGGAATTTATGGGACTTTGCCGCAGCTATGGAATTACATGCGGCAATTTTGTCTCGGAGGAGCCCAGAGATCAGAATGCAAAGGTGACGGCCTTTGTGCAGCGACTGTATCGGGAAGTGCTTGGCAGAGATGGAGATGTGAACGGCCTGAATGACTGGACCAGACTTCTTTTGAACGGGGAGGCGACTGGCGCGGAGCTGGTGGCTGACTTTATCGGAAGCCCGGAGTATCGGGAGAAGGAGACAGAGAATGCCTCTTTTGTGGAGATGCTGTATCAAACTATGCTAAACCGTTCATCCGATCCGGAAGGAAAGGCACACTGGTGCAGCCAGCTAGATGAAGGGCGTAGTCGTTATGAGATCCTGAAGGGATTTATCTTCTCGGAGGAATTCGGACGTCTCTGTGAGGAATACGGAATTGAACGTGGAACTCGTGTCCCCGGCATCGGAGGAGAATCGATGAGAGATGCGGTGGCGCGGATTGCAGCGGCAGAGATTGGCTATCGCGAGACGGGTAATAACCGGACGAAATACAACCAGTGGATGTATGGCTATGACGCATCCGCTCCGTGGTGCTCGATTTTTATCTGCTGGTGTGTGAATGAGGCGGGAGCCGGAGACAGCATTCAGAATACGGCGATTGCGAGCGGCTATCGCGTCTCAAATATGGGAAGCAATCCATTCGGTGCTCCGGCCTATGCATTTCCCTCCGTGGAGCCGCAGCCGGGTGATATTGTATTTATTGATAATACCGGGAACGGCGTGTCCAATCATACCGGACTTGTCGTGGATGTGGATGAAGACTATATTTATACGGCGGAAGGAAATTACAGCGATAAGGTTTCTTCCTGCCGTTACCGCAGGAGCAACGGTTATCAGGTATTTGGATCCGGTTCTTCTTCGGGGGTACATATTGTGTTCTATGTCCGTCCGGATTACCAGAGATAAGGAACCTGCTTTTCACAGGTTTCTTTTACCATGCGCTATCCTTGTATAAGTATAACGAGAAAAAAGAACAAAGAGTGAAACAACAGATTATGAAAACAGAGGTACGAAAATGAGAAAGATAGTGGTAAATGCAATGGGCGAACAGTGCCCGATTCCGGTTGTGAAGGCGAAGAAGGCGATGGCAGAGCTCCCGCAGGAGGGCGGCGAAGCGGAGATTCTTGTAGATAATGAGATCTCGGTGCAGAATCTTGGGAAGATGGCAGATCAGAAGGGCCTGAAGTGGAACTCGGAGAAGACGGCGGAGCATGAGTATCATGTGCATATCTTCGTCGGGGAAGGTCAGGAGAAGCCGAAAGTGAAAGCAGCAGAGGAAGAGGTGTGCATGCCGGACCGCAGAGGTCATTCGGTTGCTGTGATCAGTTCTTCCGTGATGGGAAATGGCGATGATGAGCTGGGAAAGATTCTGATGAAAGGTTTTATCTATGCGCTCAGCCAGCTGGATACGCTCCCGGAGACGATTCTGTTCTATAACGGCGGCGTGTTCCTCACTACGGAGGGTTCGGACTCTCTGGAGGATCTGAAGTCCATGGAGGCGCAGGGTGTGAAGATCCTAAGCTGCGGAACCTGCCTGAATTACTATGGACTGACGGAAAAGCTCCAGGTGGGAAGCGTGACGAATATGTATGTAATCGCAGAGAAGATGGCAGGCGCATCCAATCTGATCCGTCCATAATGGAGAGTGTATACCATGAATGGAATCCGGGTAATCGTTCGCGGCGGTGGAGATATTGCAACGGGGACGATTTATCATCTGTATCAATGTGGTTTTCAAGTATTGATTCTTGAATGTGCGCAGCCAACGGCAATCCGGCGAAAAGTAGCCTTTTGTGAAGCAGTCTATGACGGCACGGCGACAGTGGAGGGGGTCTGCTGCCGCAGAATTTCAGATCTTTCAGAATGTGATTCTGTGTGGGTGAACGGAGAGCTGCCTCTTCTTATCGATCCGGCAGGAGATGCGATCCCAGAATTTCAGCCGTCGGCTCTGGTGGATGCAATTCTGGCAAAGCAGAATCTGGGAACGAACCGGAGTATGGCTCCGCTTACGATTGCTCTTGGTCCTGGTTTTACGGCAGGCGAGGATGTGGACGCGGTGATCGAGACTATGCGTGGGCACAATCTGGGGCGGATTATCCGGCAGGGCAGTGCGCTTCCGAATACGGGAGTTCCTGGGCTGATTGCCGGAGAGAGCGCACGGCGCGTGATTCATGCGCCGGCTTCCGGCGTGATCCGGAATCTGGCAGATATCAGTGATCTGGTTCAGGAGGGAGAAGTGATCGCCAGGATTGGGGAGACTCCGGTATATGCCTCTTTAACCGGCGTCCTGCGCGGAATCATCCGGGACGGTTTTCCGGTGCAGCAGGGGCTGAAGATTGCGGATATTGACCCACGAAAGGAGCAGCAGAAGAACTGCTTTACAATCTCGGATAAAGCCAGGTGCATTGCAGGAAGTGTCGGGGAGGTGATTTTTCATGATTTATCTCGATAACGCGGCGACGACGATACATAAGCCAGATTGTGTCCGACAGGCGGTCATGGAGGCGCTGGACAGTTTCGGAAACAGTTCCCGCGGGACGCATGGAGGCGCGCTGATGGCCTCCCGCATGATTTATGATACCAGAGTCCGTGTTTCAGAGCTGTTCACTTGTTCTCCGGATCATGTAATCTTTACCGCAAATTCCACAGAAGCGCTGAATATCGCGATTCACGGGCTCTTTTCATCAGAGGATCATATTATTACGACGGATCTGGAGCATAATTCCGTGCTGCGCCCCCTGTACCGGCTGGAGGATGCCGGTGCGGCGCTTTCGTTTGTACCGGCGGATGCGAAGGGGCTGATTCAATACGAAGATTTTGAAAGTCTGATCCGGCCGGATACCCGGGGCATTGTATGCACGCACGCATCGAACCTGACCGGAAATTTAATAGATCTTGCGCGCGTGGGAGCAATTGCGAAGCGCCATGGAATTCTCTTTGTCGTGGATGCCTCTCAGACGGCGGGAATATTTCCGGTTGATATGGCAGCTTACGGAATTGATGTCCTATGCTTTACCGGGCATAAGGGTCTGTACGGTCCGCAGGGAACCGGCGGCCTCTGTATCCGCAGGGGGCTGAAGTTAAAGTCCTGGAAGGAGGGCGGCAGCGGAATCCGTTCCTTTGATCGTCGTCAGCCGGAAGTATATCCGACGCTGCTGGAGGCGGGAACGCTGAACGGTCACGGTCTTGCCGGGCTGCACGCAGCGCTTGGATGGATACGTGAGACAGGGATCGACACCGTACGGAGAAGAGAGCAGGAGCTGGCGGAGAAATTTTATGAGAGTGTCCGCTTCATTCCAGGAATTCGGATCTATGGTGACTTCTCCTCTTCGAATCGTGCACCGGTAATTGCGCTGAATCGGGGGGATTATCCTTCTTCTGAAGTGGCGGACGAACTGGATCAGAGATTTGAGATTGCGGTTCGTGCTGGCGCGCACTGCGCTCCCCGGATGCACCGGGCGCTGGGGACAGAGGAACAGGGAGCTGTGAGATTCAGCTTCTCCTGGTTCAATACAGAAAAGGAGGTTCTTGCAGCGGCGGAGGCTCTTTGCATACTGGCGCAGGAGGAATAGAATTATTATGAGACCGAAGCAAATGAGAAGCATTCTGACCTTCCGGACGACGACGGGGGCGATGGCGATGGAAAGGCTGTGCCGGGAGCATGACTTTCCTGGACGGCTGATTCCTGTGCCGGGGAAAATCTCTGCCGGATGCGGAATGTGCTGGATGGCGGAGCCGGAAGCAGGAGACAGCCTGTATGAGGCAGCCAGATCAGCCGGACTGGATGTGGAGGAGTACTATCCTCAGATTATGGTGTGATGCCGTTTTTGTGCTATGCGGATGAAACAAAAAATCCGGAATAATTGTGCGATCGGGAACTCTTGCAGGAAAGGAGAAGGAGAACTGTGAACGTATGGAACAGAAATATGTCTTCGATGGAAAAGCTCTCAGAAGCACTGGATCTGGACATGACTTTCTGCCGGCGCATCGGACTTGTCGGCGGCGGCGGGAAGACAACGGCGCTCTTTCGTCTGGCGAGAGAGGCGCTGGAAGCCGGGCTTCGCGTGATTATCACGACGACGACCCATATGAAGATGGAACGGGGAATCCCTCTGCTGGTTGACGCGCAGCCGGAGGCGGTTGCAGAGGCTCTGACACAGTCGCCGATCGTTATGACCGGCTGCCGAGATCCGAAGAATCCGGAGAAGATCAGCGGTGTTTCTGAAGAGATGCTGCAGGCATATGAGAAGCTGGCCAATCTTGTGCTGGTGGAAGCTGATGGAGCGAAGCGGCTGCCACTGAAAGCGCCTGCCGGGTGGGAACCGGTTCTTCCGGGTCGGTTCGACGTTGTGATCGGCGTCGCAGGGGTGGATGCCGTGGGAAAGCCCTTTGCGGATACCTGCTTTCGACCGGAGCTTGCCGCTGGACTTCTGGGAAAGAACGTCTCCGATGTGGTTGTCCCTGCGGATCTGGCGGAACTTCTCTGCCATGCGGGAGGCGCAAAGAAATCCGTGACCGGCAGTTACCGGATTCTTCTGAATAAAGCGGACGGAGAGAAGGCGATCGCCTGTGCCCGTGAAGTTCTTGCACGGATTGCCGGAAGAGAGAAGGCGGCTGTGGCTTCTCTTAAAGAAAAGATGGTAGTGGTTCTGCTGGCTGCCGGGAACAGCACGAGATTTCACGGGAATAAGCTGCTGTATCCGGTGGATGGAATCCCGATGTATCTGCATACGCTGGAGATGGTGCGGAAGTTGCCTGTGGAGATTCTTGCGGTAACGCAGTACGAAGAAATACAGCAGGAGATGGAGAGCTACGGTATCCACGTGATCTGGAATGACGCGCCGGAGGAAGGCATCTCACATTCCATTCATCTGGGAATCCGGAATTCTGAGGATGCGGACGCATGGATGTTCGTGGTATGCGATCAGCCGTATTTGCGCGCGGAGACGTTGGAAGCTCTTCTTACCTGTTGGGCGCTTAGTCCTTCCCGGCTGGCGGCTGTGCGCTGTGGAGACAGAGAAGGCAATCCCAATGTCTTTGGGCGGCGCTACCGGGAGGAACTGCTGGCATTATCCGGTGACCGGGGCGGTCGCGGAATCCTGAAGCGCCATGCCGGACAGGTATCCTGGCTGGAGGTCTCGGATGAGAAAGAGCTGACTGATCTGGATACCAGAGAGCAGGAGAAAGCTATGAGAGAAAAAAGCGAAACGGAGGGCAAAAAGGAAGTGGAAAGTACTGGAAAATGGCCCGGAAAAAAGTTTTAAATTTTTTCAAAAAAAGTGCTTGACTTTTAGATACCCCTGAGATATACTATACAGGCATCGAGGCGTGGCTCAGCTTGGTAGAGCGCTGCGTTCGGGACGCAGAGGTCGCAGGTTCAAATCCTGTCGCCTCGATTAAGCAACTTGCAGATAACTTTAAAAAGTTATTGACAAAAGTCTGAAATTATGATAAGATATCTGCAAGACATGGCCAATTGGTCAAGCGGTTAAGACGCCGCCCTCTCACGGCGGAAACAGGGGTTCGATTC
>ENA-UOJJ01003031-UOJJ01003031.1-human-gut-metagenome-genome-assembly--contig:-CS66-NODE-3031-length-19067-cov-6.305596_pt1 | contig 19067 bp, 16 predicted proteins | sample MGYA00242343_ERZ723890 | MGnify/ENA metagenome assembly ERZ723890 | reverse complement strand
AGCTCGATTTCGCTTACGCTACATCTCGCTGTGGCTTCTCGCCATATGGATTTTTCCAAATGCATTCATACATGCAAGCATGATTCGTACATTTGATCAAAATCCGCATGGCTCTGAATAATTACATGAAAAAGAGGAAGGCGCAGGCGATCGTCTTATCCTCAGCATAAGAAAACGGGCCCGCTAAGCGGACCCGTGAATATTCATTCAGCGAATCCTCTTATTGTTCGATTTGCTCGCTCAGGTTGGCACCTTCCGTGTTTCAGGGGTTGCCGTGCTATCACAGATCCTTGGGTCTCCAGCACTCTGAATAAGAAGTTCGTTATCTCTTTTTCAGTTATATACTATACATGAAATCAGCGGAAATGCAAGAGGTTTTTCGGGGAAATTCCTTCTCTATATACATATTCTTTTATTTGTACTTTTTCCGCCGGAAAAGCAGACACAAATGGTGGCACATATTGACTATATGCTTAGAACCTATTATAATAAGCTTATTACGATTATTAAGGAGGATTATGATGAAGAATAAGCAAATGCTCAGCCTGCTGCTTGCCGGATGTATGACAGCAGCACCTGTCGTTCCCGTGTATGCCACAACTTCCGGTGCAGAATCTGCAGAAGCTCTGATGCAGGAATCTGAAGAAATTCTGGATATGCAGGAAGCTCCGGTTCAGGAATCTGAAGAAGATTTGAATATGCAGGAAGCTCCGGCTGAGGAATCCGAAGCTGACGAGCAGGACAATACACCTGTTTACAAAGAAACCTGCGAAGCTTTCTTTCCGGAATTCCTGGAAAAGGAAACCCTGGAAGATTCCGTGGCTTCTCTCAGCTCCGACCCGGTTCAAAATTTCGTTTCCCGCTTATACTCGAATATTTTAGGGCGGAACGCCGATCCGAACGGTCTGGCTGCATGGACAGAAGTATTGAAATCCGGCAAAGAGCAGGGCGCAAAAGTAGCGCAGGGCTTTATCGAGAGCAAAGAATTCCAGTCCCGCAAAATGAGTGATACGGAATATATCGAAATTCTTTACGATACCTTCCTTGGCCGTGATGCCGACGCCGCCGGTCTGAAGGCATGGCAGAATGTTCTGGACAGCGGACTTTCACGTATGCACGTTTTCCGCGGCTTCGCAGAGTCGCCGGAATTTACGCAGATTTGCCAGTCCTATGGAATCCTGCGCGGGAACGCCGTTTTAACGGAGCCGAGAGATCAGAATGAGAACATCACCAAGTTTGTCATTCGCTGCTATCAGCTGTGTCTGGGGAGAAAAGCGGATACTGACGGCCTGAATGCCTGGTGCAGCGTGCTTCTGAATGGACAGAACACCGCAAAAGAAGTCGCCCACGGCTTTCTCTTCTCCGATGAGTTCCTGAAAAAGAATCTCTCGAATTCCGCCTATGTAGAGACTCTGTATCATGTCTTTATGGACCGAAACCCGGACAGCGCCGGATGGAGAGCCTGGATTCGCGCCATCGAAAACGGCCAGTCCTGGATTTCCGTCTTCAATGATTTCGGGGATTCCGATGAATTCCAGAAAATCTGTGCGTCTTACGGCGTACAGTCAGGAAAAGGAACCTTTATCGGTATAGAACAGACTTGGCAGCAGGCTTATGCAAAAAAAATCCAGGAATATGAGCAGAAATACGGCGGCGCAGAGATTACCAATGACACGACGGCCTACCCGCAGCCCTTTATGTCCGGACTTTCTTATATGAAGCTTGTGAACTTTAAGGAAAACAGCCAGCCGCAGCTTCTACTGATCTACGTAGATGACTGGATTACCTACGCGGAAGTCTGGAATTACACCGGACACGATCTCACTCTGCTGGCTTCCAAACATGCACAGAAGTTCAACAACCTGTATATTGAACTTCCTACGATAGACGGAAACACGTATTTCGTAAGCCACCAGTATCCCAACCGTCGGACAGCCAAGATTATTTCTTTCGATATTTACGGATACTCCGGGAATGACTTCAAAAAAATCTACGAAATGATTGACTATACCAGATTGGACTCGGCGAATACGATAAATGGAAAAGAGGTCTCCGATGATGACTGGAACGACATGTACGAAAAGTGGCTGGAAGCAAGCCACTGGTCAACCTTCGGAGAAATCTACGAAGGAAGCTGGGAAGAAGCCGTCTCCCAGAACCAAGACACCAAAGAGCTCCTTGGACTGTAGGGTTACATATTAACGTTACATATCCGGTCACCAAGGGGTTGCAGGAGATTAAGAAGCATAAGAATACGGCAACGATAACAGTATCGGCCGGAAGCACGCCATGTGCTTCCGGCCTTGTTATACCCCAAAGTAGCAGCTTACCCTACTATCACTTCCACCTTTTTCCCGCTGAAGGCTACGCCATACTTATAAATCGTCCTGACTCCTGCACTGAGCAACTCTGTGTCATACCTCTTATCATTGATCTGCTGCAGCGCAGTCTCCGACAATTTCTTTAATTTTTCCACGCTGCAATCTTTCTCTGCCTTTAGTTCAATCAAGATACCCGGAAGTCCTTTTTTGACAGGTTTTAACTGAATATCATAGCGTCCATCGCCGGATTCCCGGTTGGAGGTTACAAATGAACCGCCCGTTAAAGCGCACAGTCCCAGCATAAATCCATGGTAAAAATTTTCTCCGGCAGTATCGAAGGAGCTCACAGATTGAATCAACAGCGTTTGTATCTGTGACTTCAACCGTACATTATCGCCGGAGAAGATTGCTTCCTGAATTGAAATCGCGGTAGACGGAAGAATCAGATTCTCCAGCCGCTGCAGGATTTCCTTATTATATACCAGAGAAATTTCCCGGTTCGGCAGCGCGACCTCGCACATAAAATCCCCGTTGAAGGCCATTGTGGTGTTCAGCGTCTTCAGATATCCCGTCATCAGCAGGAAACTGTAGATTGTATAAGGGTTGCTCCGAATCTGCGGATAGATCACGCCGGTATCAATAAATGTGGTAAATGTCTCCCCATTCAGCAGCGCGGTCAGGCGCTGATAAATCTCTTCATCTGCCCCTGCAAGCACCTCGCCGATAATGTCGTTGCTACCTGTAGACATCCAGTACGGCCTAGGCTCACATTCATTGCTGAAATAGCTGACCACAGACCACGGATTAAAGATTTCCGTCTTCCCGAAGCGATACCCGTCATACCACTGACAAAGCTCCTCGTACTTATCGGAAGCGCCGTAGTATCTCGCCATTTCCATCACCTCATCGCCAGTAAATCCAAAGTAGGCGCTGTATTTATTATCCAGCACAGAATGAATAGACAGGTTGTTCATTCCGCTGAAGATGCTTTCTTTCGCCACACGCAGAATTCCGGTGAGAAAGCCGAAGGACAAATGCGGATTATCCTTGAACCCGCCGGAGAACAGGTTGCGCATAAAACGGATGACCTCGTCATAATACCCCTTCATGTACCCCTGCTGAATGGGCGTATCGTACTCGTCGATAATAATGATGGGTGCAATACCATAATACGTGTGGAGCAGAGCAGACAGATCCAGAAGCGCCGATGCCAGCTCCACCTCGCTGCTCTTGCCATCTGCCAGCTTTTCATAGATTTTTCGGCTGTACGCATCGCATTTCTCACCGCTTTGCAGTTCTTTATGGCGCTGAGCCTCCCTGGCAAATATATCCCGGATGGCTGCAAAGGTCTCCTCCCAGGTATCAAATTTTACGTCCTTGAACGTCAGGAAAATCACCGGATATTTTCCCTGATAATTTCTGTACTTCTGCCCGCAGCTCCAGATTTTCTTATCCCGAAAATAAACAGAGGTATCCTCGGCACTCTTCTCGAAATAAGTGCGCAACATATCCATATTGAGAGTTTTTCCAAATCGGCGCGGGCGGGTAAACAGCGTCACCATCGGCCGTTCATCAATGAAATCCCGAATCATCAAAGTCTTGTCAATGTAGTAGTATTCTGATGATGTCAGTCGGTAGCTGGAGACGCCGATCGGCAGGGGAAGTCTGGATGCACGTTCTGTTTTCCGGTAAGCACCTGTCCGGATTCGCTGATCCACCGGCTTCTGCGTATCCGCCGGAATCATCCAGCGTTTCCCCTGCTTTTCCGCTCCTGCGATTTTTCCGTCCTTGCACAGGGTCGATACTCTCCGCTCCGTTATCTGCCAGCGCTCCGCCGCTTCTCTTACCGAGATCATTTCCGCCATAGAACATCCTCCTCGAACAATATTCTATGTACAGTATGACCATTTTAAAGAACTTTGTCAATCCGATTCGGAATAATGTTATTAAAAAGCCACTACTGTTTTTGATTAAAAAAAACTGACACAGAGAATGACACATATTGAAAACAACCGTCAAGCTGCGATAAAATGTGACTATTAAGAGACTGGAATCGCCTGTATAGCACTATGGACCGCCATCGCTGCGTGGATAAAGGTCATTTGATAATTGAAATGTTTTTCTTATCTACTATGGTATTATCACGTAGGCAGCATAATACATAGCATAATAAAAATCCCGCAGCCAGCTCTGTAACCGGTCTGCGGGATTTTTTCTTCTTTTTCTACACACTACCACTTCTTTTTCATCTTCACTTCACCTTCATCATCCGTGTATCGGCATGATATGTGAACTGTGTTCTATACTTTTTACTCATTTCGGTGAGGAATGCGGTGATCTCCTGCCCTACTTCTTCTTCGGGGATTTCCGGCAGGCCGCGCTTCAGGCAGTTGTCCCGGCGCATGTCGAGATCCAGAGGAACTAGCGTGTACTCGACCTGATCGCCCTCGATATCCATGATAACCATGTAGTTCAGGGAGAAACGGCGCTCGGCGTAGAATCCGTTCCAGCTGCCATCCGGATTCTTGGCGCGGTTGCCGTGCAGGTCGGAGGGTCTGGCATCCGGCGGCAGATGATAGGTATGGTACATTTCCGGAGAGATCATGGATTCCCCGGCTTCGAATTCCATAATCAGGCTTCCCAGATTGTAGAAGATCGGGTGTCCCTTATAGATTTCCACACCTCGGGCGTAGTGTGCGCCATGGCCGACGAAGGCGTCTGCCCCGGCATCGATGACCTTATGCGCATATTCCTCCACGAAGATGGGCGGAACCGGCGCATACCAGTTCTCGTTCACGCCCTCATGGCTGTGAAGACTGGCGATGACTACATCGGAACGGCGGCGGGCGTCACGGATGCTTTTAATCAGAGCTGCTTCATCCTCTTCGTTCACAAATGTTTTTACTTCTGCTTTTTCGCCTTTCTCGATGGGAAGGAAGCCTTCCATAGCGGAACCGAACTTGATATGGTTCTTATCCGGCAGTGCCCAGGTCTCTACCCGGCTGACTTCCATCATGCTGTCATAAGTGCCAAGTGCCTTGTCGATCTTCCGGATCTGTTCGAATTCCTCCTCCGGAAGGACGTAGGTGCGGCCCCAACGCAGGGGCGCAAGTCCCGGTCGGGCTACCGTATCGGCTCCGGCGTTGCAGGCCAGCGCCCGCTCGGACCAGGTGGAGTCGGCGGCTACTACGCCAACGCGACCATTTACGGTATCCAGGAAGCGGGCGCGACGGGCATCCTCCAGGTTTCTTCCGATGCCACAGGGCTGGATTTTCCTGGCTTCCGCCGCCTCGATCGTGCCAAGGCAACCCTGCCAGCCGTAATCGCAGGTGTGATTGTTGGCGAAGCCGACCAAGTGAATGTTCAGGTCAACAAATTCATCCTGAATCTCCTGCGGGACGGAGGTTAAGTACATGCACAGTCCCGGAGGTGTTCCGCGCTTCGGAGTGCTGAATTCCGCGTTGCAGAATACAGCGTCCGCTTCTTTCAGGATTTTTACGACTTCCGGACTCAGGCGCTTCGCCAGGTTCCGGCTAGAGAATAGCATATCTCCGCAAAGAACTACTCGCATATTTTGACGTCCTTTCTGTAAAAACAGGCTCAAAGGCTTCAGGAAAATTTTCACAAGAAATCTTCACAAAAGCGGATTGCTCCGTGCTGCGCACTCTCGCAATCCACACCCGTATTCGCAATCCGGCGTATCCGCCTTCTTGCTCATACGTTTTGCCCGTCCGATATCCACGAATTCGCTCATGCGAGCATGGCTCTTTCGTGGCTGCCGTACGGGCTTTTATTCGCTACATCCCAAACAGCTGCACGAGTCCCAGACTGATCTGAGGAACAAATCCGCAGATAAAGAGTGCGATAAACAGCGCCAGGATCAACGGCAGGGAGACCTTTACGATCTTGTTCATACTGAGGCCTGTCATCGTCATGGCAACGAACATGTTCGAGGCAACCGGAGGCGTTACGAATGCGATGCAGAGTGCCAGCGTCATGATAACGCCGAAGTGAATCGGATCAATGCCTACGGACTGTACAACTGCCAGAAGGATCGGGGACAGGATGATCACGCAAGGCGTCGTCTGTACGAACATACCGGCAATGGTCAGGATCAGGAATACCAGCATCAGGATGATGTAGGGATTCGTGCTGATTCCCAGGAAGAATGCGCTGATGGCTTTCTGGATCCCCAGATAGGAGAATACGGAGCCGAGCGCTGCTGCCGGTGCGAAGGTGAACATCATACCGCCGATAAATGCAACGTTATCGCGGAACATTCCGACCACCTTTTTGAGCGTAAGCTCCTTATAGACGAATACGCCGATGATGATTCCGTAGACCACGGATACCACTGCCGCTTCGGTCGGAGTGAAGAAGCCGCTATAGATACCGCCAAGGATGATGATCGGCATCAGGAGAGCTGCTTTGCCGTTCCAGATCGCGTGTCCGACGTTGCGGATGTTGAATTTCTCGCCGGTTCCCTTATAGCCTTTCTTCTTACAGTAGAAATAGTTGAAGATCATGAGAACGCCGCCTACGACAAGTGCCGGGCCGATGCCTGCCATAAACAGTGCGCCGATGGATACGTTGTTGGTTACGCCATAGATAACCATGGGATAACTGGGCGGAACCACGACGCCAAGGCTTCCCGCAACTGCCACCAGGCCGGTAGCATAGGGAGTGTCATAACCGTTAATGATCATCTGGGGAATCATGATTGCACCGATGGCTGCTACCGTTGCCGGTGCGGAACCGGAGATCGCGCCGAAGAACATGCAGGCGATGATCGTAACGATGCCGAGACCGCCAGTGATATTTCCGACCAGGCTGTTCGCTACAGCTACGATACGCTTCGAGATACCGCCGGTATCCATGATGCTGCCGGCCAGCACGAAGAAAGGCAGGGCCAGCATGGTGAACGAAGCGACGCCGGAATACATGGATTGTGTGATAAAGGTTGTCGTTGTAACGGGATTTACCAGAAGCAATGCGAACATGGACAGGGCCAGGCTGACACCGATGGGAACACCGATCGCCAGGCAGACTGCCATCACAAGGAAGAGTACTGCTACATCCATTATTTTGCCTCCTTTACTTGTTCTTTCTGTGCCTTCAACGCTGCGGCCTGACGCTCCAGCGCTTCAATGTCGATGGTAGGTTTCGACTGTCCCAGTTCCTTCTCGTTCTCTTTGCAGAGACGGATCGTGTCCTGGACGAGACGGATGCAGGTCAGCACCATGCAGATCGGAATGATGCTGTAGATGACCGCCTTGGGCCAGCGAAGCAGCGAAGTTACCGCGTTCTTCTCGATCTGATTGCGGATGATGCTGGTGAACGGAGGGACAATGCCGATACAGAAACCGAAGCAGATCACATTGTCAAGAATCAGAAGCACCTTCTTACCTTTGAAAGGGAGCACGGTGATCAGCGCATCAATCTTCAGGTGTTTTCTCTTGGTTACTGCCGCTGCGACGCCCAGATAGATCAGCCAGACGAACATCACGACTGCGGCTTCCTCTGTCCAGGTGAACGAGTGCTTAAATACATATCGGGAAACGACCTGAATCGTCAGAAGCGCCGTAAGTGCCAGAAAGACGACCGTCCCGATGTAGATTTCGAATTCATTCAGGATTTTCTTTAACGTTATCTTTTCTTTTTCCTTTTCTTTCATATCCATACCCGCTCTGTTTCCTTTCTGTCTTTCGTTTGCCGGAGGACGTCCGATGACAGGCGTCCTCCCGGAACCAGATCTTATTTCAGGGAATCGGCAATCTCCTGTGCCGCATTTACGATTTCGTTGAACTTCTCACTTCCCATATCCTGTTCGATGATATCCCAGGACGTCATCGCTACCTTCTGGAAGGCTTCCAGCTCTTCCTGCGTCGGATCGTAGATCTCCATTTCCTTACCCAGCTTCTCCAGGTAATCATCTTCCACTTCTACCAGCTTCTCTCTTGCGGTATCCTGAGCAACCTTGCCGGCATCCAGAACGAGCTGCTGCTGTTCGGGAGTCAGCTTGTCCAGAGATTCTCTGGAGATCGCAAGGATCGTGCAGGTGTATGCATGGCGGGTCAGGGTCATGTAATCCTGAACCTCATAGAACTTGTTCGTGTAGGTGTTGATGATCGGGTTCTCCTGCGCGTCTACCAGTCCCTGCTGCAGGGAAGAATACAACTCAGAGAAAGAGATTACAGAGCAAGTCGCGCCCAGTGCTTCCAGAGCCGCGATCTGATAACGGTCATTCTGTGTTCTCAGCTTCAGTCCCTTGACGTCATCCGGTGTCTTGATCGGGCCGCGACTGTTCGTGATGTTACGAAATCCGACATCCAGGAAAGCCAGAACCACCATGCCGGTATCTTCCTCGACCTGCTGCTTCATGGCGTCGCCTTCCGGTCCGTCGATGTAGGCGTATACCTGTTCGCTGCTGGTGAAGAGGTAAGGGATGCTCAGTGCGGCAAAGCCGTCCGTGTAGTCGCCCCAGTTACCGAAGGAAAGTGCTACCATATCGAAGGCGCCGGTCTGTGCACCGCCAAGGAGCTCATCAGTACTGCTTCCCAGCACACCGTCCAGATACATATCGAGATAGACGCCGCCGTCCTGTTCATCCAGATAATCTGCCATGGCCTGTACACCCATACCATTCGGAACGGTCGTAAGCTCCAGCTCCTTGATGGTGGTGGAGAGCTTCAGACCTACAGCGTCTGCGGAATGCTCTTTCGTCTCGGCTGCAGCCGCCGCTGTCGTCTCCTCACCGGCTACTGCAGCGCTTCCGGCAGCACTGCTCTCTGCTGCGGTCGTTGCTGCGTTGGAGCCTCCCAGGCAGCCGCACAAGGAAGCCGCCATTGCTGCACTGAGTACGAGGGAAATCACTTTTTTCATCTTCATAATGTTCTTCCTCCTTTGAATTATTCTACAACGGCAAATGCGTCTGCCATTTTGTATGCTTTCTCACTGATCTCATTGCCAAGTCCCGGAGCATCCGGCACCTTCAGGAAGCCGTCCACCGGCTGTTCATCCACTGTCGTCAGTCCCATATTGTAGGTGATGCGGTTGCAGATGTGATGCTCATGAATCACGAAGTTCGGGAGCACCGCTTCCAGATGAATCGCCGCCGTTGTGGACAGCGGGCTGGCACAGATATGAGCCTGTACGCTGACGTCATAGGCATGCGCCATATCGCAGATCTTCTTGACCTCCGTGAATCCTCCGCAATTACCGAGATCCGGCTGAATCACCTGCAGCGACCGGTCCTCGAAATAGGGAACGAACTGCCAACGGCCGTAGACTCTCTCGCCTCCGGCGATCGGGATGTTCACCTGATCCGCAATGTACTTCGTCATGTAGGGCGTCGGCGTGTCCGGCTCCTCGAAGAACATGACATCGTATTTCTCCAGGATCTTCGCGTAACGGATGGCTCCTGGCGCATCCATACGGGAATGTGCCTCCGCGATGATATCCACATCCGGTCCGACGGCTTCTCTGACTGCCGCCAGCCGGTCTTCGATCACATGCAGATCCTTCGGAAGAACGAAGCAGCGCCGGTCCTCCTGCACGTAATCGCCGCCCTCCGGCTTCTTCTCGAAGAAATCGAACTTCACGGCGTCGTATTTCTCTGCGACCGCCTTCTTCGCTGCCTCGGCAAAGTCCTCCGGGCTATACTGGAAAGTATAGTTGTCATTGCCATACTCCCAGCCGTTCTGGAGCTGGCTAGCATAGGAACGAAGCTTGTCTCTTCTCGCTCCTCCCAGCAGCGCATGAATCGGAGCGTTGTAGAACTTGCCCTTGATATCCCACAGTGCAATGTCGATCGCTCCGATTGCCGCGAAGATTACCGGTCCGCCGTTCTGTCCCCAGAAGGTGCTCTTGTAGAGCTTCTCCCAGATCACTTCATTCTTCAGCGGGTCCATGCCGATAATCAGACTGGCGAACTCCTTTACTGCCGCGAATCCGGCGTCTGCCGCGCGTCCGTATGCCAGGGCCGCTTCTCCGTCGCCGTAGATTCCCTCATCCGTATAGATCCGGCAGAATACGGGACGCCAGGTGGCCCGCGTTGTCTTTACCTTCAGCACCTCTACCTTCGTAATTTTCATATTTTCTGTCACTCCTTCCGCATCTCGATGCGTATCTTTTCTCTGATTCTATCTCTGACTCGGTGTTCCTCACGTTTTGTTTTCCCCATATTAGCAGAACTCTTCGCCGCTGTCTAATAGGCATTAACAATACCCAGTAATAAATTTTCCTCGTGTTTTATGTCCTCATTATAGAAAAAAGGCGCGGCGGAATCTATCCTCTATTCTTACATTCCGGCGAAATTATCTTTACATCCTGAGCCATGATTTTTCTTCATTTTCTGCGCATAAAACCTGTTTCCATGAATTATCTTGCGATTTTTGATAAATTATGTTAACATTTGTATCATCTGAAGGGAGGGTTTTACGTGCTTTTTCAGTCTCATTTTGAAGATCATCTACCGAATATCCGCCGGGTTCACCTGGATTACAACCTGACGGATCAGGCTTATACCTTTCATCTGCACAAGGATGTGACCGAGCTGGTCTACGTGGCCAGCGGCAGCGGAATCTATATGATTAACCATCAGCATTTTTCCGTTGAGAAGGGGGATTTTCTTGTTATCGAAAGAGGATTTGTCCATGCCGGTTCTTCCAGTGCACACAACCCCATGAAGACTCTGGTTCTCGTAGTCTCAGATGTGAAATGGAAAAATACAGAATATCCGGAATATATTATCCCGCCGACAGCTTACCCTCTGATCCGGGACAATGCGCATATTCCCTATATCAGCGGAACGCTCGCTGAGATCTACCGTCTGATGAAGGAGCCGAATCCGGATATGGATCTATGCCGCCTGATCCTCGCACCGATGCTGGTTCTGATCCGCAAGCATCAGAAGACGACCGATCCGTTCTGGGAGATGAAAGAGAATCCGCTGGCCAGCGATATCCTGTCCTATATCTACATGAATTATGATCAGGATATTACGCTGGAATCGCTGTCACAGCATTTCTTTATGAGCTCCGGCCATATCAGCCATCTGCTGCAGAAGGAATTCGGAATCTCACCGATCAACTACCTGATCGATGTCCGTTTCAGCAAGGCGAAGAACCTGCTGATCAACTCGAATCTCAGCATCGCCGAGATCGCGTATACGGTTGGCTACAACAACCCGGCCCACTTCACCAAGCTTTTCATGAAACGTATCGGCTACTCACCGAACGATTACCGGATGCTTCACACGAATATTGTGCCGGACGCGCCGGTGACGCCGAATATTTTTGCGTAAAAAATCCCTGTCCGGCAGTACATAACCGAACAGGGATTTTTCTATGTCATATTCTTTTAAGATAAAACGACAGCCGCCGCGAAGTCCGGCCATCAGCCGACTCTCAGGCGGAACTTCTGCGCTTCGCGCTCGTCATCCACAACCTCGATCACTGCGCCAAGACCCTGCAGCTTCTTCTCGAAGCTCTCGTAGCCGCGCAGGATGAATTCAATATCATCCACAGTAGTGATGCCTTCCGCGCTCAGTCCGGCCAGAACCAGTGCCGCTCCGGCACGAAGATCCGGGGCAACCAGGTCAGCACCGGTAAAGCGCTCCACGCCGTCAATCACGGCGACATTGCTCTCCACTTTGATCTGCGCACCCATCTTCGCCAGCTCGTCCACATACTTGAAACGATTCTCGAAGATGCTCTCGGTCACGATACCGCGGCCCTTCGCCAGCGCCAGCGCCACACAAATCTGCGGCTGCATATCCGTCGGGAATCCCGGATAAGGAAGGGTCTTCACATTGCAGGACCCCAGTACCGGCTTGCCAACTACGCGGATCGCGTCATCAAACTCAACCACTTCACAGCCCATCTCCAGAAGCTTGGAGCTGATCGCTTCCATATGCTTCGGAATGACATTACGCACGGTAACATCACCACGGGTAACGGCAGCGGCGAACATAAAGGTTCCCGCCTCAATCTGATCCGGAATGATGGAGTATTCCGTACCGTGCAGCTTCTTTACGCCGCGGATGCGGATCACGTCCGTTCCCGCGCCCTTGATATTCGCGCCCATGGAATTCAGCATGTTGGCTACATCCACCACATGGGGCTCCTTGGCCGCATTCTCGATGGTCGTGTTGCCGGAAGCCAGCACGGAAGCCAGCATCAGGTTGATCGTAGCACCCACAGATACCATATCCAGGTAGATATGACCGCCGGTCAGATCCTTGACGTCCGCGATCACACGACCGTATTCCACATTTGCCGTAGCGCCGAGAGCCCGGAAGCCCTTCAGATGCTGGTCAATCGGACGACTTCCGATATTACAGCCGCCGGGAAGCGCAACTTCCGCATGGCGGTACTTGCCAAGCAGCGCGCCCATCAGATAGTAACCGGCACGGATCTTCTTAATATAGGCATTATCCACGCGGACGGTATGAATATTGCCACCGTTAAGCTTTACACTGTTCGGACCGGTACGCTCTACGATCACGCCGATCTCCTTCATAGCATCTAATAAAACACGGATATCTCTTACATCCGGAAGGTTATCGATAATAACGGAATCATCTGTCATAATCGCAGCCGCCAGAATCCCCAGCGCCGCGTTCTTGGCGCCACTAATCACGACTTCGCCGACTAACGGATTCCCGCCTTTCATAATATACTGCATATCTAAGTCTCCCCTGACTTATTTTTTATCCTTTGGTTATTCTAACACCAAATGAACAGGTTGTAAATATTTTTTAACATTTTGGTAATCTTTTGCTGCTGTCAGCGCAGATATCCCAGAAACTGATTGCCCGCCTGCGTGAAGGTATTCAGCGCATCCTGCTGTCCCATCTTGTAGGTCGATCCATCCAGCGGATCATAGATATCTACATTATAGGGATCGTATCCCACCAGAAGAAGCGGCGTGTCATTCGTGCTAATTACAAGCACCGGCGTATTCTGGCTGAGATAATAATAGATCTGGCGCATATCGCATCCGGTCAGATTCACCGGCGTTCCCGGCAGGGATTCCTCCAGGATCGCCTCCGCGCTGCGGCCCTCCGCCAGAAGAGCATCCACATCGGCATACGCATCCTCCCGCAGAAGGATTCCCTTCACGCAGCCACCCATCCGGCCGCTACCGGAAGTCACTGCCGCATCCGCGCTGATCGTCATAGATACCGTCCCATTGCCTCTGGCCGTCCGGTGCCATACCCGGTTGCCCAAACTGTCGGTCACCCATCCCATGGAATCATAAGCAAGCCGGATGGCATCCCCTGCATTCTCATAGACGCCGACCAGATGCCCAGCTCCATATGCGTAGTAACGAAGCGCTCCCTCGCTGGAAGAGGATGGCTTCAGCGTGGTATCTGCCGTATAGAGTACCCGGTTCGGGACAGAAACATTCAGCGTCTTCTTCGCATTGTCCGATGTCGTCTTCAGTGAATATACTCGCTTCTGCGTTTCATTGATCCTCGCCGTCAGGATATTATCCGTATTCGGCATCTCCGTCTGGTTCTGCATCAGTGTGTCGTCTGCGATGCGTTCGTAGCCGCTGACGGATTTCTGCAGACGCTCCAGATGAACTTGTCCGGCTTCTACTGTCACATCCGAGATATAGACAGCATTGTATTCATAATGCGCTTCCTCGCCGCCCTCCGGATTCACAATGGTCAGGCGGTACTGCGGCCAGATGGTCTCAAAGCCTTCCGCCTGAATATCCGAAGTTCGTCCGGCGGTACTTACGAAGTCCTGCCCGATAAATCCCTGCGTGCGAAGGTATTCGCCGCTCGCCGCGTTCAGAATCTGTGACTTCCCGGAATCCAGGTACAGGATCTGAATCGATCCCGCCTGCCTCAGATCATCGCCCTGCTGCCAGGCGATCGCATTCTGCTCCTCACTGACCACAAGTCCGCGGGCATCTGCATTCTCTACAACGACAACCACTTCCTTGCCCTGATAATCCACAGCGTAGACATTATTGTCGAACAGAATATACACCAGATCCCCCTCCCGGTGGGAAAGCCTGCGGATATCCTCCCGCAGAACCTCATAGGACTTGTCGGAAGAAACATAGAAAATCTCCTGCAGTGCGTTATCACTCTTTACATAGCGATAGTAGGACAGGCCAACCTGCCCTTCATGATCGCCGCGGTTCATGTAACCATACACAAAGAACTCCACATTGCCATTATCGTCCACATTTACCAGCTGAACCTCGTATTCCTCATGCAGCCGCTGCGCACTGCTCTGACCGTCCTGACGGAAGGAGAAGAGCAGCACTGCCTCCCGCTTCTCCTCGGAATAGCTCCAGAGATCGCCGCCAACCGTGAATACACGATAGGAGCCGTCCGGCGACTGCACTGTGGACACATCGGATTCCTGCACCATGCCGAATTCAATACTATCCTCCGTAAAGGTACTTACCGAAGCTTCAAATTCCTGGCGCATCGTGCGCTCATAATCCATCAGATAGAAACGCAGGCTTGACCACTGCAGGCAGAAGAACTCCTCCGCCACATAATTCCCGATCCGGGTATCATCCCCCTCCGCCTGAAGCTCATAACGAACCTGAAAGGAGCCAAATGTATCGTCCATCTCCAGTACTGTAATCTGAGGATCACCAACAGCACTCGGCGAAAGATCTCCATAAGTCAGCTGACTGAAATCGGAATGAATGTTCACAGACGTCAGCGTATCCTTATCCGCGGAGGCATCCACCTCCCAGTTAATCGCATAATCCTGCGCGTCCGCTGCACGAAAAGCCGAAGCATGGAAATCACTCACATATTCCAGCATTTCCTTCGTGTGAAGAGTCTCGTCTTCGATAATCCGTGTGTAGTAATACACTGCATTATGAAGATCCGTCTCCAGCGTCAACCGCAGGCTGTATTCCGTTTCTTTCCTGATAATATCCTGAATAGGAAGTATCGCCTGCACCTTTCCATCAGAGGTCTCCCAGTCCGTGATATCAATCGCTTCGACCAGCTCTTCTCCATCCAGACTCCGGATCTCATAACGGATCTTTCTGATTTCATTCCCACAGGTTTCTATCGTCACAGGGAGACGGCGATCTGCTGCCAGTGGCGTCAGGCTCTCCTGCACATAGGACGCTCCCATCTCGTTCACATAGCCGTACAGCGTATTGATCGCATAGCCTTCCGCGCTCATGCTTACAATCGGAAGGGAAGCCTCCTCCATAACGCCATAATCAATTGTCTGCTCTTCCTTGCTGCCCCGTGTCATCCATAAAAAAGCAATGGCGGCAATAAGAAAAATGCCGCCAAGGATCAGAATTTTTTTGATCAGTTTGTTCATTTATTACAGCTCCAGTTCTATCTTTCGGCCACCCATCTGATACTGATAGTAACGCACGCCGGCCGCGTCAAACATCCTCTGAGAAGCTCTTACCGAAGGTGTGCCGGCATACTTATTGTCCGCATACACTACCGTCCGGATTCCCGACTGAATGATTGCCTTGGCACACTCATTGCAGGGAAACAGCGTAACATAGAGACGGCTGTCCTCCAGACTCCCGCCGCGATAGTTCAGTATCGCATTCAATTCGCTGTGTGTCGTATAAAAATATTTATTGTCGTAGGGCTCGCCTTCCCGGTTCCACGGGAACTCATCGTCCGAACAGCCGACCGGAAGACCGTTGTATCCCATCGAAAGAATCTTGTGGTCTTCACTGACAATACAGGCTCCTACCTGTGTGTTGGGGTCCTTCGAACGCATGGCGCTTAACATCGCCACACCCATAAAATACTCGTCCCAGGAAATGTAGTCTTCGCGCTTGTTCATCTTCCGCCTCCGCTGATCATTCTGTATTACGGCTCAGATCTCCTCAATCTTCGCGATTCTTCTTGCATGGCGCTCATCGCCGGAGAACTCGGTATGAAGGAAGGTATCTACAATTTTAACCGCAAGACCGGCGCCAACGACACGCGCACCCAGTGCCAGGATATTCGCGTCGTTATGCTCTCTTGTCATCTGCGCGGAGAAGCAGTCACCGCACAGAGCCGCTCGGATTCCTTTTACCTTGTTGGCTGAAATCGAGATGCCAATGCCGGTTCCGCAGATAATAATGCCTCTCTCACACTCTCCATCCGCTACGGCATGCGCTACCGCATGACCGAACTCCGGATAATCGCAGGACGCTTCACTGTAGCATCCGTAATCCTTGTATTCCAGGCCCTCCTTGTCCAGGTAAGCCATAATCTCCTGCTTCAGGGCGTATCCGCCGTGATCACTTCCAATTGCAATCATGATTCTTCTCCTCTGTAAATTATTTCCGCTGCGATCTTAACCATAAGATCAATATATTCATAGCAGGCGCCGTACTCCGCAAGCGTCCCGCCATGGGGTTCGCCAATATCGCCCGGTTTACCGGCAAAATCGCCGATCGTATGCACTTCCGCCTCCGGTCCCAGGAGCTCTTTCGCCTGCTCGCACTCGTACGCTGTCATCGTAAGCACAAGCGTGCCTTCCGTGACGTCGGACGGCTGCAGCGCCAGCGAGCTCTCCCGTGAAGGTTTCATCTGATAATTCTTCAGAATCGCTACCGCCTTCGGATTCATCGGCTCCGGAAAAAGAACAACCAGTCCCCGGCTCTCTACTTCCACCATATGCTGCTTGTTCACACTGTTCATCACAGCTTCCGCCATGATGCTCCGGCAGGTATTATCCATACATACAAAAATGACTTTACGATAACGACCCATGAGCGCCTCCGATCTGCTGCAGCACATGGTATCCGGCTGCCTTCAGCAGGCGATTCATAATCGCACCGCCCAGAGTCCCTTCCCGGAAGGATTCCGAGTATATCATGTCCACCTTCTCCTCGTCAAATTCACGCAGGCACCGGAACAGATTATGAGCAATCGTCTCCTCATTGCCGCGGGTTCCCACTGTATGACAGGACAGATCACCATACGCTGCCCGGCTCTCCTCCGTGCAGAGAACCGCCACCTTCTTTCCTTCGGCCAGATCCTTCGCCGCCTTTGCACAGATTGTCCTTGTAACAAAGTCAGGATCGCCCTCCACGATCAGCATATCCGCTTGGGGCGCATAATGGCGGTACTTCATGCCGGGAGCCTTCGGACGCAAATTCAGGTCTGGCTTCCCTACAATGGCAGGATCCAGTGTACAGCTGCCCATCAGCGCTTCCACATCCTCCCGTGAGATAAAACCGGGGCGAAGAATCACAGGCGCATCTCCCGTCACATCTATAATCGTGGATTCCAGGCCGATCTGCACATCACCGCCATCCAGGATCATATCAATCCTGCCGTTCAGATCCTCCTCCACATGGGATGCACTCGTCGGACTTGGGCGTCCGGAAAGATTGGCGCTGGGCGCTGCGATCGGAAGTCCTGCCTCCTGTATCAGTCTTCGCGCTACCGGATGACTCGGCATCCGAACCGCTACGGTATCCAGCCCACCAGTCGTCTCGTAAGGGACCTGTTCGCTTTTTCGAAAAATTAGTGTCATGGGACCCGGCCAGAAGGTATCCATCAGGCGCTCTGCCATCTGCGGAATCTCCGCTGTCAGCGGGATCAGCTCCTCCCGTTCCGCGATATGAAGAATCAGCGGATTGTCCGAAGGCCGTCCCTTGGCTGCATAGATCTTACCGGAAGCTTCCGGATTCAATCCATCTCCTCCCAGCCCGTATACAGTCTCTGTCGGAAAGGCGACAAGACCGCCGTCCTTCAGTACCTGAGCCGCTTCACGGATCACTTCTGGCTCCGGGTCATATTCATTTACGGTAAGAATTTTCGTATTCATAAAATGTATTATAGCATTCTCGCTTTTCATATTCAACCAAAAACACCGGAAAGCCCAAAAAAGGGCGTAATTTGTGCGAATTTCGTGTATTTTTCGTAAGAAACCTGTGTGATACGCGCGTGTTCCCCTGCATAAACTGCACAGAGAACATGCTCCGGAGTCCGGAATGAGAAAAAAACATGCGGATCTTTTCCTTGGAATTTTTATGCTGCTCCTGTTCGCCCTTCTGGCGGATCGCGGAGTACTCCGGGTTTCTGAGACCTCCGCCCTGCCGGAAAGTGCGCCGCCGGTCGTCGTCATCGACAGCGGACACGGCGGCGACGATCCGGGAAAAGTTGGAATCAATCAGTCCAGGGAAAAAGAAATCAATCTTGCCATCGCCAAAAAGCTGGAACAGCGTCTGACAGAAAACGGGATTACGGTGATTATGACGCGGGAGACCGATGAAGATCTAAGTCCTCCGGGCGCTGCCAGCCAGAAAGCAGCCGACCTGAGCGAACGCTGCCGGATCATCAACGAGGCTCACGCGCTCTTCGCTGTCAGCATCCATCAAAACAGCTATCACGATCCCAGCGTCTCCGGCCCTCAGGTCTTCTATTATAAGAATTCTCCGGAAGGAAAATTTCTGGCTGAGACACTGCAGGCTGCCTTTGACGCAGTCACGGAGAAAAACACAAGAAAAGCGAAAGGAAATGACAATTATTACCTGCTGCTGAATACGGAATGTCCAGTCGTCATCGCGGAATGTGGTTTCTTAAGCAACCCGGAGGAGGCGGAGAAATTAATAACGGAAGAATACCAGGATGCGGTTGCCCGCGCACTGTGCGAAGGGATTCTCTCTTACATAGACCAAACAAACAGTGGAAGCAACAGATAAAGGAACGCAGGACTTCTTGTTTTCATAAAAATTCTTTGCTGTACATAAAAAGCTCTTCTGATTTACAAAAAGATTTTT
>ENA-UOJJ01003022-UOJJ01003022.1-human-gut-metagenome-genome-assembly--contig:-CS66-NODE-3022-length-19107-cov-6.266429_pt1 | contig 19107 bp, 16 predicted proteins | sample MGYA00242343_ERZ723890 | MGnify/ENA metagenome assembly ERZ723890 | reverse complement strand
GGATCCATGGTTGTCTCCCAGAGCTGATCCGCATCCATCTCTCCCAGTCCCTTGTAACGCTGGATCTTATTATTGTTGTCACGTCCGATCTCGGTCAGGATCTTATCCAGTTCCTCATCGCTGTAGGCATACCATACCTTCTTGTTCTTCTCCACCTTATACAGCGGGGGCTGCGCCAGGTATACGTATCCCTGCTTGATCAGCTCCGGCATGAAGCGGTAGAGGAACGTCAACATCAGCGTGCTGATATGCGCACCGTCCACATCGGCATCGGTCATGATGATAATCTTGTGGTAGCGCAGCTTCGTGATATCGAAATCTTCGTGAATGCCGGTTCCGAAGGCAGTGATCATCGCCTTGATCTCCGCGTTCGCGTAGATGCGGTCCAGACGCGCCTTCTCCACATTCAGAATCTTGCCTCGAAGAGGCAGGATTGCCTGCGTCGCACGGGAACGCGCGGACTTCGCGCTGCCTCCTGCAGAGTCTCCCTCTACGATGAAGATCTCACAGTTCTCCGGATTCTTGTCCGAGCAGTCCGCCAGCTTGCCGGGCAGAGCCATGCCTTCCAGTGCTGTCTTTCTTCTCGTAAGATCGCGGGCCTTTCTCGCTGCCGCGCGAGCTCTCTGCGCCAGAACTGCCTTCTCGCAGATGGTCTTCGCAACCGCCGGGTTCTGCTCCAGGAAGTAGGTCACCTGCTCGCTGGTCACAGTATCCACGGCGCCTCTTGCCTCGCTGTTGCCCAGCTTCTGCTTCGTCTGTCCCTCGAACTGAGGATCTTCGATCTTGATACTGATGATTGCGGTCAGACCTTCTCGGATATCGTCACCAGAAAGATTTGGTTCGTTATCCTTCAGCAACTTGTTCTTTCTTGCGTAATCGTTAAAGGTCTTCGTCAATGCGTTCTTGAAGCCGGCCACATGCGTACCGCCTTCCGGCGTGATAATGTTATTGACGAAGCTGTAGGTGCTCTCCGTAAAGGAATCGTTGTGCTGGAAAGCAACCTCCACATATACATTATCCTTCTTGCCCTCACAGTAGACCACGCTGTCGTACAGAGCGGTTTTGCTCTTATTCAGATAAGTGACAAACTCCTTGATACCACCCTCGTAATGGAAAATCTTCTCTTTCTTCTCTTCCCGTTCATCTCTCAGGATGATCTTCAGGTTTTTTGTCAGGAAAGCTGTCTCGCGCAGACGCTGCTTTAACGTATCGTAATCGAATACGGTCTCCTCGAAGATCGTGTCGTCCGGAAGGAAGGTAACACGGGTACCGGTCTTCGATTTCTTACAGGTACCAACAACTGTCAGCGGCTCCATCACCTTGCCCCTCTCATAACGCTGCTTATAAATATTTCCATCCTTGAAGATCTCGACCTCCAGCCAGTTGGACAGAGCATTTACAACCGAAGCGCCTACGCCGTGCAGACCGCCGGACACCTTGTATCCGCCGCCGCCGAACTTGCCGCCGGCATGAAGGATCGTGAATACAACCTCCACCGCCGGAATCCCTGCCTTCGGATGAATGCCGATCGGGATGCCTCGTCCGTTATCCTCTACCGTAATAGAATTATCCGCATTGATCTGTACGTCAATCGTATCGCAATATCCTGCCAGCGCCTCATCCACTGCATTATCTACGATCTCATACACCAGATGGTGCAGACCGCGGGCGGATGTGCTGCCAATATACATACCTGGACGCTTTCTTACCGCCTCCAGGCCTTCCAGAATCTGGATCTGTTCCGCTCCATAATTCTGTCCGCTGTTCGTATCACTCATGGTTACCTCCTAATCTATCTGCCTTCCGGATTCAATGTGGAAGGATTTGTCTATATGAAAACAATGCGCTACAAAGTCGTCAAGACCCGTGCAGGTAATCATTGTCTGTATATCTCCGACGCTTTCCAGAAGACGTTCCTGCCTTCCGGAGTCCAGCTCCGACAGGACGTCATCCAAAAGAAGAACCGGCTTCTCCCGGATTCTTTTCTTTACAAGTTCAATCTCCGCAAGCTTCAGAGAGAGCGCCGCCGTCCGCTGCTGCCCCTGGCTTCCGAACTGACGCACATCGATATCATTGATAAAAAACAGAAGATCATCTCTGTGCGGACCGGTTAGTGAGACTTTCGCCTTCAGATCCCGGGCTCGCTCGCCTGCCAGCTTCCGCTCGATCACAGACGCATCCACATTCGGCGCATACTCCAGGCGTATTTTCTCTCGGGAGCCTGTGATTGACCCATGGATCTCCGCCATGATTCTCCCCAGTTCCTTCACGAACTCCTGCCGCCGCTCAATCACGGGCCGGGCATAGCGAACCATCTGCATATCCCATATCTCAAGGGTATCCAGAAGATCCTTCCGGTAATCAATTTCTTTCAGAAGCTTGTTTCTCTGACTGACCACCTTGTTGTAATTAATCAAATTGTGTGTATATACCTTATCCAGCTGACAAAGCTCCAGGTCGATGAACCGCCGCCGCTCTGCCGGAGAATTCTTGATGATTCCCAGGTCCTCCGGCGAGAAAAAAATCACGTTCAGGATACCGAACAGCTCCGTTACTTTATGAATCGGAATGCCGTTCACGGCAACACCTTTCGAACGGTTCTTCTTCAGGTGCATATCGATCCGGCAGGGAACGCCCTGTTTCTCCACGATCAGCTTGATATGGCTCTCCTCCGAGCCGAAGCGGATCATCTCTCGGTCTTTGCTGCCCCGGTGGGATTTCGTGGTAGCGCAGAGGAACATCGCTTCCAGAGCATTCGTCTTCCCCTGCGCATTATCTCCGTAGAACACATTGATGTGATCATCAAAATTCAAATGCAGCGATTCATAGTTTCTGTAGTTTTCCAGCTCCAGAGAACGAATGATCATCTATTCCTCAATCCGGATAGTCTGTCCTTCGAACAGAACCTCATCCCCGGCATACAGTTTCTTGCCGCGCTGTACCTCTACCTCTCCATTCACCTTTACCATCCCCTGTACGATGACATCCTTGGCATCCGCTCCGGATTCCACGAACCCGGCTGCCTTCAGCGCCTGGCCCAGCTTAATGTACTCGTCACGAAGTTTTATAACCTGCATAAATACTTACTCCCTCCTGGTTATGCAAAATTCCTAGTGGCTTACCGTAAAGTTTACCGGAAGAATCAGGTAAATATACTTCCCTTCATCATCACGGATGAAGCAGGGTGCCTTGGAATTCACCATATATACAGAGATCTCCTCGTCATCGATAACGCGCAGCGCATCAATCATGAAACGGGGATTGAAACCGATCATGATATCCTTGCCGGTATGACGCACCAGGATATCCTCGCGCATGGAACCGATCATGGAATTTAAGGAAAGCTCCATATTGCTGTCCTTAATGTTAATGATGATCGGTTTCTTATCGGATTCACGCACCAGAAGAACCGAACGCTCAATACTGTCCAGAAGTTCTCTCTTGTTCACCGTGATCTTTGTCTCGAAATCACTGGAGATCATCTGGTCAATCTTAAAGTATTCTCCCTCAATCAGTCGAGACAGTACCAGTGTCTGATCAAACTGGAACAGAATATGATTCTTACTGAAGAAAATCATAACATCCTTATCCGCATCGCCGGGCAGGATACGGCTGATCTCCATCAGAGTCTTGCCAGGTACAACCACCTTACGATTCTCATAATGCTCTTTCAGCTGTACGTTGCGGATCGAAATCCGGTGTCCATCCAGAGACACGACCTTCAGATTATCATCCTTTACCTCAAACAACTCACCTGTCATCAGCTTATTGTTCTCATTCGGCGCAATCGAGAAGATCGTCTGACGGATAATCTCCTTCAGCGTGAACTGGGACACACAGATGTGTTCTTCTGTCTCGATCGCCGGCATATGAACAAAATCATCGCTTCTGCGGCCGGAAATGTTGAAGTTGGCTTTCTCACAGGAGATGGTGATATTTTCATTCTTCTCATCAATCACAATTTCACTGTCGGGAAGCTTACGGATAATTTCGGAGAAAAGCTTGGCATCAATCGCTGCGCTTCCTTTCTCAAGAATATTTCCTTTCACCTTCGTTTCGATGGCAAGCTCCATATCGTTCGCGGTGATCTTGATCTCATCATCTGCTTCTATTAAGAGGCATTCCAGAATCGGCATCGTGGTCTTGGAAGGAACCGCCTTCAGGGTGATATTGATGGCATTTAACAGGTCGCTTTTTAGAAAAGTTAATTTCATAGTGTGGGTAACTCCTTTAGCCATATATATATTTATATTTAAAAGATCCTTCGTAATCGTATTAATAGGGGGTGTGAATTGGTTGATAACCCCAAAAACGCTTGAAACTACGTGCTTTTACAGAAGGATAACTCTGTGAAAAAGGGTGGGAAAACAAAAGTATAACTCCTGTTTTATCCACCGTGAAAAAAGCGGCAAAAGAAAAACACAACTTATCCACCGCTTATTAATGGTTATCCACCGAATTTTGTGGATACCTGTGAATATCAGCCCGGATTCAATTTATTCTTGAGAATATTCACAGTATACTGCAGATTCTCATCTGTGGATAATTCCTTTGCAATCTTGTTGCGGCCATGAATGACAGTCGTGTGATCGTTCTTACCGAGATACTTGGCGATCATCTGCAGCGAGTAATCCTTGCCGACCATATCACAGCACAGATACATGGCGATCTGGCGGGGATATGCGATGGAGCGGCTCCGGTTGGCACTGGAAATATCTTCAGGGCTGATGTTAAAGTGATCGGCAACCACATCGATGATGAGCTGCGGAGTGATCTCTCTGCCCTGGGTGGGAGAGATGTGATCTTTCAGTGCCTCTTCGGCCATTTCGAGAGTTATCTCACTGTTCGTCAGCCGGGCGGAAGCCACGATCTTGGTCAGTGCACCTTCCAGCTCACGAATGTTGGACTTAATGTTCGTGGCTATGTAGCGGATCACGGCGTCATCGATATTGTAGCCTTCCATATCCTCTTTCTTGCGGAGAATGGCCATACGTGTCTCGTAATCCGGAGAGCCAATGTCTACCGTAAGACCCCACTCGAAACGGGAGCGCAGGCGTTCCTCCAGTGTTTCGATATCCTTGGGCGGACGATCGCTGGAGAGAATGATCTGCTTCTTTGCTTCATAAAGTGCGTTGAACGTATGGAAAATCTCTTCCTGAGTACTTTCCTTATTCATGATAAACTGAATATCATCGATCAGAAGCACATCGATGTTGCGGTATTTCTCACGGAATTCCGTGGTGGTAATATTGTTTTTATTTCGGATCGCATCGATCAGTTCGTTCGTGAAGGTCTCGCAGGTGACATAGAGAACCTTGGCGTCCGGATTGTTCTTCAGAATAAAGTGTGCGATCGAGTGCATCAGGTGAGTCTTGCCCAGTCCCACGCCTCCATAGATAAACAGAGGGTTGTAGATTTCGGCAGGAGATTCTGCAACTGCCAGGGATGCCGCATGAGCCATCTTGTTGTTCGAGCCGACCACGAAGGTATCGAATGTATAGCGCGGGTTCAGATTCGCTTTGATAATATCCGCGTCAACGACCTTCTTCTTCGGCGCTTTCTTGGCCTTCTCTTCAGGAATCACGAGATGCAGTTCGCATTTGAAGCCGATGACTTCCTCGATGGCGACCTGAATAAAGATCTTATACTTCTTGTCGATGTATTCCAGACCGATTGAATTGACCGGACACAGGATTGTCACAACGTTTCCTTCGACGGATACCGGCTTCAGAGGAACCAGCCAGGTATTAAAGGAAACATCAGAAAGGTCCTGATCCTCTTTCACATTGTCCAGGATTTTCTCCCAGTTTTCTTTTAGTTGTTCTAACATAAATGTCTCCTGAAATTGTATAAGTGCGCAAATATCCACAGTAAAGATAGATACAATTGAGTATATTCTAACGGATATAGGAGCTTTTTTCAATGCAAATCTAAAAAGTTTTGTGGAAAAAATACGATGTGGATGACTTATCCACCGCAAAAAAGCTTGAAAAATGAGGAAATAAGCAAGTTAAACACAATACACAAACGGGTTATCAACAGGATATTCACATATTGTGGATAAGTTGTGCGAGAATATGTGTACAGGCTGTGAAAACGTGTGAATAGAAATTTGATCCACAGACATGCGAAGCCGTACAAAGGACACTGTTATTTTTTGTTAAAGAAAGTGCTTGACGGAAAGGCATTCTTTGCTTATAATGGTTATGCTATTTTCCAAAGTGAGGAGGTGTATCTACATGAAAATGACTTTCCAGCCCAAGAAGAGATCCAGATCCAAGGTTCACGGTTTCCGTGCAAGAATGAGCAGTGCCGGCGGAAGAAAGGTTCTTGCTTCCAGAAGAGCAAAAGGAAGAAAACAGCTTTCAGCATAGGCCGCAGCAATGTGGTCTATTCTTTTATCGCCTTTCTTCCTATTATATAAGGAGGCGCGATGGAGCAATTTGTTTCATTGAAAAAGAACGATGATTTTGGACGGGTCTACCGGCAGGGCAGATCTTACGGGAATAAGCTTCTCGTCATGTATGTTTTGGAAAGAGGCCAAGATCAGGAAAGCAGAATTGGTATTTCTGTTAGTAAGAAAGTCGGGAACAGTGTGGTTCGCCACAGGATCAAGCGATTGATCCGGGAAAGTTTCCGAACCCACTCGAAAGAGTGGAAGGCTGGCTATGATATCGTTGTGATAGCCAGACAAGAAGCAAAAGACAAAGACTACAAAAAAATTGAAAGTGCGTTGATGCACTTGGGAAAACATCATCATATTGTAAATTCGGAAGGTGAGAGTCAATGAAGAAGCTATTAATAGCCGGAATCCGGTTTTATCAGCGGAATCTCTCACCTTTCAAACATTATGGGTGCTGTAAGTATTTTCCTACCTGTTCTCAATATGCAATTGAAGCATTGGAAAAGCATGGGCTTCTTAAAGGCGGTCTTCTGGCTGTGTGGAGAATTTTACGGTGCAATCCTTTTTCCAGGGGCGGATACGACCCGGTTCCTTAAGCTGGAACGAAAACCACCTAGATGAACGGAGGAATTATGAGATTTTTTTCGCTTACAACCACGACATCCGGGTCTGCGTTCGGCAACTGGCCGATTATTAAGCAGATCGCCTGGGTGCTTGGTTTACTGATGCAGGGGATCTTTATCGTATTAAGCGGTATGGGGATTCGCAGCGTGGCTGCCTGCATCATTGTGTTTACCGTAATCACCAAGATGCTGATGCTTCCTCTGACGATTAAGCAGCAGAAGTTTACGAAGGTGAACGCCCTGATGACCCCGGAAATCCAGGCGATTCAGAAGAAATATGCCAACAAGAAGGATCAGGCTTCTATGGCGAAGATGCAGCTGGAACAGCAGCAGGTTTACGATAAGTACGGCTCTTCCATGAGCGCCGGCTGTCTGCCGTCTCTGATTCAGTTCCCGATTCTGTTCGCCCTGTATCCGGTTATTTATGATCTGGAGAAGTACATTCCTCAGCTAGCGAATTATTCCGAGAGTGAAGTTCAGGCCATGTACCAGTTCATGGGAATGGATCTGGCGTCCACTCCAGGCCTTTCTTTCCCGGGAATTTTGATTCCGATTCTCGCGGCTCTGTTTTCTTTCCTGTCTTCCAAGCTGATGATGGTGAACCAGCCGAAGATGGAGGATAGTCCGATGGGAAACAGCATGAAGATGATGAATTACACCATGCCGATTATGTCGCTGGTAATCTGCTTTACGCTTCCCGCTTTCCTGGGTCTGTACTGGGTGGTACAGTCTCTGGTTATGATCATCCAGCAGTGGGCGATCAACAAGCATATGGAGGGAATCTCTGTAGAGGATATTATCAAGGAAAATATTGAGAAGCAGAACAAGAAGCGTGCCAAGAAGGGGCTTCCGCCTCTGAACGAAAAGGCGAATATCAATGCGAAGAAGCTTGCTCAGATGGAAGCGAAGAACAAGGAAGAGCATGATAAGAAGCTGGCGGACCGTGATGCGAAGATGAAGTCTTCCACCGATTATTATAATGCGAAGGCTGCAGATCCGAACAGTTTGGCTGCACGCGCGAATATGGTTCGCGAGTTTAATGAGAGAAACAGCAAGAAAAAATAGCTACAATAATTAAAAGAATAACAAGAAGCAGTAATCCATCCAACATTCAAAGAGGAGAACGAATATGGATTTCGTGAAATATTCTGCGAAGACTGTGAATGATGCCATTACGCAGGCGGCGCTTGCTCTTGGTGTAAGCAGTGAGCAGTTGGAGATTGAGGTCATTGACGAGGGCAGCAATGGTTTCCTGGGGATTGGAAGTCGTCTCGCTGTCATCCAGGCGAAGAAGAAGTTTTCTCTGGAGGGTACCGCTGTTGATTTCCTGAAGGATGTGTTCCGCACCATGAATATGGAAGTGGAGATCGATGTTGTCTATGACGCAGACGAGAAGACCATGGACATTGACTTAAAGGGCGATGACATGGGCATCCTGATTGGTAAGAGAGGACAGACACTGGATTCCCTTCAGTACCTGACCAGCCTGGTTGTAAATAAGTACACGGAGGATTATATCCGCGTAAAGCTGGATATTGAGAACTACAGAGAACGCAGGAAGGAGACTCTGGAGACTCTGGCCAGAAACATTGCTTATAAGGTAAAGAGAACCAGACGTCCGGTATCCCTGGAGCCGATGAACCCTTATGAGAGACGCATCATTCATTCCGCATTACAGAATGATCGTTATGTTGTAACCCGAAGCGAAGGAGAAGAGCCGTTCCGTCATGTGGTGGTGTCTCTGAAGAGAGAACAGCGCAATGACCGCTATGAAAAGGGCGGTTACCGCAGAGATTACAGGAACTCCTATCATTCGGAGGAGGAATAAAATGTGAGGAGGTTTCCGAAGGAAACCTCCTTTTCTTATTTTCATCCATATGGCGAGAAGCCGCAGCGGGATGCAGTGCAAGAGGAATGGAGAAGGCGCTAAGAATCGTTATATTTAAGTGGAAAAAAGAGAGGAGATGTCGTCATGACTACAGAAACAATTGCAGCAATTGCCAGCGGACTGACGCATGCAGGAATCGGAATCATTCGCATTAGCGGTCCGGATGCGCTGCAGGTGGGAGACCGGATCGTAACCCTGAAGAACGGGAAAGCCATCGCAGCGGTTCCCACCCATACGGTGCATTACGGACTGGCTCATGAAGGGGAGGAAGTCCTGGATGAAATCCTTGCTGTTGTCATGAGGGCACCTCACAGCTTTACCGGAGAGGATGTTGTGGAGCTGCAGTGCCACGGAGGGCCGTTGATTATGCGCCGTCTGCTGGACGCAGTGCTGCATCAGGGTGCCCGCCTTGCCGAACCAGGAGAATTCACAAGAAGAGCTTTTCTGAACGGGCGCATGGATCTTTCCCAGGCGGAAGCCGTTATGGATCTGATCCATTCGCAGAATGAATTTGCAAGGAAAGCATCGATCGAGCAGCTGCAGGGGCAGGTCAGTGAGAAAGTGAAGAAGCTGCGGGAGAAGATCCTGTACCAGCTCGCCTTTATTGAGGCAGCACTGGACGATCCGGAACATATTTCAACGGAAGGCTACCAGGAAGAATTGAACGGTCTGCTGGATCCTCTGATCAGAGAAATGGACGTTCTCCTTAAGGATGCGGGAAGCAGCCGTATTCTGGCTGACGGTGTGCGCACCGTCATTTTAGGGCGCCCGAACGCAGGCAAGTCTTCTTTGCTCAACCTGCTGGTAGGGGAAGAGCGGGCCATTGTAACCGATATTGCGGGTACAACACGCGACACGCTGGAGGAAAATATTCCTCTGGGAGGCATCAGTCTGCGTCTGGTTGACACGGCGGGAATCCGCGAGACGGAAGATCAGATCGAGCAGATGGGCGTGGAGCGCGCAAAGGCACAGGCGGAGAAAGCGGATCTGCTGATTCATATGGTGGATGCATCAAGACCACTGGCGCAGGAGGAGGACGAGATATTCCGCATACTTCAGGGAAAACGGGCGGTGATCCTGATGAACAAGTCAGATCTGACCGCTGCCGTGGACGCGGAAACCGTCCGGGAGAAAGCGCCGGGCGTTCCGGTACTGACCTTCTCAGCAAGAGAAGGCATTGGAAAAGACGCGTTGGAGAAAACGATCCTCGATATGTTTGATGCCGGAGAAATCGGGAAGAGATCCTCCGTGACGATTACGAATCTTCGCCATAAGGATGCACTGGAGCACGCCAGAGACAGTCTGTGCATGGTAAAACAGAGCATCGCCGACGGAATGCCGGAGGATTTCTATTCCATTGATCTGATGGAAGCATACCGCCAACTGGGACTTATCATCGGAGAATCCGTGGAGGATGATCTGGTGAATGAGATCTTCGCCAAATTTTGCATGGGAAAATAAAGAGGAACACGGCATCTCGCAATAGATTCTCACTATATGGGTTACCAGACGATATTCACTTATGCAGGTACGGCTCATAGTGCAGATAGGAGTCTTTATGGCTTTGAACCTTTAAAACAAACATATTAAAGTTAAATAAAATAGCAAAAAAAACGCTATTAAAGCAGAGTAAACCTTAAAAACAAATATGATGATAAAATGATATAAAAAATATATCAGATAAAGAAAAAAATGAACACAAAAATAGAACGAAAAAGCGTTAAAAGCAGTGGAAATAAAAATATAAATAGTAAATATCAATAAAATATAGCAAATAAATAAGGCAAAAATAATATTCACTATACATATAAAACAAGATTATGGAATATGCAATTATTCAGGGCTGGGCGGTTAGAGCTGGAGTTTTGAATTGCTGTGAAAATTAAAACCAGGAGATACAAATATGGGAATTGTTGAAACATTTGATGTGGCAGTAATTGGAGCTGGACATGCCGGCTGTGAGGCTGCGTTGGCAGCTGCCAGGCTGGGGCTTCGTACGGTTATCTTTACCGTAAGTGTGGACAGTATTGCGTTAATGCCCTGCAACCCAAATATCGGAGGAAGTTCGAAAGGACATCTGGTAAGAGAATTGGATGCCCTGGGCGGCGAGATGGGGAAAAATATTGACAGAACCTTCCTTCAGTCCAAAATGCTGAATCAATCCAAAGGTCCTGCCGTGCATTCACTGCGCGCGCAGGCGGACAAGCAGAGTTACACAAGAGAAATGAGGAAAATACTGGAAAATACACAGGGACTCGTGATCAAGCAGGCGGAAGTGGCGGAAATCTGTCTGACAGATGGGAAAGTAAGCTCGGTTCTTACAGCATCCGGAGCACGTTATTTGTGCCGGGCAGCAATTCTGTGTTCTGGTACGTATCTTCGTTCTCGTTGTATTTACGGAGATGTCAGCAATCCGACCGGACCGAATGGCCTTCAGGCGGCAAATCACCTCTCAAAGGCTCTGATCCGCCTGGGAATTGAATTGGTTCGCTTCAAAACAGGTACTCCGGCTCGAATTGACGGCCGTACCATTGATTACAGCAAAATGGAAGAGCAGAAGGGGGATGAGAACATCGTACCGTTTTCCTTTACCACAGACCCGAAAAAGATACAGAAAGAGCAGGTTTCCTGCTGGTTGACATACACGAATGAGCGTACACATGACATTATTCGCAGTAATCTGGACCGTTCTCCACTGTATTCTGGTGTCATCAATGGTACAGGACCTCGCTATTGTCCGTCAATCGAGGATAAAGTGGTGCGTTTCGCAGATAAAAGCAGACATCAGCTCTTTATTGAGCCAGAAGGCCTCTACACAAATGAGATGTATGTGGGAGGAATGTCAAGTTCCATGCCGGAAGATGTACAATATGAGATGATTCATACTGTACCGGGCCTGGAACACGCCGAAATCGTGAGAAATGCATATGCAATTGAGTATGATTGCATCAATCCACGCCAACTGAAGCCGTCACTGGAATTTAAGGATATTCCGGGATTCTTCAGTGCCGGGCAGGCGAATGGAAGCTCCGGCTACGAAGAAGCAGCAGCTCAGGGCTTAATTGCCGGAATTAATGCTGCAAAATCCGTAAAAGGAGAGGAACCGTTGATTCTGGATCGCTCTCAGGCGTATATTGGCGTGTTAATTGACGATCTGGTGACGAAAGAAAACCATGAACCATATCGAATGATGACTTCGCGGGCGGAATATCGCCTGCTTTTGCGCCAGGATAACGCGGATCTGCGTCTGACTGAGCTGGGATATCAGGTTGGTTTGATTGATGAAGCACGTTATCAGAGACTTTTAAAGAAAAAGGAACAGATTGAGGCGGAAATTCAGCGTCTGGAGCATACTTCCGTGGGGGGAAGCGAGAAAATTCAGCTTTTTCTGGATGAAAACGGTTCCACAAGGATCAAATCCGGTATTTCCCTGGCGGAATTGGTGCGCAGACCAGAGCTAGATTACTGGAAAGTACAAAAAATCGATGAAAAACACCCGGATTTGCCCTATGATGTGTGCGAACAGGTAAATATCGATATTAAATATGAGGGATATATCCGCCGCCAGAAGCAGCAGGTCGAGCAGTTTCGAAAGCTGGAAGGAAAGAAAATCCCCGAAGATATTCGTTATGAAGAGGTCGGAAGCCTTCGCAAAGAGGCAATTCAGAAGCTGGAGATCTATCGTCCACTTTCTATTGGTCAGGCCTCACGTATTTCCGGCGTTTCTCCGGCAGATATTTCTGTTCTTTTGGTGTATCTGGAACAGAAACGCAGACAGAAAGTTGAAAAGTAAGCAGGATAGCAGGAAAAAATGTTTCATGTGAAACATTTTTGGTGTTTGACCAGACAGGAGCGTGTGTATTTATGGAAGAAAACAGAGAGAAGATGGAAAAAACAGAAAAACTCACAGAAGAAATATTGTATATACAGGAAGAATTTGACAAAATCGGCGTGAAACTGACCAATCGGCAGGCATCTCAGTTTAAAATGTATGCAGATCTGCTGGTAGAATGGAACTCTTTCATGAATCTGACCGCAATTACAGATTTTAAGGAGATTGTGCGGAAGCATTTTATTGACAGTGCAGCTTATGTGTTTCTTCCGGATGTTTCACGTGAAACATCGGAGGAATATATGATTGATGTGGGAACGGGAGCCGGTTTCCCCGGAATTCCGCTGAAAATCCTCTTCCCACAATGGAAAATTGTGCTGATGGATTCTCTGAATAAGAGAATTAAGTTCCTGGATGAGGTAATTCAGCGTCTGGAACTTGAAAATATTCGTACAGTGCACGGCCGTGCGGAGAAACTGGCTCAAAAAAAGGAATACCGGGAGCGATTTTCACTTTGCGTTTCTCGCGCAGTGGCAAATCTGGCGACTTTATCGGAATATTGTCTGCCTTTTATCAAAAAAGGCGGTCGCCTTGTTTCTTATAAGTCTGGCGAAGTGGCAGATGAGTTGAAAAATGCAGAAAAAGCAATCAAAATTCTGGGAGGAGAGCGCCAGCAGCCGATTTATTTCAATCTTCCTGGCACAGATATACAGCGTTCTTTCATTATTATAAAGAAGACGGAAACAACACCCAAAAAATATCCGAGAAAAGCAGGAACACCTTCCAAACAACCACTGGGAGTTGAAATTATTGAGAAAAAGTGAAAAAATGAAAATGTTTCACGTGAAACACTTGTAAAAACAGAAAGCAAAATGTTTCACGTGGAACATTAAAAAAAAGAAGCAAAATGTTTCATGTGAAACACCAGCAAAAACAGAAAGCAAAATGTTTCACGTGGAACATCAAAAAAAGCAGGAAGAAAAATGCTTCATGTGAAACACCAGCAAAAGCAGACGGCAAAATGTTTCATGTGAAACACCAGCAAAAGCAGAAGGCAAAATGTTTCACATGGAACATCAAAAGTACAGGAAGAGGAGTGTTTCACGTGAAACATGAACGAAAATCCTGTCGAAAACGAAATGATTCGATGTTTTTTGTGCAAAGTTAAGAAAAATCATATAGAATCTTGCATGTATTTGTGATAAAATACATATGTTAGATATAGGAGCCGGAGTACATAAACCTTCCGGCTTTTGTCTGCCTCTTCAGATCTTAGCCCGTTCGGGCTTGGAATGACAGCATATATGAAAATGTGAATGGCCGCTAATGTGGGCATCCGAATACACAGGAGAATGTTTCTATGGAACGAATTATTGCAGTAGCAAATCAGAAGGGCGGAGTCGGGAAGACGACAACAGCGATCAATCTGTCCGCCTGTCTTGCAGAGATGGGAAAGCATGTGCTTGCCATCGATCTGGATCCGCAGGGAAATACGACTAGCGGACTTGGTGTGGACAAGGATGAAAAGGAAAATACCGTGTATGAGCTTTTATTGGGAGAATCCACGGTGGAAGAGTGCATTGTTCCGACAGTATGTGAAGGTCTGGATCTGATTCCTTCTAATGTAAATCTTTCCGGTGCGGAGATCGAGCTAATGGGAACGGAAGAAAAAGAGTTTATCCTGAAGAAGCAGATTGATCTGGTAAAGAAATCCTATGATTATATTATTATCGACTGTCCGCCGGCTCTCAGCATGCTTACCATTAATGCCATGACAACGGCATCCTCGGTGCTGGTTCCGATTCAGTGTGAGTATTATGCACTGGAAGGACTGTCACAGCTGATGTATACGATTGATCTGGTTCATGAGCGCCTGAATCCGGAGCTGATCCTGGAAGGCGTGGTATTTACTATGTATGATGCCAGAACCAACCTGTCTCTGCAGGTTGTAGAAAATGTAAAATCAAATCTGAACCAGAATATTTATAAGACAATCATTCCGAGAAATGTACGCCTGGCGGAGGCGCCCAGTCATGGCCTTCCGATCACGTTGTATGATTCAAGATCTACGGGGGCAGAGAGTTACCGGATGCTGGCGGAAGAAGTTGTTGAGTACGGAAAAAATGAGTAAAGGTGGTCAACAAAGATGGCAAGAAAAGGTGGTTTAGGCAAAGGATTGGACTCGCTGATTCCAAATTCCCGTGGAAAAGAATCGGTACATACGGTAAAATCCACAGAAGAATCCACAATTGTGAATAAATCTGTGGATAACTCGGAGAAAAAGGAAAAAGAAAATGAGCAAATGGTGAAGGTCACACAGATCGAACCAAACCGGGAACAGCCCAGAAAGAATTTTGAAGAAGAGTCTCTGAATGAACTGGCGGAGTCGATTCGACAGTTCGGGATTCTTCAGCCACTCCTGGTGAAGAAGAAAGGGGAGAGATATGAGATCATTGCCGGAGAGAGGCGTTGGCGGGCAGCCAAGCTGGCTGGTGTGAAGGAAGTGCCGGTTGTTGTAAGAGATTATACCGATCAGGAGATTATGGAGATTGCTCTGATTGAGAATATTCAGAGAGAAAATCTGAATCCGATCGAAGAAGCACAGGCATATATGCGCCTGATTCAGGAATTTCATCTGAAGCAGGAAGAACTGGGGCAGCGAGTGGCGAAGAGCCGTACTGTGATTGCTAATCGCATGCGTCTGCTGAAGTTGGCGCCGGAAGTACAGGAGATGCTGGCGGAAGGACTGCTGAGTGAAGGTCATGCGAGAGCAATTCTGGGTCTTGAGAATCTGGAGCAGCAGGTGAAAGCAGCAAATGACGTAGTTGGTATGTCGTTAAATGTAAGAGAAACAGAAAAATTGGTAAAAAAAATGCAGAATACAAAACAGAATAAGGAAAAAGACGAGAGCTGGAGAGAGAAGGATCAGCTCGTTTATGATCAGGCGGAAGAAAATCTGAAAATTATATTCGGAACGAAAGTAGCGATCCATCGGAAAAATTCGGATCAGGGACAGATTCAGATTGATTATTATTCTTTTGAAGATCTGGATCGAATCTTGGATTTTATCAATGAACAGAATCGCATGAAGATAAAGTAAGGAGTTTTTTTATGAGCAGTGAAATCTTGAATCAGTTGGGGTTAGATCCGGCCATTCTGGTTGTTATACTGGCAGCTCTGGTTCTGATACTTACCATTGTAGTGATCGTGATGGTTGTTCGTATGGAGAAGGTCTATCGCCGTTACGATTTTTTCATGCGAGGCAAGGACGCTGAGACATTGGAAGATAAGATCGCCGAGATTTACGAGACCATGTACAAGCTTCAGGATGAAGATATGGCGAATCGCGATGTGATGAAGGTTATTAACCGCAACATGACGAATTCGATTCAGAAGACCGGTATGGTAAAGTACAATGCGTTTGATGGAATGGGAGGACAGTCCAGCTTTGCGCTGGCCCTTCTTGACAGCACTGGGAGCGGATATCTGCTGAATGCTATGCACAGCCGTACCGCATGCTACGTATATATCAAGACGATTGAGAACGGCGCACCGGAATCTTCTCTGAGTAATGAAGAAAAACAGGCGCTGGAGATGGCATTAAAGAAATAAAGGTAACGCTTCAGAGCGCCAACCCGGTTTCGTATGGCTCTGAGTCGTTACAACAATTACTAAATGAAAGTGCCCGGTGATATTTCGTCACCGGGCACTTCTTTATGAATAGTTCAGGAAAGAGCGAATTAGAAATTAGCAGATACCCTGCTCCTCCATAGCTTGAAGGACACGCTCTGCTGCAGCCAGGTTTGCACCTGCGATCAGATCGCCGGGCTTGCCATACTTTTCAGCAGCCGCATTGATGTTCTTGAAGATGTTCTTCATGATCGGATGAAGCTTATCTTCGACTTCTTCCTCGGTCCAAGGCATCTTCATTGCATTCTGGCTCATCTCCATAGCGGAAACAGCTACACCGCCGGCATTTACAGCCTTGGAAGGAGCGATTACCCAACCCTTGCTCTTCAGCAGTTCAATAGCTTCCAGAGTAGTGGGCATGTTTGCTACTTCTACGAGGATAGAGCTGTGGTTTTCAGCGATCATGCGCTCTGCATCTTCCAGACGAATATCGTTCTGAGTTGCACAAGGCATGTAGATATCAGCATTTACACGGCCCCAAGGCTTCTCGCCAGCATGGAACTGAGCGCTCGGATACTTGTCAGCGTAATCCTGTACACGGTCACGAAGAGAATTTCTCATCTCTACCATGTAATCAGCCTTCTCACCGGAGATTCCTTCGGGATCGTATACATATCCGTCAGGACCGGAGATAGCAACTACCTTGCCGCCCAGCTGATCCAGCTTCTTGGCAACGCCCCAAGATACATTACCGAAACCGGACAGGCAGAAGGTGGTACCTTCAATCTTCTTACCAAGCGTGTTCAGCAGCTCTTCGGTGAAGTATACAGCGCCGTAGCCGGTAGCGGTGTTACGACCAAGGCTACCGCCGGAAGCTACGGGCTTACCGGAAAGTGCGCCTGCGTCGTACTCACCAACGAGTCTCTTATAGTAACCAAACATGTAACCGATCTCTTTGCCGCCGCAGCCAAGATCACCGGCGGGGCAGTCCAGGTTCGGTCCGATGTGCTTGTAAAGACCGGTAACGAAAGACTGGCAGAAACGCATCAGCTCGCCGTCGGACTTTCCGCGAGGGTTAAAGTCGCTGCCGCCTTTGCCGCCGCCGATCGGCAGACCAGTCAGGGAATTCTTAAACATCTGCTCAAAAGCGAGGAACTTCAGAACGCTCAGATTAACGGTGGGATGGAAGCGGATACCACCCTTGTACGGGCCGATTGCGCTGTTGAACTGAACTCTCCAGCCACGGTTGATGTGTGCCTGGCCCTGATCATCGGTCCAGGGAACACGGAAGTATGCAACCTTCTCAGGCTCAACCAGTCTCTCCAGCAGTGCTTCCTTTCGGTATTTTTCTTCATTGGCCTCAATGATCGGGCGCAGAGAATCAAGAATCTCGGTTAAAACCTGAAGAAATTCGGGTTCATGTGCATCTTTCTCTTTCATTTGTGCCAGTACGTCATCTACGTAAGACATTTCTTTTTCCTCCTCTTTTTAGAACAGCTTTGCTAAGGAACACTTGGTTCCGCATTTTTGCGGCTCATTCATTACGCATTCAATATAACGCTATCGTCTTTAAAAGTCACGATTTTATTAAAAGAAAAATGTTTGAATCTTTTACCATTATTAGGCAAATGGCCAGTATATCTTTTCTGACGGCAGAAAAAAAGGATATAATTAAGAATTATTACTAATATTGCAAAAAGCTGCTTGCCAAGCTGAAATAAATATCGTATAATAAGAATTGTGTCTGCAGAGTGATTAATTATGGAGAGAACGAATGCACAAGTATCTGAGGGCAATAGGATTCAGTAAATATAATAAGAAGCGGGAACTTCGTCCTCTTTTGGATCTGGTGATTCAGTCATCTACAGCCTCTTCCCTGATTACGGAGGGGGATGAGGTCTATGGACACATCAGCCGGGCGTTCGGTGATCGATTTGGCCTGCGTCTCTATGGGGAGTATGGGAAAGGACAGGCATTTGAGCCGGAATACTGCTTTCCCTACGCAGACAGCGATGTCGTATCTACCACGGTTCCCTGTGTGGTGGAGCGCCATGCAGATAAGAATTCCTATGGAGGGATGTGCGAGGAGCCGATGATCGGCGTGTCGCTGATTTTCTATCTGAGTAACGGTCTGGAATATATGCGGCGCGTGAAGAACAAGCAGGAGAGTTCCCGCATTACGGGGGTTTCTCTTACCGGCCTTTGTCTGGACGGGAAGATTCTTCTCCCCTTGCAGAAGACTGCGCGGCAGAGAGCGATCAGCAGCAATGTCTCGAAGAACCGGAGCGCACTAATGGAAGCGGCCCGGAAGGGCGATGAGAAGGCCATGGAGAGTCTTGCCATGGAGGATATGAATCTGGTTCAGCAGATTTCAAACCGTATTATGGAGGAGGATATTTATTCTTTAGTGGATACCTGCTTTATGCCATACGGTCTGGAATGCGATGTATACTCCGTGATTGGAGAGATTCTTTCCTGGGAGATCGTGAGAAATCATGTGAGCGGCGAGGAGATGTATCGTTTCCTGCTGAACTGTAATGATATGAAGCTTTCCGTGATGATCAATCGAATGGATCTTCTCGGTGAGCCGGCGGTCGGCCGTCGATTTAAGGGCGATATCTGGCTCCAGGGAAGAGCCGAGTTTGAGTAACTGTTAAAAATAAATTTATAAATGCCTCTGTAGCTCAGTAGGATAGAGCGTCCGCCTCCTAAGAGAAAGCCGAGGCATTCC